>Ga0114916_1002108_pt1 | contig 10637 bp, 9 predicted proteins | sample MalvirAntarct_66_FD_83501 | JGI IMG/M metagenome (GOLD analysis project Ga0114916, IMG submission 83501) | Marine viral communities from the Global Malaspina Expedition - Malaspina viral metaG Antarct_66 | ecosystem: Environmental > Aquatic > Marine > Oceanic | place: West Anvers Island... | reverse complement strand
GCGCGCAAAGCTTCCGTTTGTATTAGGGGTATTGGCATATTGATAACCATTAATGTTCTGAAAACCCAAGGCGTTATTCACCGAGAAATAGAGAATCTTTTGCTGGCTAATTAAATATGCCCAATTTAAACTGAGACCATTATAACTCTGGGTTTTTTCCTGAAGAAATCCAGGCTTATTGGGATTGGTATAACTCCGGCCACTCCCATATTGGTAACTCAACCCTACCTGACTTTTCCAATCGTTAATCCAATACTTTACCACAACAGATAGGTTATGTGCATTGGCAAACGAAGGTGTTGCAGTGGTTGGATAATTTAGATACTTGCGTTCACTATCTAAAAATGAATAGCTCAACCAATAATCTACATTCTTAATACGCTGATTATCCCGCCAGAAGAAATCAATTCCCTGCGCAAAACCACCACCATCATTGGTAAAGTCACTGTTCAATCCGTTCGTATCTGTAGCATAGGTAATCAGGCTACTGTATTCTTTCCGATAGGCTTCAACACGAAAAATTCGGTTATCTGCGGCATATTGGTAGTTTACTATATAGTGTTGTGTTTTCCTTGCTGAAAGATCCAATTCAAACTTCAATACATCACTATTCGGTTGTTGGTAAAAATCGCCATAGGCTAATGATAATTGACTCTTCTTCCCTGTTTTATATGCAACTGAAACTCGTGGCGAAACGGTAAACTCGTCAAACAATTCACCATACTCAGCCCTTAGCCCTAATTTCATGGCAAATTTTCTAGAGAATATTAAATCGCTTTCCGCGAATAGCGCTGTAATGTTATTGTCAAATCCATAGGTTCCTGTGAAGGTATCACCATCAAAATCTTCGCTAAAATTAGTGAAGAACTGTTCTACTCCAAAACTAAGCTTCACACGGTTGCTAAAACGCTTTTTGAGTTTCAGCTTTAGATGCGCAGCGTGCTCTGTATTTGCTATATCATTTGTGATAATACCTAGATCCGTTTTTGCGTATGAATAGCTAGCTCCTCCAAATAACTTCCAGGTTGCTGCCAAGTCTCCATCATAGCTAATATTGGTGTAAAAATTATTGTTTTTTAATTTAAAATCAAGTCCGTCTGGCAAGTTGATATCTTCTTGGGTTAATTCGAAATTAGTTGTATCAAACGCCCCATAAACCTTAAGTAAACCCGAATTAAACTGTTGTCTAAAAACACTTTCTCCAGAGAGCACCTCAAAAGGTTTCTTCCAACTATTTCGATCCGGAAACAAGGCGGTATAAGGCGCTAAATTTATATAGGAAGCATTCACACTTACAGAACGCTTCTCCCATTTCTTGGTACTCCCCAGGGAGCCACCAACACTCATAACACCAATATTTGTCTTGTCTTGATCGGGTTCGTCTATGCTACTTAATAATAATACAGACGATAAGGCTTGTCCATATTCTGCGCTATATCCTCCAGTTGAAAAAGTGATTCCATCAAACAAAAACGGACTGTATCTTCCACGAGTGGGTGTATTGTTGGTTGTTGGTGTATAGGGCGTAAAAACACGAATCCCATCAATAAAAATTTGCGTTTCACTAGCATCGCCTCCGCGCACAAAGAGTCGGCCATCTTCAGCCACTGTCGTAGTTCCAGGCAAGGTTTGCAAGGCGCCTACAAAATCGCCCAACGCACTAGCTGTTGTTACCACATCCAAGGGTTTTAATACGGATACTTTACTATTATCGCCCGCTTCAAATGTACCTGCGGAAATAACTACTGTGTCCAATGAATTTACATCATCACGTAAACTAATACGAAGGTCTTTCATCTGGGTTATCGCTGCAGCCATCATAGAGGTTTCGAAAGAGACATAAGACACCGTCAGCGTTTGCACGCCCGTTTCCGAAGTTTGGAATGAAAATACACCTTGCTCATTGGTAGTAGCCCCGTCATAGGTGCCGTCTAAGTAGACATTTGCTCCAAAAATAGGTGTGCCATTCTTTTCGGTAACGGTTCCGTTTACTGTGGATTGTGCCATCATTGCAAATGGCATAAGGGCAACAAGTAGTAATAAGACTGATTTGATAGGAAATGTTGGTTTCGAGAATTTCATTTTTTGATTGATTATTTTTTTCTGAAGCAAATATGCAATAGCATTTTAAGCTGTCAGAATAAATCAAACTGAATTGTAAATTTAACGGACTCAATTGTAAATATAAAACCGAGCTAATCATTATCTTTATGAAAATCATTTTACTTATGAAAACAGTAATTAAAATATTTCTAAGCCTCATGCTAGGTTTCAGCACCTATGCCCAAGACACTTTCTCTATTATTGCAGTGGACCCAGTAACAGGTGAAATAGGTTCGGCAGGCGCTTCATGCGTTACAGGTGTTGGGTCTTCTGGGATTATAGATATTATTACAGATATCATTCCAGGGCGCGGAGGCGTAAATTCTCAGGCTTATGTCTGCATTCCAAATACAAACTTGGAAAATGCCATCATACAAATGGAGATGGGCTCTAGCCCTCAGGAAATTATAGATTGGCTTTTATTGAATGATAGCTGTGGATCTCAAGGTTTTGATCCAGCGTATCGCCAATATGGTATTGCCGATCTCGACCTATTAGGAATTCCAAGAACAGCTGGTTGGTCTGGTAGCTCAACAGATGATTATAAAGAAGACAGACAGGGCGCTAATTACAGTATCCAAGGGAATATTCTTTTAAATCAATCTGTAATTGATAATATGGAAACGAATTTCACAACTACCACAGGAACCTTAGCTGATAAGTTAATGGCGGCCATGCAAGGAGCTAATTTTGCCGGTGCTGATTCTCGCTGTTTAGCAGATGGCACCTCATCCACAACGGCTTATTTGTTGGTTTACAAAGCAGATGACGACCCGAACGACCCGTATATCAGACTGAATATTGGTCAGCAACCACCTGGTACAGAACCCATAGATTTATTACAAATGGCCTATGATAATTTTCTAGGCATTACTGATAATCCGTTAAACACTAAAATTGTTATCGCTCCCAATCCTGTGACCAGCCAATTGGTTCTTACGCTCGGAAGTGGTTTAGAATTACGAGAAATTGCAATTTTAGATATGAATGGCAAAACGGTAAGCGAATTGTCTTTTCAAGATGGAAAGCTGTCGCGACAAGAGTTTGATGTTTTATCACTAGATAGTAGTATGTATTTTCTAAGAATAAGCACTTCGGAAGGAACAATAACAAAGAAATTTCTTAAGAAGTAGCAAAACTTGATAAACAATAAATTTAGAATATGAAAAACTCTAAATCTGTAGCTAATTATATCGAAAATCATATTGGCATTTGGTTTCATCAAGGTGTTTTCCTGCAAGACGCACAGAAACAATTGGTAAATGCACAAGAAGCAATTGATAATTGCCTAGCTGGGAAGGAAATAAAACCCGTCCGCTCTAAGAAAAATGTTGCATTGCAGGCTTTGCTTAAAGATTCCTTCGGAATTGATAAAACATTCAAAACAGCCTACGATAAATTAACGCCGGGGAAGCAAAGAGAATACGCGACTTATGTTTCCGAAGCAAAACGAGAAGCTACGAAGCTTAGTAGAATTTCGAAGATAATTCCCATGATAAAGGACGGTCAGGGACTACATGATAAATACAAAAACTGCTGATGGCATTTAAGAACAAACGATATACTTCCCAGCAACTCTGGTATTACACTAGACGTGCCATTTGGATTCTCCTTGCCTGGTCGCTAATTTCTTTATTACTATTTTTCTACGAATACAAAACACTAGAAGTTGAAGGTGCGCTAACCTCTGCATACGATTTCAAGTCGGCTTTTACAGCAAATCTCATTGTAGCACTATCTGCAGGGCTTATTGGCGGTATTTTCACGGTGAATGTCATGGAAATATGGCTCAGAAAGTACGCCTTTTGGAAGGCGCTTACCCTCATTATAATTGCCTATACCATTACAGCTATAATTGTTAGTCTCCTTGGTGCAACTTATTTAAGCTCTCAAAATCTTGGCTTGCCCCTTACTGACCCAGAGGTTTTTGAAGAATCGCTTTTTTTCTTCGGAACTTGGATGTTTGTAAAGAATTTCGTCATTTGGTTAGCCATTGTAATCGTCACACTAATTGTGCTTATGGTGAATCAGAAATATGGTCCGGGTGTATTTCCAGATTACTTGATGGGACGCTATTTTCTTCCGAAGCTTGAAAGAAGAATATTCATGTTTGCAGATATAAAAGATGCTACCACCATTGCTGAAGAACTCGGCGAAGAAAAATATTTTTACTTTCTGAAGGATTTCTTTAGAGATGTCTCCTCTGCCATTGTTCAAACACGTGGCGAAGTATATCAGTATGTAGGCGATGAAGTAGTAGTTTCATGGAAAATGAAAAACGGCCTTAAAAATGGAAACGCCGTTCGATGCTACTTTCAAATGAAAGAGTCAATTCAAGCAAAGAAGCAGCGTTATCTTGACAAATACGGTTATTTACCTGAATTTAAGGTTGGTTTACACTTCGGAAATGTAATGGTAGGTGAAATTGGTCAAGATAAAAGAGAGATTGTGTTTTCGGGTGATGTGCTCAACACAGCTGCTAGAATTGTGGCTAAATGTAATCACCTTGGCGTAGAAATTTTAGGATCGGAATCATTTGCGAATGTTGCTTATATACTTCCGAAGGGCGTGGTGAAAAAAGGCATGGGCGAAGAAAAACTCAAAGGAAAGGCGGAGGAAATTGGGTTATTCACCTTTATAAAAAACTGAACATTTTAAACTTAGGTGCAATTATTGATTCCATCTTGCCGTTAATTCATTTCATCATTAAATCATTTCATCATTAATTCATTTTAAATGTAGTACCATAAATCTTATTTGACGAATTTGATTTATGGCATGTTATTCTTTATCGTGGGTTTTTTTTTAATGCTGCTCAACGTTTTAATAGCGTCCATAAGTTGGAGTATTTCGTCATCATCAGTTCCATCGTAAATTCCCCGTATTTGTTTTTTCTTATCAACTAAGATAAAGTTAGGTGTATGAATAAAATCTTGTAGCCCTCCATCCCCTTGCTCCACCACTGCGAAGTAACTTTTTCTTGCCAATTCGTAAATATGCTTTTTATTTCCCGTTGTAATATTCCATTTGGCGTCTATAACACCTTTATCTGTGGCATATTGTCTTAATACAGCAACACTGTCAATTTCTGGCGTCACAGATAGTGATAAAAATTTTACTTCGTTATTGGTTAAAAACTCTTTTTGAAGTTTTCCGATATTATTGGTCATGATTGGACATATACTTGGGCATCTTGTGAAAAAGAAATCTGCAACATATATTTTATTCTTATAGTCTTCTTGAGTTATTGTTATCCCGTTTTGATTTACCAGCTCAAAATCGGCTACGGTATGATATTTTGTAGAATTCCGCAGCGATTTATCCACTAACTCAGCGTTAAAATCTGACGGATTGTAAATTGGCAACTCTTTTTTAGATACTTGATTGCAAGATAGAGTCCCACTAATCAATAGAGACAGCAGTGATAATTTTAGTAGCCTGCCCTTCATGTTAAATTATAGTATTTTCAATATACTTTTTAGCCTCTTCTAGTTCTGTCCTATCGCTATTTGAATTCCCAGTTAGCTCTAAAAGTGTTTTAAAATAGCTTAAAGCCTTTTCTTGATTACCAGACCTCTTGGCAGCAATAGCCGCTCCATAAACGCCATTAAATCGGTTAGGATGGCCTTTTAGATTTACCTCATACGCCTCTAAAGCCGCAGCGGGTTTGTTTAAAGCCAAAAGCATATCGCCCAAAAGTTCATCTGCGGGTAAAACTTCGCCAGGTGTAACAGGGTGTTTCGTTGTAAGGCTTTCTAAATTGGCAGCTTCTTTCATAAATGCAAGGGCTTCTTCATTGTTTCCTTTTGCCAATTCAACCCAGGCTTTTGCCGCATGAACTTGCACATTTACTTGCTTCGCTTTGTATGCTTCATTGGCACCTAAAAGGTTTAGATGTAGCGTTTCTAATGTTTGCATTTCTTTTTCTGCAGCTTTAATATCACCAATATGCGCATATCCTAAAGCCTTACCAAAATGCAAAATAGCAGTTTCCCAATGCAATGTATCCCACGTAAAATCTATTGAAGGCAGTTCAAGGTTTGCTGCATTTTCCCATTGTTTGTTTTCTAATGCTATTCTCACTGGTATCGCACTTAAAGCATACGTTGCTGCAAAGTGCTGTTTAGGAAAAACAGCCGATATAGCCTGAGTTTCTTGCAGATATTCGTTTGCTTTTTGATTGTTTCCATTTTGTAAATAAGCATATACTAAATAATCTACCGCATGAATTTCTGCACCCCAAGTAGCATCAGGGTTAATCTTTTCACTGTAACAGTTAGCAGAAGATGCAGAATTAATATTAGAACTAATAGATTCATCCCATAACCCTAAACGTGTAAAAACATGGGAGGGCATATGTTGTGCGTGCGCAGAAGCTGGTGCTATTCCGGCATATCGCCTTGCAGTAGACAACGCTTTTTCAGCAAGTTCTGGGTAATCATAATTATGAATTATATAATGTGCGATGCCTGGGTGATTCGGTTTCTCAACAAAAAGGTCTTCTAGGATTTTACCAGATTTTTTCTGGTTGGTGTAGCTTTTATCATCTGGATCCGCCGCCGCAAGAATGGCTAAGGCATAAAACACAGCAGCTTCGGTATCGCCTTCGTGCTTGGTATATAACTCCTCCATTTTCTTTTCATACATTCTTTTTCTTGTCGCCTTATCAATGGTATCCCAATCTGAATAGAAGGTACTGATTGCATCCAAATAATCCTTTTCCAAGTCAGATTTCGGCAGCTTATTCGCTATCTCTAGTAGTTTCTCGCCTTTTGCTAAATAACTAAGATCAGACTGCATCCAGAGGGACTGGAAAATACTCATTGAAACACCCCAGTAGGCCATAGCGCAATCAGAATCCATATCAATTACTTTTACAAAGGCTTTTTCGGCCTCCGCATATTCAAATGAATGTAGCAGTGATAAGGCCAAATCAAAAGTTTCTCTTGTTTCATAACTACAGGAAAGTGAAAAATTAACGTCTCCAAAACTTTCTGTACTGCATAACAAAAGCTCTCCTCTTTTTAAGTCAATTGAAGCTAGTGCAGGATCCGGTTTTTGTGTATTTTCTTTGCATGCAAACAAACATCCAAATAGAATCATAATTAAAAATAGTAATGCCTTATTTGAATGTTTCATGATCTCGAGGTTTTGGTTTGATTGTTCTTTTTTCTGTGGCTTGTTCTAAAATATGTTGCAGGCACAATTTAAATGTACGCTGATAATGGTTATAGTATCGTATATGTTTTATAGTTTAAAGATACGTAATCTTACATTATAGCATATAATTTGATCACATTTCTTGGAGCTTTTTTGGCGTGCTGCTATTTCATAAACCAATAAGGAACAAAAAGTTAGGTGCAATTATTGATTCCATCTTGCCGTTAATTCATTTCATCATTAAACCATTAATTCATTTTATCATTAAATCATTAAACCATTAATTAACAATCCCTATGATGCGTTAAACGTAAACTTAAAGAGTGTTGACACCTATGATGAAGTAAAGGTGAATATGAAGAGTATTGACACCTCAGATGAGCTGGACGTTAATTTAGATGAAATTGGCGGAGCCTGGGTTACCAATGGCCGCCCAATCAAGCTGAAAATTGAATAATACCAAATAAATTTTAAAAGGATTGATACTAGCTTTGAATTATATCTGGTATAACGCTATTTCTTTTTAAAAGGCCTAATGATAAGGCGTGCAGCGCGATCATAGTTGATATAGTTGTACGTCCAATTAAAAAAGGTCACCACCCTATTTCTAAAACCTACTAGAAACCAGAGGTGGACAAACATCCATAAAAACCATGCAAAGGCACCACCAAAGTGCATGTTTTTAACATCAACAACAGCCTTATTTCTCCCAACGGTTGCCATCGATCCTTTGTCGAAATATTTAAATGGCTGCATGGGTTTGGAGCGCAATAAACGCTTTATATTTTTTCCTAAGTTCGTTCCTTGCTGAATGGCCGGTTGTGCAACTTGTGGATGACCTTCCGGATATTTCTCAAGCTCCATTTGCGCTACGTCACCCAAAGCAAATACAGTATCCATCCCTTCAATCTGATTGAATTCGTTCACGCGATATCTATTAGCCTTTGCAATCATACCATTACCATCAATCCCAGCAATAGGAGCACCTGTAACACCCGCCGCCCAAATAAAGGTAGCAGTTTCCAGTTTAGTTCCTTCTTTAGTTAAGACAGTTTGTCCGTCATAATCCGCCACGTAGGTATTGAGATGCACATGAACCCCAAGGCCTTCTAAAAACTTTAGCGCCTTTTTGGAGGCCTGCGGACTCATAGGAGGCAGCACCCTATCGCTTCCCTCGATTAGATGTACTTGCATATCATTTTCGGAAATAGCCTTATAATCGCTCTCAAAAATACCTTTCCTGAATTCAGCCAAGGCTCCAGCAAGCTCAACACCTGTAGGGCCGGCACCTGCCACCACAAAATTTAATAAACGCTTGCGTTCTAATTCATCTTCAGAAATATCTGCGGCTTCAATATTTTGAAGCATCAAACTTCGAATATCCAAAGCCTGCGGTATGGTCTTCATCGGCATACTATTGGCTTGGATGTTTTTATTTCCGAAGAAATTAGTACGCGTACCTGTAGCGATCACTAGATAATCATAAGATAGCGTGCCAATAGCCGTTTGAATTTGCTTTTCCGAAGCATCAATATGATCCACAGTCGCCAAACGAAAGTGAAAATGTTTGTTCCTCTTGAATACCTTCCGAAGTGGGTAGGCAATTGAATCTGGCTCTAAACCAGCCGTGGACACTTGATATAATAAAGGTTGAAATGTATGGTAATTATGTCGATCGAAAAGAACTACTTGTACGGCTTCTTTCTGAAGTTGCTTTATGAGTGAAATACCTGCAAATCCGCCACCAATTACTACAATTCGAGGGAGGTTTATATTTGGAATATTCATAGCACATTGGGTCTAGTGCGAAGGTACCATTTGTAGTGCATTTCCCTTTAACATTGGGTTATTTTTATCATTTTTGTAACAAAGATTTACTTCGCTACACTAATCCTGTAACCAACAAACAACCATTGAACAAAGAACTAGAACATAGTTTTGTTACCCAGCTAGAGGAAAACCAAAATATAGTGCACAAAATCTGTAGGTTATATACCAACAACAGTGATGCGCATAATGATTTGTTCCAGGAAATAACCATCCAATTATGGCGGGCATTTCCAAAGTTTAGAGGGGATTCAAAATTTAGTACTTGGATGTATAGAGTGGCATTAAACACGGCTATTACGTTGTACAGAAAATCCAAGCGTTCAATAAAGACACAGGATTTTGAAAGCGTGAGTTTCAAAATTTCTGCTGAAGATTATGATGATACCGTAGAAGAGCGCCTGAAGCTTATGTATAGTGCGGTAAAGACCTTAAACGACATTGACAAAGCATTGGTCTTTCTGTATTTGGAGGATAAAAATTATAAAGAAATTTCAGAAACCTTAGGAATTAGTGAAGTAAACTCCCGCGTAAAAATGAACAGAATTAAAGAGAAATTACGAAAAGTACTTAATCCGTAACCCACATGGATGAATTAGATTTATTTAAAGAAAAATGGCAATCAAGGGAGCAAGAGCTTCCTAAATTGTCCTATACAGAGATCTACAAGATGCTTTTAAAGAAGTCGTCTTCTATTGTCAAATGGATCTTTATAATCAGTATTTTAGAACTCCTTTTTTGGGTGGGACTTGCGCTAATTATGCCGGAGTCTCAAATGCAACTCATGGAAGACATGGGCCTCAAGAATTTTGCTATCTGGAGTAATGTGATTCACATTGCTATTGTATTTGTTTTCATCTATTCCTTTTATAAAAACTATCGTACAATTCAAGTGACAGATAGCACTAAAAAGCTAATGCAGAATATCCTAAAAACAAGAAAAACAGTACGTTATTTTGTGTATTACAACATTGGAATGTTCTTACTTTCTAGCATTATAATGATTGTTTTTTATTACCTAAATATCGATCAACTCTACGAAGTTTTGAATATGAGTGATCAAGGAATTGCTAGAGAATATTTCCAAACAGCATTTATTTTAATCCAAATAGCTGTTGTAGTAATTTTTGTAGGCGTGTTAATGCTTTTCTACTACCTCATCTATGGAATATTGCTTAGAAGACTAAAACAAAACTACGGAGAATTAAAGAGAATGGAAGTGTGACAGTTTTAAGTTTTAAGTTTTAAGTTTTAAGTTTTAAGAATAATGATTTTCAGACTCATTATGAGAATATCTTAACTAACTTTTCACTGTTCACTTTTCACTTCTCACTTTTAACTTTTCACTTTTAACTGTAAACCCCTAATAACGCCACACCCTCTTGCCCCTATGGCAGGACTTCGGGACCCGCAAGTTGAAACTTCGGTAACAAGGAAAGGCTGTTTGACTTCGCTAGTTGGCGAAGAAGTTCCTTTCGTTGCGAAGTGAGGCTGTAGCAGGTGAACAACTGCAGTAAGGGCTAGACTTTTTTGGTTCTTTTTTGGGC
>Ga0114916_1002107_pt1 | contig 10642 bp, 10 predicted proteins | sample MalvirAntarct_66_FD_83501 | JGI IMG/M metagenome (GOLD analysis project Ga0114916, IMG submission 83501) | Marine viral communities from the Global Malaspina Expedition - Malaspina viral metaG Antarct_66 | ecosystem: Environmental > Aquatic > Marine > Oceanic | place: West Anvers Island... | reverse complement strand
GGGGCCCATTCGCCGGCAGCGAATTCGCCAATGCCGCTTACGATCGCTTCGACCATATCGGGCTCGGCGGCAGCAAATCGTTCGGATTGCGCCAGCTCTTCGATCCCGGCGTTTACGCGGATGGCGAGCAGCTGGTCCTGGGTGGCGGGGGTATAGGTCACTTCGGTTCCTCTTGGCTTTGGCTGGCGTGCAGATATAGCGCGCACGCATGAGGGGCAAATACGTTACGGAAACGCTTCGGGTCGAGGAAAGTGGCATTGCACGTGCCGCAGAAACTCTGCGTGCCGGAGGCCTGGTCGCTGTCCCCACCGAAACGGTCTATGGCCTTGCTGCCCGGGCGGACAGCGAAGCCGCCGTGGCCGCCATCTATGCGGCCAAGGGGCGACCGAGCTTCAATCCGCTGATCGTGCATGTCGCCAGCCTCGACGCGGCGCGCGAATTCGCCGACTTCTCGCCGCAGGCCGAAGCACTGGCGCAGGCATACTGGCCCGGCCCGCTCACTCTCGTTCTTCCGCGCAAGTCCGAAGCGGGCCTCGCTGCCGCAGTGACTGCCGGGCTCGACACGATCGCGCTGCGCATGCCGGCCCATCCGGTCATGCGCCGAGTGCTGGAGGAGACCGGCCTGCCGCTCGCCGCGCCTTCGGCCAATCGCAGCGGCTATATCAGCCCGACTTCGGCCGCGCATGTGCTGGCATCGCTCGATGGCCGGATCCAAGCGGTGCTCGATGGCGGCGAATGCGAGCGCGGCCTCGAATCGACGATCGCAGCCGTGCGCGGCGAAGGGACGGTCGAAATCCTGCGCCCCGGGCCCGTCGAACTGGACGCGGGCAAGGGCGCGGGCGGGGGTATCGAGGCACCCGGCCAGCTCGCCAGCCATTACGCGCCGGGCAAGCCGGTCCGCCTGATGGCGACGCAAGTTGCGCCAGACGACTTCGTGATCGGGTTCGGCGACATCGCCGGGGACTGTTCGCTGTCCGAGAGCGGCGACCTGGCCGAAGCGGCAGCGCGGCTCTACGCGTGTCTTCACCTAGGTGCGCGATCGCCCAAACCACGTATCGCGGTGGCCCCGATTCCCGCAGAAGGCATCGGCATCGCGATCAACGACCGTTTGCAGCGCGCGGCGACGCCGCCCGATCAGTCGTCCTCGGGCTCGTAGGGGATCGAGGGGATGATCTGCTGCATTTCGGCATAGGTGTCGCGGGCGTCATCGCACGCCCGGCGATCGCCATCCTCGCAATCGTCGAGCTGCTTCTCATAGTCGCGTTCGAGCTTGGCGAGACGTTCCTCGCGCCGCCGGATTTCGCGGCCGCGCTTTTCATCAGCCTCGGACTGGCTGGTGGTGGCAAGATCCACACCCTTGCTGACGACCTTGACCGGCGCCGTCGCGACGTCGACCACTGCCTTGGCGAGGCAGCCCCCCAGCATGAGCGTGGCGGGCAAGAGCAGGATGAGAGCTTGGCGGCGCATGCGAATTCCTTTCGCTGCGCCGCCTAGCCGATAATCGCCTGGCCGTCGATCAACTCAGGCTTGCGGTTCGGTTTCCGCCTCGGGCTCGTCGTTCGGCGCCGCCGTGCTGGCTGCGCGGCAGTTGAGCTTGCCCGAACCCATCGAGGAGACGGTGCAATCGGCGCGTCCGTTCACCGTGACCGTGCCCGAACCCATGATCGAGGCTTCGACCTTGCCGTCGGAAGCGAATTCGGCATCGCCCGATCCGGCAACGGTGATGTCGGCGCCGCCCGCCTGCAGGCCGGCCATATCGGCCTTGCCCGAACCGGCGATCGTCAGGTCGAGCTGGTCGACCCTGCCCGATGCCTCGAAATTGCCCGATCCGGCAATGGTGAGGTCGAGCGATTTGGCATCGAGATCGGCAATCCGGGCCTTGCCCGAACCGGCGATGGTGACCGAGCTGTCCGCCGCCGATTGCATCGATGCCACCTCGACGTCGCCCGATCCGGCGAGCACCAGCGTGCTGATATCGGGCGTGGTCACGCGAATGGTCGCGATACCGGTACCGCCCCAGTCGCTGCTTTCGCGGCTGATACCGAGCGCATCGTCGTCGAGCGAAAAGCGCAGCTCGGCGATTGCATCCTCATCGCCCGATACGTCGATGTCGAGCGTGTCGCCCTTGGTGACGATAACCTTGTCGGGGCCGGCAAACACCAGTTCGCTGGGCGGCGCGCCGGTCATGTCGAGTTCGGCCAGCGGGACACCATCGGAATCGCCGATCTGGATGTCCACCCCATCGCATGCCGATACCAGCATCGCTCCTGCAAGCGTTGCCAATGGGGCGAAGCCTTTGAGCACTCGATGTATCATTGCGATGGATCCTCCTAAACCGGTTGGTGCGTGTTGCTGATATAATACAGCATGGCCAAAGCTTCAAGTCATGTGGGGGAAACGGGCAAAGCAGATCACCGCGTGCAGGTAAGACGGCCCGATCCCATGCGGTTCTGCGTGCAATCGCGCGTGCCGGTGACTGCGGCATTGCCGCTACCGACGATACTGGCGGAAACGCGTCCGCTGGCATGCAGCCGGGTATCGCCGGACCCGGCGATCGCCAGCTCCGCGTCGGTCACCTGCATCGCTTCGCCGGAAAGATCGCCGCTGCCGGCGATCTGCACCTGCATGGATGCCGCGCGGCCGGCCAGCCGCATGTCGCCCGAGCCTGCGATCTTTGCTGCCAACCTACCCACGCGGACCCGTTCGATCGCGAGTTCGCCCGACCCGCTGACTGCGGCCCGGCCCGTCTCGCCGTCGAGATCGGATACGGTCAGCCGGCCCGAGCCGGCGAGATGCGCGCGCCTTATGGCGGGGGCGGACACTTCGATCCGCGCCGTCCCGGCCGCCGGCGTGCGTCGCCAGCGACGCCCGATCAGCAGTTCGCCATCTTCAACGACGAACCGCAGGTCGTCGAGCACCGCGCGGTTGCCGGAAGCCCGGATGCGCCAGCGATCCCCTTGCGAGACCACGACGTCGTCTGCCCCCGACAGCACGACCTCGTCGAATGCCTCGGTGGGGGACCATGCGGCTGGTATCGGCATCCCCTCATCAAGCCGCGAGGAACCGGGCTGCGGGAAAGCGGGCACTGCGGCGAACAGCAGGAGCGCGGCCAGACCGCGCGAATAAGGGGAAAGAAGGCGGGTCATCGGTGATCTCCAGAATGCGGATCACCAGGCTCGCGCTATCGCAGCAGTTTGTCGACCGCGTTCGTCGACAAATGTAATCGCGTGGCAGAGATGCTTTGCCAATTGCGATGTCGAACGAAAAAGGGGCGCTGGTGAGCGCCCCTTTTCCGAATGATTGCGAATGCGCTTACGCGTCTTCGGTGTTCTCGTAATATTGCGGCGCATGTTCGCGCAGCACGTCGAGGATCTTCTCGAGCGCGGTCGGCTCGTCGGTCTTTTCCATCGCGGCGAGTTCGCGCGCGAGGCGGCTCGAGGCGGCTTCGAAGATCTGGCGTTCCGAATAGCTCTGCTCGGGCTGGTCATCCGGGCGGAACAGGTCGCGCGTGACCTCGGCGATCAGGACGATTTCGCCCGAATTGATCTTCGCCTCGTATTCCTGCGCACGGCGGCTCCACATGGTCCGCTTGACCTTGGGCTTGCCCTTGAGCGTCTCCATCGCTTCCTTGAGCGTCTTGTCGCTCGACAGCTTGCGCATGCCGATCGATTCGACCTTGTTGACCGGAACGCGCAGCGTCATGCGTTCCTTCTCGAAGCGAAGAACATAAAGATCGAGCTGCATGCCGGCGATTTCCTCGCTCTGCAGTTCGATGACACGGCCAACGCCGTGCTTGGGGTAAACAACGTAATCGCCAACGTCGAAGGCATCAGCCTTGCTTGCCATGCAATCTTTCCTTTCGTCCGAGCAGCCTACGGCCAGCAACGGCATGACCGAAGCCTCTGGCCGCAGCCCTTGGCGGGATGCGGTCGGGCGCCGGTGGTGACGTTGCTGGTGACCTGCCCTTTCAATTCTCACACCTGGCCGGGAGCAAACCGGCGCAGTTGTTGCATTATATAGCACAGCTTGTGGTAAATTGCGAGTCCGGCGGAAATCGCCCGGCGCGTGTCAGCTGCGCCGGTTGCGAAGTGCGGTCAGCTCGCCGCCCAGCAGCAACAGGAAGCCGGTGGCCCAGAACCACGTGATCAGCGCAACCACCGCGCCAAGCGCGCCATAGGTCGCGTTGTAGCTGCCGAAATTCGCGGCATAGAAGCCGAAGGCGGCGGTTGCCGCGAGCCAGGTCACCGCAAAGAAGCACGCGCCCGGCCAGATCGCAGCCCAGGCGGGGGCGGGGGCATGGGGAGCGAAGCGATAGAGCAGACCAGCGGCAAGCGCTGCGGCGCCAAGCAGGAGAAGAAAGCTGGCGATACTGCCGGACATGCCGGCGATGTTGGCGAGCGCCGCGCTGGCCGCCGCGGTCAGCACCAAGCCGGCAATGCCAGCCGCAGTGATAGCAAGAGCCATCAGATTGCCCCCAAGGAATCCGCGCGGGCCGTCGACGCCGAAGGCGATGTTCAGCCCGGTCATCAGCGAGCGGGCGCCATTGCGGGCCCCGAACAGCGCAATCGCCAGCGCGACCAGCAAACCGGCGCCTTGGGCACCGCTCGACCCCTGCGCCACGCTTTCCAGCTGGTCGGTGATGAGCTCGGCCGCGGAAGGTGGCAGCTGCGCGGAAATCAGCGTGATATGCGAAGCCACCGTCGCGGCATCGGCGAACAGGCCGTAGGCCAGCACCAGCGACCCCAGCGCGGGAACGAGCGCAAGCAGCGCGTAATGCGCAATGCCCGCGGCCACGATCCCGATATTGTCTGCGGTGCCGGCCTGCCAGGCCGCTTTCAGGTCAGCCAGCACGCGGCGCGGCAATCAGTCGCCTTCGCCGGGTTCGGGCGAGAAGAACTTCTCGAACTTGCCCTCTTCGCCCTTGTGCTCGTCGGCATCTGCGGGCGGTTCCTTCGACTGGGTGATGTTCGGCCATTCGGCGCTGAACTTGGTGTTCAGCTCGAGCCACTTTTCGAGATTGTCCTCGGTGTCGGGCAGGATCGCTTCCGCCGGGCACTCGGGCTCGCATACGCCGCAGTCGATGCATTCGCTCGGATTGATGACGAGCATGTTCTCGCCTTCATAGAAACAATCGACCGGACAGACCTCGACGCAGTCGGTGTACTTGCACTTGATGCAGTCATCGGTGACGACATAGGTCATGAGTAGCGTAATCCCTCGAAAATCATTCCAGACCGCGCTGCTAGGGGGAATTATCCGCCCGGGTCAAGCTCCCGATAACACGCCCGGGCCTCGCGCGGCGCACCGCGCCGTTCGGGAAGCGCGATGATCTCGACCAGCCTGACCGAATTGCCGAGCGGCAATGTCAGCACGTCCCCTTCGAGGATATCGCGCGAGGCGCGGGTGACGCGTTCGCCATTGCGGCGGATGTGCCCTTCGTCGACCAGCCGGTGTGCAGCGCTGCGCGTGCGTACGAAGCGCAGGTAGCACAGCAGCCGGTCGATTCTCATTCAGCGGTCGCCATCAGCGGACCAGATCTGCCAACGCGGCAAAGGCATTGCCCTCGCTGGGCCGGGCGGGTTTCGTGCGTTCCTGCTTGCGGCGCGAGGGGCGCCATTCCCAGCGATCGGGGCGGGGTGGTCCGAACTGCCCTTCGGCCTGCGGCTGGGCCCGCTGCACGCGGAAGCCCGCATTGCCAAGCAGCCGCGCGATATTGCCTTCCTCGAGCCCGATCGAAACCGGCAGCGCGTAATCGAGCACGAACTTGCGCCGGCGATCCTTGGCCTGCGCCTTCGCACGCGTTTCGTGGGCGGCACGCAGGATCTTCTCCGCCAGGTCGATCCGGATCGCCTGCGTCCCCGCATGGCGGTAGCCGGACGGCAGTTTCCTGATCTCGCCCAGTACTGGCAGCATCGCTTCCTGCAGTGGCCGGCGATCGCGGCCCAGCGCATGCAGCAATTGCCGCGGTGCCGGCTTGAGCAGGGCGGGGGCAAAGATGTCGAGCGCGCCGAAGGTCACGCCGATCTTGCGCAGGAAGGGCCGCATCTCCTTGGGCAGATGCTCCAGCCCGGCCTGTTCGCGGGTGACGTAGCCATGCCCCGCGATCAGGTTGAGCAGCAGCGCCCGCGCCTGCGACCCCGCATCGGGGTTGCTTGCCGCGTGATGCATTTTCTCGAGCGCTTCGAGCGGGGCCAACTTGCCGGCCAGCCAGCTCTCCAGCGCGGCCACCAGCTTCGCCTGCGCCGCTTCGGGCAGCGCGGTAATTTCGCGTGCGGGCTTGATCAACGGGTACACCGTGCCCTCGCGCTGCTCCAGCTGCGCCAGGACCTGTCCCCTCCAGCGGATCGCGCCGCGCGCCAGCTCCAGCTCGGCCATGTCCGATGCGGCCAGCGCTTCGGCGCGTTCGCCCAGCAGCTTGGGCAAGCCCTTTTCGGCAGCGGCAAGCAGCATCCGGCGATCCTCGTGGCGTGCGGCCGGATCGACGCTGAACCGCAGTCCCTCGACCTGGCCGAGCGCCTCGCCCTCGATGGTCACGGCGCCATCATCGCCAATTTCGATCGGCAAAATGCCGGCATCCTGGCCCAATGATTTCATCAGGATTGCGGTCCTCCGGTTTACGAATCGTTCGGTCAGCCGCGCATGCAACGCGTCGGACAATTTGGCTTCGACAGCGCGCGCACGCGCGGCCATCTCGTCTCGCGCCAGCACCCAGTCGGGTCGCTGGCAGATATAGGCCCAGCTGCGAATCGCAGCGATACGGCCCTGCAGCGTATCGATGTCTCCGGACATATTGTCGAGTTCGCTGATCCGCGCCGCGACGTAATCCGCGCCGATATAGCCGCGACCGAGATCCTGCCATAGCCGCGCGACGAACCGCGCATGCACATCGGGACCCCGCTGGCGGAAATCGGGCAGCGAGCAGGCCTCCCAGAACCGGCGCACCATGCCCGGTCCGCGAACCGCGGCGGCCGCCGGTTCGTCGGCGAGCCGCTTGAGCGTGGCCAGGTCGATCGCCTCGGGCGCAAGCCGCAGCACCGAGTCGTCGGGCGGCGTCTCGAGATCGGCGATCAGCGCAGCCAGCGAATCGAAGCGCGGTTCGGGATCGCGCCAGAAAAGATGAGTCAGCGGGGCGAAGCGATGCTCCTCGATCGCATAGACCTCTTCCTCGGTAAACTCGGGCGCCGCGCCATGCTTCGACATGCCCGACAGCGTGCCGAAAGTGCCGTCGCGCTGGTGCCGGCCCGCACGTCCGGCGATCTGCGCCATCTCGGCAGGCAGCAGACGGCGCATGCGGACGCCGTCGAACTTGGTCAGCCCGGCAAAGGCGACGTGATTGACATCGAGATTGAGCCCCATGCCGATCGCGTCGGTCGCGACGATGTAGTCGACCTCGCCGCTCTGGAAGAGCGCGACCTGCTTGTTGCGGGTTTCGGGACTGAGTGCCCCCATCACCACTGCCGCCCCGCCGCGAAACCGCCGCAGCATCTCGGCGACGGCGTAGACCTGGTCGGTGCTGAAGGCCACGATCGCGCTGCGCGGCGGCAGGCGCGAGAGCTTGCGCGGCCCGATATGCGTCAAGGTGGAAAACCGCGGCCGGTCCGATATCTCCGCTTCGGGGATCAGCTGGCGGACCAGCGGTTCGAGCGTGGCCGCGCCGAGCAGCATCGTTTCCTCACGGCCGCGGGTGTTCAACAGCCGGTCGGTAAAGATGTGGCCGCGCTCGCGATCGGCACCGATCTGCGCTTCGTCAAGCGCCACGAATGCCGCCCCGGCTCCGTCGCGCGGCATGGCTTCGGCGGTGCAGCACATATAGCGCGCATTCTTGGGTTCGATCCGTTCTTCACCCGTGATCAGCGCGACGGCATCATCGCCCTTGATCGCCCGGACCCGGTCGTAGACCTCGCGCGCCAGCAGCCGCAGCGGAAAGCCCATGCAGCCGCTCGAATGCGCGACCATGCGCTCGATCGCGAGATGCGTCTTGCCGGTGTTCGTGGGCCCGAGGACCGCCTTGATCGCGCTGCGCTGCACGCGCCCTAGGTGGCAGTCCGCGCCGCAGCGCGCAACCACCCGGCCGGTGCTGTGCTCGGCTCGTCGCAAGCTCGACTCGCATGGCCGCAAGTTAAGGCTGCCTTTACTTTGTTTTGCCAAGCAAAGCGGGCAGACGCGCACCAATCAGGCCGTGCGCGCGCGGTAGCGCCGGATCTCCGGACGGAAGGGACACAGCACGTGTACAGGTCCCCAGCGGACACCAATGATGGACAGGCTTTGCCGGCATCCTCCGCGCAGGGCCCCCACGCGGCCGCGCTGGCGCATGACCAGATTCTGGCCGACGAACCGCGCGCCGCCACTTCGTGGACGACGGTGCGCGATCGCCTGTCCGTACGACTGGCCGGGCTGGACCTTGCGCCCGATCTCGGCAGCGATATCGGCAGCCGGCGCTGGGTGCGCGGGGTAGGGACGTTCGTTGGGCTGACCGCCGTCGCACTCGCCTTCTGGCCCAGCTTTGCCCCGCTCGAGGCGGCGCCATCGGCCCATGTCGACGATGCCGTGCGCGACGAATACCGCAGCCAGATGATCCTGCCGCTCGCGCTTGGTGCTGACAGCGGGCGGCGCATGGGCGCGACCACGCTGGCTGCTCCGCTCGCGGCGGCGCCCGAACGCCCCACGCTCGAACTGGTGACCACGCTCGCACGCAGCGACAGCCTCGAACGCATGCTACGGCGTGCCGGGGTGGGCCGCGACGACACTGCAAGAGTCGCCCAATTGGTGGGCGGCGCGGTCCCGCTTGAGGAAATCCAGCCGGGGACTACCTTTGGAATCACGCTGGGCCGCCGTACGGCACCCGGCGCGCCGCGCCCGCTCGAGGCGCTCGATTTCCGCGCCCGGTTCGACCTCGCGCTCGAAATTGGCCGCTTCACCGAGGGCGCCGATCTGGCGCTGACCAAGAAAGCCATTCGCGTCGACGAGACCCCGCTGCGGATCCGCGGCACGGTGGGCGACAGCCTCTATCGTTCGGCGCGCGCGGCCGGCGCCCCCGCCAGCGCGGTGCAATCCTATCTCAAGACGCTGGGCCAATATGTGAATCTCGACCGCGATATCCGCGCGGGCGACACTTTCGATTTCATCGTCGCACACCGGCGCGCCGCGACCGGCGATCGGCAGGCGGGCCAGCTGCTCTATGCCGGGCTCGAGCGCGACGACACGCCGCGCGTCCAGCTGATGCGCTGGGGCGAGGACGGCGAATTCTACGAAGCCTCGGGCGTGGGCGAACAGCGCGGCGGGCTGATGGCGCCGGTACCGGGGCGGACGACCTCGGCCTTCGGCATGCGCCGCCACCCGATCCTCGGCTATCGCCGGATGCATGCAGGGCTCGACTTCAAGGCACGGCACGGCACGCCGATCGTCGCGGTCACCGATGGCCGCGTCACCGGCGCGGGCCGCATGGGCGGCTGCGGCAATGCCGTGCGCCTGCGTCACGATGGCGGGATCGACACGCGCTATTGCCACATGAGCCGCATCGCGGTGAATCGCGGCCAGGCCGTGCGCCGCGGGCAGGTGATCGGCTATGTCGGTTCGACCGGCCTGTCGACCGGGCCGCACCTCCATTACGAAATGTACCGCGGCGGCCGCGCGATCGACCCGGCATCGGTGCAATATGTCACGCGCGCACAGCTGGCCGGCGCCGATCTGCGGCGCTTCAGGGAAGCGCTGGCGCGGATCAAGACGGTCGAACCCGGCGCCGCGCTTGCCGCGCTCGAGCAGACTGCGGCCGAAGTCGCGGCGCAGGAACCGATCCGCGAGATCGACAAGCTCGGCCCGCCCAAGAAGGGCTGAGATTGCACCGCGCGTCCGCATGCGGCATTGCCGCGCGATGACCCAAGCAAGCTACCCCGCCACCCGCCTGCGCCGCACACGCGCCAACGGCTGGAGCCGCGCCATGCACCGCGAAACCGTGCTGACGCCCGCCGATCTGATCTGGCCGCTGTTCGTCACCGATGGTTCCGGGGTCGAGGAACCCGTTACCAGCCTGCCGGGCGTGTCGCGCTGGTCGGTCGACCACATCGCCAAACGCGCGAAGGAGGCGGTCGATCTGGGCATTCCCTGCATCGCGCTGTTCCCCAACACGCAGCCCGATCGCCGCAGCGACGACGGGGCCGAGGCGCTCAATCCCGACAATCTGATGTGCCGCGCGATCAAGGCGGTCCGCGATGCCTGCGGAAGCGATATCGGCATCCTCACCGATGTCGCGCTCGACCCCTATACCAGCCACGGCCAGGACGGGCTGCTCGACGAGGCCGGCTATGTCGTCAATGACGATACGGTGGCAGTGCTGGTCGACCAGGCGGTCAACCAGGCCGCTGCGGGGGCCGATATCATCGCCCCGTCGGACATGATGGACGGCCGCGTGAAGGCGATCCGCCTGGCGCTGGAAATGAATCAGCATCCCAACGTCCAGATCATGGCCTATGCGGCCAAATACGCCTCCGCCTTCTATGGTCCGTTTCGCGATGCGGTGGGTTCGGGCGGCCTGCTCAAGGGCGACAAGAAAAGCTACCAGATGGACCCTGCCAATGGCGACGAGGCGCTGCGCGAGATCGCTTTCGACATCGCCGAGGGCGCCGACAGCGTGATGGTCAAGCCG
>Ga0114916_1002106_pt1 | contig 10642 bp, 9 predicted proteins | sample MalvirAntarct_66_FD_83501 | JGI IMG/M metagenome (GOLD analysis project Ga0114916, IMG submission 83501) | Marine viral communities from the Global Malaspina Expedition - Malaspina viral metaG Antarct_66 | ecosystem: Environmental > Aquatic > Marine > Oceanic | place: West Anvers Island... | reverse complement strand
GCTTTTTTAACAAAGGGTTTCATAGGTTCCAAACCTAATAGCTCAAACATTTTCATGTCTTCATTTACATCTGGGTTTGGTGTTGTGAGCAGTTTATCTCCAGCAAAAATAGAGTTTGCACCTGCAAAGAAACACATAGCTTGTCCTTCTCTACTCATTTCCGTACGTCCTGCAGAAAGACGAACCTGCGTGTTAGGCATAACAATACGTGTGGTGGCAACCATTCGGATCATTTCCCAAATCGAAATTGGCTCCACATCTTCCATGGGAGTGCCTTCAACAGCAACTAAAGCGTTAATAGGCACAGATTCTGGTTGCGGGCTCAAGGATGCCAGGGCAACCAACATGCCAGCTCTATCTTCAATCTTCTCACCCATGCCAATAATCCCGCCACTACAAACCGTGACATTTGTTTTACGAACATTCCCAATGGTGTCCAATCTATCCTGATAGGCACGCGTAGAAATAACGTCTTTATAGTAATCTTCTGAAGTATCTAAATTATGATTGTATGCGTATAATCCAGCTTCCGCTAGGCGATGTGCTTGATTTTCAGTAATCATTCCAAGGGTACAACAAACCTCCATCTCCAGTTTGTTAATGGTACGAACCATTTCTAAAACTTGATCAAACTCCTGGCCGTCTTTTACATTTCTCCATGCGGCACCCATACATACACGGGAGCTCCCAGATGCCTTAGCGCGGAGTGCTTGTGCTTTTACGTGAGAGACCGTCATAAGGTCGTTTCCTTCGATGTCAGTATGGTAACGAGCGGCTTGCGGACAGTAGCCACAATCTTCAGGACAGCCTCCTGTTTTTATGGAAAGCAAGGTAGAAACCTGCACTTGATTCGGGTTGTGACCGGCTCTATGTATGGTTGCTGCTTCGTAAAGCAATTCCATCATAGGCTTATTATAAATGGCTAAAATTTCTTCTTTTGTCCAGTTGTGGTTGATGTCGCTCATAGTGTCAAAAATAATAAAAAGGATGACGAGGTTTTTATAGAAATGAAAAAAATAATAAACGATTTATCAAGGAAGTCGTATTAGTGAAATCCAGCAAGGTTGTCTAATGCGCTTTTTGCAAAATTATGGAAACAGCATTTCCTCCAAAGCCAACTGCGTTTACCATGATGGTTTTTAGTTCCTTCGGAAGGTCTCTCGCATTCGCGAAAAATGGATTTTCAATAAACTTATTGTTTTGCAACATCAATACAGCCATCTCCATGTTGAGCATTCCAGATGCTGCGAAGGTGTGTCCCACCAACCACTTATTGGAGGTTAATAAGGGCCCTTTATCGAAAACGATTTCAATGGCTTGCTTTTCTGCTAAGTCACCTTTCACAGTTCCCGGCGCATGCATCACAATGGCATCAACCGTTTCCAAATTCGCCTGTTGTAAAGCCATTTTCATTGATTTCTGAAAGCAATCTGCATTTTCCGAAATGGCGCTATTATGGGCCAATACTTCCGAAGCAAAACCATATCCACTAATTATTGCTTGTGTTCTTTCCGAAATTCCTTGCTCCAATAATGCAACGGCAGCTCCTTCACCCAAAACCATGGTGTTTTTTTTCTTTTCGAAACGCATCGATTCACAAGCCAACAAATTTTCCGAAGTACTATAAAGCTTGAGCGACTTCATCTGTGCAATGGTGAAGGGAGTAATAGCCGCTTCACTTCCGCCTGCAAGAAAACTTGTTGCCATGCCTGATTTCAACCAAGCAATAGCATTTAGCACTGCATGCAAGCCTGTTGAACACGTTACAGAGTGATCAATTGAAACCCCATTGACGCCTAATTCCTGGGCAACCCAAGAAGAAACATTTCCTAAAGTTGTGGTCGGTGAGGAATAGGCAGAAACCCGATTTGTTGCTAAGAACTCTTTGTGATATTTTTCAAATAATTGGGTAGCACCGCGGGAAGAGCCAATATTAACCCCCATGTTTTTCTGTACGTCACGATGGCTAAAGGCTTTTTTAGAAGCTAAAATCGCAAGTAGCACAGTTCTGTCTAGATTACGGTATGCTGTTCTTTGCTGCAGTGTATTTAGTTCAGGCTCTAAGTCGGCTGCAAGTCGGGAGCACCAAATTTCTTCCTCGTTTCCGGTTTTAATTTTACTGAATAACGCATGCCCCGCAATATAGCTTTGCCATATGGCTGCAGGGGAACTCCCTAAAGCTGAAACTGAATGAATACTTGATATGGTAATTGGTAGTGGCAACTGCTATATTTTATTACAAATTTAAACTATCTCCAAAGCTTCTTCAATGGATTGGTATACTTTCTCCAATTGATTATTGGTAATCACATAGGGAGGTAAGATATAGATGGTATTCCCTAAAGGACGAAGAAAAATACCAGCATTCATAAAATGCGTGAAGAGTTTGAGGCGCAAGTCTCCATAACGCTCCATTTCAATATTTAAATCGATTGCCAAAATAACGCCATGCTGCCGTGAACTCCGAATTTTTATATGATTAGCGATTCGTTTCAGAAATTCACAATGCTGATTCTCAATACGCTTAATATTATTTTGAATTTCTTCGGAAGTCAATAACTTAATTCCTGCAATGGCTGCAGCACAGGCTAATGGATTAGCGCTATACGTATGTGCATGAAAAAAGGCTTTACCAATACTATCATCTAAAAAGGCATCATAAATTTCTTGTGTACACGTTGTAATACTCATGGCGGCTACACCAGCAGTAAGTGCCTTACTCAAACACATAATATCTGGATAGTTTTCAATCTGTAGTGACGCAAAATGAGTCCCTGTCTTACCAAAACCCGTCATGACCTCATCGGCAATTGTGATCACCGAATGTGCCTTACAAATCTTCAGAATCTCCTCCAAGCCATCTGCACTGTACATTTTCATTCCCGCTGCCCCTTGAACTAAGGGTTCATATACAAATGCCGCACAATTATTTTCAGCAATAGCAAGCCTTAGCAACTCAAGAACGTTTTCAAGATTGTTCTCGTTTGGTGTTGGTATCCGAATTACGTTGAGGAAAAAATCTTCGAATGGGCCATTATAAACAGACAAGCTTGAAACACTCATTGCTCCAAAAGTATCTCCATGAAAACCATCCTCAAAGGCAATTAAAGTGTCTTTTTTTTGTCCCTTATTGTAATGAAACTGTAGTGCCATTTTAATACCTGCTTCCACAGCTGTAGAGCCATTATCATTGAAAAAAATCTTCTGCTGATTCTCCGGAAGAATTTCCATTAATTTTTCGGAAAGTTCAATTGCTGGTTCATGGGTAAATCCGGCGAAAACAATTTGGTCGAGCTGCTTTAATTGTTCAGAAACTGCCAGTACAATATGATCATTACAATGCCCATACATGGCGGTATACCATGAAGCAATGCCATCTATATACTCATTACCATCTTCGTCCCAAAGCAGTGCGTCTTTGGCTTTCACTATGGCAATTGGGTCAGCCGCTGTTTGATGCTGCGTGAGCGGATGCCACAGATGCTTTTTATCTCTTTCTTGTAAGTTCATAGTCGTCATGCTGAACTTGTTTCAGCATCTCATCAGAAAATATCCAAAGTTTCAAGCTTTGGATTTTGTTCTCTTATTAAGTTTAGTTTCCACTCCTTGTGCCAATTTTTCAATTGCTTTTCTCTTGCAATGGCTTGCTCGATGTCTGTAAATTCTCCGTAGTAAATTAATTCTTTTAGGTTATACTTTTGGGTGAATATAGAACCCCTTTCCTCTATATGCTCCGAAATTCGTTTTTGAAGGTTACCAGTGACACCTACATAGAAAGTAGTTCTATACTTATTTGCTAGTATGTAAACATAGCTTTGCCTCATTTCATGTGTTATGCGACCCTGAAACAAGTTCAGGGTGACGTTAAGTTCTTGAAAAATAATTCTGCGTATTCCTTAATTACATTTGTATCAATAAACGGCTCTTGATCAATCCTACCTAGAATTGGAACCCCACTCATTTTGGCTATAATATCCTCAGTGGATTTATTTTCTGCTCCGTTAAAAATAATTCCAAAGACCTTTAGTTTTTTTGATTTCAAGTTCTGAATCGTCAAAAGTGTATGATTGATGCTCCCCAAATAATGCTTTGAAACCACAATCACACGATCTGTAGTTTTAATGAGGTCTACTATCGTTTCGGAATCATTTATGGGAACAAGCAGACCACCGGCGCCCTCGACTACCAAATTGTTTTTGGTTTTGGGCCTCTTAATTTTCTTGTTTGAGATAACTACGCCGTCAATATCTGCCGCTGCATGAGGGCTCATAGGGGTGTTTAATTCGAATGCCGATGGATGAAAGACCGTTTTTGAATTGGAAACCCAAGCCTTCACTTTGTGCGTATCGCTAGTATCAAGCTCCCCGGCTTGAATAGGTTTCCAGTAATCTGCCCCTATGGCTTCCGTCACAATTGCAGCAACAACTGTTTTTCCAACTTCCGTAGAGATTCCAGTAATGAAGTATGTCTGACTCATGTTTAGCTAAATTTATGATTGCAATCCTGACACGTATATTCGTAATTCGTATAAAAAGGTAAAACACTAATTAAGAAGCCAAAGATGAAATGAAAGAGGGATTTAACATCCGTAATAGCACTTGCGTATGTTATTTTATTTCCTTCACAGTTGGGGCATTCAATAGCCTTTCCAGCATTGTCAAGAGAATATTCACTTATTGATTTTAAAATCTCTTGGGCTCGTTCAGCATGTACCGAATCAACTCTAAGTTTTACTCCACCAATCGCATTACTTACAAGAGGATCCGTATCGATGGTTAAATCGTCAAACAAAAATGTAGGTATTCCTTCGGCTTCCAAGCGACCTTGAATAATTTTCGCTTCAGATGAATAGGTAAAAACGGCGACAGTTGTAAAAGCTTGCGTCATCAAACAAAAGTAGCTATAAGTTCTATAAGTTTTGTGATTTCTTCTTCAGTATTGAAGCTATGAACACATAGTCTTAATCTCTCTTGACCCATAGGCACCGTGGGTGATACTATAGCTTTTACATCAAACCCATTTTCTGCAAGCAATCTTGACGCCTCTTTTACACGATCATTTCCAGGAATCACAAATGAATGAATTGCAGAACTGCTTGATATGAAATGTTCCTCTAGGCTTTGTTCTTGTATTACTAATCGTAATAAATCAATATTACGATTTAGCAATTCCAACATATGACTGCTTTTCTCAAGTTCCTCATAAGCGGCCTGAATTGTAGCAACGCTATGAGGCGGTAATCCTGTAGTATAAATAAAGCTTCGCGTAAAATTAACCAGATACTTAATTAAGGTAGCACTTCCTAAAATGGCGGCCCCATGACAACCCATGGCCTTTCCGAAGGTGACAATACGAGCAAACACATCATTTGCAACTTCCACGGTATATAAAGCGCCGCGACCAGCATTAATAACTCCGACGGCATGAGCTTCATCAACAATTAAACGACACCCATGTTTTTTACACAATGCTATCATTAATGCTAAGTCTGGTTGATCACCGTCCATAGAAAAGACAGCTTCTGTGACTACATAAATTTCCTCGTTTTCAGTGTTCGCCTGGGCTCGAACCAACAACTGTTTTTCAATAGCATCCAGATCATTATGCTTAAACTTATACGCGTTAGCGGAACTCAATTGAATCCCTTCACGAATGGAGGCATGGCATAATTCGTCATACAAAATAATATCTCCTCGTTGTGGCACGGAACTAAAAAAGCCAATGTTTGCGCTATAACCACTATTGAAAATGAGCGCACTTTCAGTATTATGAAACTTGGCAGTAGCTGCTTCCGTGGTTTCATAAAGGGTATGATTCCCACTTAATAACCTAGAACCTGTTGCGCCATTAACCTCTAGCTTAGATACTTTTAAGATTTCTAAGGTGCGTGTATAGATGGCCTCAGACACGCTAAATCCTAAATAATCGTTCGATGAGAAATCGATTAAATCATTAGATTTTCCTAGGCTTCGAAGAGCGTTTTCTTCAATGCGCTTGTCAATTTTAAGTTGCAGTTTTTTAGGTAGCACAAATCAAAGATAGTGACACTCCTAGAAATGACCTATTCAACCGTATACGTAATAATGTCTGCTTCACTCAACCTAAAATAGCCATAAGCATAATTAGCCTCATTGGTTAAATTTATGCAGTTACCCTTAATTTCAGCAGCAGTAGAGCTAAATGGGTCGCCACCTCCGTAATATTGCTCTATCAATATTTCCATGAAACCATAAAACTGCTCCGAAACACCAAGTAATTCAATTTTCACAACATCTCCTGGGAGAAACTCGCTATCATTATCACTATACCCGTCTTTTTCGAAAATAATAAACACCTCATTCCCATCGATAAAGCGATCTGATAATGTATTTAATTCTGTGAACGTATCACCTTCTCGAAGTAATTTTGAGAAGTAAAAATTCTCCTCATTAACTGGGTCGTCAAAATAGAGGTTGAGATCAATAATTTCATCATTAAAACCACCTTCAATCGATTGTCTAATTTCATTAATAGGAGCTACAGAAACGAGCGCTTCCGAAGCAGCATACGTCTCCCCATCATGTATAACCTCCAAGGTATATGTATCATTAAGGATGGGAATGAATTCTGACGTGGTGTAATTCCCTTCTCCAGTATCAGCGAAAACAAAAACATCATCCGTACTATCATTTGTAACGCTCACTAGCGCTCCCTCAACTGCAGTGATTGATGCTGTTTCAAAGAATGGCGTAGACATATTCAATTTAATCAATTGGTCATTTCCGGTTGTCCCTTTTTCCCAATCAATGGAAGCTTCAATGACCAAACGAGGTGCTTCATCTTGCAAATCGACGTCAATTATTTCCTCGCATGAACTAAGTACTACGAGCATCAGAATCAAAAACGTATTAGCTAATTTCATAGTATTAAAATTTAAAATTATAGGTGATCGATGGTATAATTCCAAAGATCGATAACCTTGTAGCTTGATTCAAACCTGTTTCCGTATTTTGATTAAACGTTACGGCAGCAGAATTCTGACGGTTATACACGTTATAGATTCCAAAATTCCATTCACCCTTCCAACGTCTATTTGGTTTTTTATTAGGGGTGTATGTTGCTGAAATATCTAAACGATGATACGCTGCCAAGCGATCTGCGTTTCTTATTGAGTAGCTTGCAATTGATAAGCCTTCGTATTCGTATTGGCCATTTGGATAAGTAACTGGTCTTCCTGTTTGAAACACTAGATTAGCGCCAAAACGCCATGTATCAGTCAGTTTATAGCTCCCCGTAAAAGACACATCATGCGTTCTGTCATAAGCGGTATTGTACCAATCACCATTTGCTATTCCAGGGCCTCCCGCCTTACCGCCCAAGGTGCGTTGCTCAGATTTTGATAGTGTATAGGCCAACCATCCTGTAAAATCTCCTTTGTTCTTCCTAAGTAAAATTTCTAATCCAAAGGCTCTTGCTTCCCCATTGAGAATCTCAGTTTCAATAGTATTGTTTCCTATTAGGTTAGCACCGTTTATATAATCAATTCTATTATCTGTTGTTTTATAATAGGTCTCGAGCTCCATGGTGTAGGTATCATCCACAAAATTTTTATAGTAACCCACAGAATATTGATTAGACAGCTGCGGTTTAATGTACTCCCCGCTTGGCGTCCAGACATCTAAAGGTGTCACAGAAGCTGTATTTGACAAAAGGTGCAAGTACTGTACAGAACGCGTGTAGTTTGCCTTTACTGAAGCAGATTCATTCAATTCATAAGCAATCCCGATTCTAGGCTCAAAATTTGAAAAGGTTTTAATAGCTTCTCCCTTTCCAAATGCTGTGGAACTAATAGCTTCGCCTGCTTCATATATTCCAATTTCTTCATTATATACAACCGGTAAATCATTAGCATAGCCAACAACATCTTGGCCTCCCAATCTCGCAAAGGCGCTAAATCTCAAGCCATATTGAGCCGTTAACTTAGTCGATAACTTATGCTCGGCACTCACATATAAGCCACCTTCAAATGCTCTTTTCTGATCAAGGGTCAATGCGTTTATAGGGGAATCTGGTGTGGATGGTTTAATTGCTCCTGGGTTCAAATTGTAGGTTATCCCACTAGCTCCAAAATCAACTTTTACTTTATCAGATAGATAGTATCGCAAATCGTATTTTAGGTTGTAGTTTTCAATATCTGCAACCCAATCAAGTTGGATAAAGTCAAGCACAATTTTATAATCATACTTACTATATATTAACGATACGTTAGAGAAAAGACGGTCGTTAAAAATATGATTCCAACGTAAATTTCCTGAAATATTACCATAGCTATTCTCTATGAAATTTCCAATATTAAAGGTGTCCCGTCCAAAATAACCCGAGAGATAGACACGGTTATTCTCGTTGATCTCATAATTCGTTTTTAAGTTCAGGTCGTAAAACGAAATTTTATCATCCTTAAGATTCTCTATTTGCTTTGTGAAAAGTTGTGCATATGTTGTTCTTCCGGCCATAAGAAAAGAACCTTTATTTTTAAAAAGTGGCCCCTCGATGGCAAGTCTACTTGAGATAAGCCCAATGCCTCCATTTAGTTCAAAGTTTTTGCTATTTCCGTCCTTCTGTCGAACATCTAGTACTGAAGAAACTCTTCCGCCGAACTTCGCAGGGATGTCTCCTTTGTACAGTTTGATATCTTTAATGGCATCTGCGTTAAAAACTGAGAAAAAACCGAAAAAGTGAGACGTATTATAGATAATAGCCTCATCCAATAAAACAAGGTTCTGGTCTGCAGCTCCACCACGTACATTAAACCCAGCAGATCCTTCTCCATTATTAGTGACGCCCGGCAGAAGTTGTATGGATTTAATAATATCAACCTCGCCCAAGACTGCGGGCATCTGTTTTATGGTTGATGCCTTTAATTTAGAAACGCCCATTTGGGGCTTTCGAATGCTTACGCGTTCAGATTCTTCGGCGGTAATAACCACCACATCCAATGCGGTGGACGATTCTTTGATTTCGAAATTTAACGTCTGATTTACATTTAATTCTACTTCGGAACTCAGCTCTTCATAACCCAAATACGAAACCTTTAAAGTATAACTTCCGGCTGCCGCAGTAATTGAAAAGAAACCGTATTCATTGGTGAGAGAACCAATAGCTGTGTTTTCTAGAAATACGGTAGCGCCAATGACCACTTCGCCATTTCTAATATCTTTGACATTACCTCGAATACTATAAGCTTCCTGAGCTAAGAGTTGTAAACTAATTAGGGCAAGAAAAGCGCTAAGAAAAAGCTTCATTGTAGGATTTGGTTTTTTTATGAAAACAAAGATACGCCCGAGAAGACATGATGACGTCAATAATATATTTAAAGTATCGTTAAATATCAAGCCACCTTGAATCACTTGATTGCGTCGTATTATATGACCCTTAATTTAAGTGGCTTATTCTTAATACACCCGAAGCCCTATTGGCATTCTTGATACCTTTTCAATGACATAAAAACATCTTTTCAATTACCTATCATTGCACTTACAAATAACGCAATCCGGCTCTAGGTTTCCTCGTCATATACTTCGAAAAGCAAAAAACCAAATACTTTAAAAACACCTGTGCTGAAAAATCAAAGTGCCGAAAAGCGACTTCCATTTGAACCACGTACCTTAAATTTTAAAATTATGTTGAGAGAGAAGACGCCTTAATGAAGTTTACAGGTTCTTGAGAAAACGAATTTCATACAAACAAAAAACGCCTTCCAAATGGAAGGCGTTTTAAATATAAATTCTAGTTTCAACTTAATCTGCTAAAACAATTACTTTATTATCACTGCACTCAACGGTACCGCCGTTTATTTCAAGAATCCATTTACCGTCTTCTTGCGTAAACTTACTCTCATGACCTTGAGCGATTGTTGGGGTTCCTCTAAACATCACTTTTCCAGCATCTAATAGAGACACAATGGCTGCGTGATTATTTAGCATTTGGAAAGGACCTTCAACACCAGGAACGGTCACAGAATCTACTTCTCCGCTAACAATGGCTGCTTCAGGGGTTACAATTTCTAAGTACATATTTTACTAGATTTGATATTTAAGATCTGAGATAGTTTTAACAACTATAATCTCATGCCTATAGTCTAATTAAGCTTCAGCTAACATTTTCTCACCAGCTTCTATTGCTTCTTCAATAGAACCTTTCAAGTTAAATGCCGCTTCAGGTAGGTGATCTAACTCACCATCCATAATCATGGTAAATCCTTTGATCGTTTCTTTAATATCCACTAATACTCCTGGGATACCAGTAAACTGCTCTGCTACGTGAAAAGGCTGAGAAAGGAAACGTTGTACACGACGTGCACGATATACCGCTTGCTTGTCTTCTTCAGATAATTCTTCCATTCCAAGAATTGCAATAATATCTTGTAATTCTTTATAGCGTTGTAGTAATTCTTTTACGCGTTGTGCACAATCATAGTGCTCATCACCTAAGATATCTGCAGTAAGAATACGCGAGGTAGAATCCAATGGATCCACCGCTGGGTAAATACCTAGTTCCGCAATCTTACGAGACAATACTGTTGTTGCATCCAAGTGAGCAAATGTTGTCGCTGGTGCTGGATCCGTTAAATCATCTGCAGGAACGTAAACCGCCTGTACAGATG
>Ga0114916_1002105_pt1 | contig 10646 bp, 4 predicted proteins | sample MalvirAntarct_66_FD_83501 | JGI IMG/M metagenome (GOLD analysis project Ga0114916, IMG submission 83501) | Marine viral communities from the Global Malaspina Expedition - Malaspina viral metaG Antarct_66 | ecosystem: Environmental > Aquatic > Marine > Oceanic | place: West Anvers Island... | reverse complement strand
TTGCTAGAGGAATAGTGGTAGTCAGCCGCATTCATAGTGTCATAGTATACGTTAGCAGGATTCCTTCCACCGAATGCTTCTTGATAGCCTAAAAAGTTAGGGCTGTCAGTAAAAGAACTAGCCCCTATTCCCAATTCTTGGTGAGGCGTACCATAAAATACACCTTCATCATCTACTTTAGACTCATAGTAATCCTGTGTGTTTAGCAGCTTTCTATCCCCACCTTCTCTAGTTTTATCTGCCGCTTTATTCTTTTGATTTACAGACCAATTCTTTTCCCCTTTAAGTATTTCTACGTCAGGTCTATTGGCATACTTCTTCTGCATTCTTTTATACGCTTTGGCTTCACTCTTTAATAATGCTGCCATCTCTGCTGCTGCACTGGGGTCATTCAAGTCCATGCTACGATAGTACCCACCAAATTCTTCAAGCACATCCTCCACTAAACCTACCCTATCTGTGTGGTTGGGATTGTCAGGACTCCACTCGTCAAAATCTGATGGTTCCTTACTTGCTTTAAGCCGTGGGTTCTCTAGGTCTATGTTGCCCTGAGCATCTGAAAACTTATGTACGGGATACAAGGTACGACCTTCTAGTGTTTCCTCGTAACCTCTAAGGCTACCTGTCTTATCGCTATAGTCTTTTCTTGATGCGTTATACCTACCTACTACGGCACGATCCTTTATTAATTTATAATATCTATAAGCATCATCAATGTTATCCGCAGTAACCTTAGGACGTTTGAACTTAGTTAATGCTGTCTCTAAAACAATAGTGGGAATATCTTTTAAATCATCGTTCTTCTGTGCCATAGACTTTAACACTTTGAACTCTGCCTCTTTGTTACGCATTAGATGGGATAAAGATTTATCAGGTGCTATGAACCCATCATGTATGCCACCCTCGTAGTCAGATATATTTCTAATGGTAGGCTCTTGTTTGATTACTTGCTGTAAACGCTCGTCTACCTCTGCGTCTAGGACTTCTGGTGTGGGTGTAGCAGACCTAACAGGCGGTTCATCAACAACTTTCTGCACAGTAGCTGCTGGTGATGGGGCATCAACTGCTTTGGAACCTGCTGTGGCAAGTTGCATGTTACTCTCTGCAGATTTCATAATACTATTCAATGCCTCAGGGGTTATGGCATCTACATCTGTATTAGGAGTACCTATACTGGCTATCTTCTTAGCTTTCATAAGAGGTATAAGTTCGCTAGCATCCAGCACATTCTCTAACGTAAACTTTGCCTCGTCCGATAAGGTATCATAGCCATTCTTTGCTGCTTGAACTATTATGTCCTGCACTAGTGCCATGTTCTCTGTTCTGTTTTCTTTATAGAAATCTATACCTGCACCTATACCTTCACCTACCTTGCCAAGCATGTACTCACCAGCAGCCGCACCCTTCTCAGTACGAGGCTCATAGTTAAGCCAATCACCATACTGATCTTTCCTTTTCTTTAAGTCTTCAAGGCTATCATCAGATACTACTTGATCTACTAGAGACATAGCACCACTTATGGCAGGGCCAAATAAACCTGACACTGTATCTGCTACAACATCTACACCAGCTACTACATCATCCAGATCAATACCCCAACCTTCTTTCTTGAGGCTGTCAGCGTAGGGCTTCATCTCTGCATTGTATATGTCTTCCCTATCCATTACTTTAATCCTCTAGCAATCTTGACACCTATGGCAAACACTCCATCCTGTTCAATGGTGGATGTAGCACTACCGCCCTTTGGTATAAACTGAGGGTTGCCTGTTTTCATTACTACCCACTTCTCGTTGGCTAAAGCCCTGTCTACTTGTGATACCTTTTTAAAAGCGGCACGTTCCAATGCGGAGAACTCTCTATCCCCTCTAGTTTCCTCAACTTCGTACCTAGCAAATACCTTTGCAATGCCTTTAGCTTTTGTTATGGCTTCTTTTAGTTTCTTCTTTTTATCAGTGGTAGTACGAGCCTGATATACCTTAGAATTAATAAGTTTACCAATAACGTCATTCAATGGGCCACTAAGATACTTGTTTACAATACCATCGTACTGCTTGTCTCCTGTGTTGGCACCCATCTGCCATATCTTAAATCCATACTTCTCTAATTCATTCTCTAATTGAGTGGGTATAGATGTGGGTTGAACACCCATAAGCTGTGGAGTAATTGCAAAGTCACTTAACTGATCTCCACCTCTAGTTATGTCAGCCTTTGTAGGTAGACTCTGTGACCAGTATGGAACGCCCCTTTGTATTTCATTTATGGTTCTTGTAACGGCCCTATCTAAGAAGCCCTCACCTGTCTGTACGTTAGGGTCACGTACCTTGGATTCTTCATCATCGAAAGCACTCATTACATCTTGAACAACTTTAGCAGGGGTCATGTACTGACCGAATATAGAACCTACCCACTTGCCTACCATATCTCCCATGTCTTCTGTGGACATTTGATCTATGCCCATGTCGGATAGTTCAGAGAACATTCTAGCAGATCCAGCAAAGGGAGCTTTTTGTAATCCAACAATTCCCTGACCAAAATCTGCCATACTAAACTCTGCCATACGCCCCTCTTGAAACTTAACTAGCAAATCTGCCACAACTAGATAGCCAGGAAGAGGAAACAGGGCTGCTACATTTGTAGTAGATCCATTTTCATTACGCATTAATAGTGGGCTAGTATCTTGGTTCTCCTTTCGATACTTAATTGCTGCGTATAATGCGGCAGTACCCACTACAGTTCTACCAAACTCGTCTGCAGCTTCTTTCTTTAAACGCTCAGATGCTGGATTGTCTGCTAGTAATAGGTTCTTATACTGTCTATACCTGTTAGCTGTGCTGAAAATATTTAGTGGACTATACTTATACTGAAAGTTTACAGCGTTCATCATAAACCTAACAAAAGGAAACTCAGAAGTAGCAACAAAGGGTAGGTTCTCTACAAAAGCCAGTGTTGTTTTAGCTATAGTACTTTGTGCAGGTGCAGAGAAGGTAGCTACCAACGCATCATCAATAGCCCTCTTAACTACAGGGGCAGGTATCTGCTTGTTAGCCGCCAGTATAGCCTTTGAGTCCAAGCCAATTAACTTAAGCTGTCGTTCTATACTATCCACGAATACACCAGAGCGCATGAACTGATCTTGTGCAATGTTAAGGCTGTTAAGCACACGTACACCAGAGGCTAGTGAACTAGTACCTGCTTCATTAGTGGTTCGTAGTAGTATGTGTTGTAGTCTTGGGTGTGCTGCAAGTATAGCCTCAGATAATACTTTGCTATCCCCATACATTATTGTTTTACCAAGTAGACTAAAGGAGTTTTTAACTACATCCTTAACACCATCCACTGTACCCTTAACAGAAAACTGACCAAGGGCAGCAGCCTTAGCAGCCCTGCCTATACCTGCTGTACTTTCTACTAGCAACCTATTTGCTGTCTCTAAGCCTATGTATCCACTGGCACTGGCTACGTTACGTACAGTAGTAACAGGCATAGAAGTCATAATGGCTCTTCGGTTCCTGTCCCAATTCTTTGCACCCTCAAGTAGTTTCTTACCCCAAGACCAATTATCCATGTCCTCCGCAAATTTAGGATCAAACATTTTCATCTCTTCTGGAGTTAGATTCTTAGCCTTTGTTATATTGCGACCAATAACAGATGCAACTTGCATATACGTTCCACTAGCTTCAAAGGAGGATCGGGTCATCTGTGCAAATTCTTCCCTAGTAATACCTACTTCTTTAAAGGTTACCTCCATCTCGTCAACGACCCTCTTCAGGTCTTTAATAGCTAAGGTTGATCCCTCTAGTAGAGGCTCAAGCTGTTCTATATTCTGCTTATTCATTACATTAGCTATAACATCTAGTAACCCATCAGAAAGTTTTTCATTATCCATAACCCTAAAATCAGGAACAACTTCCATTAGTTTACCTGCCATTTGAAGTGCTTCTTTGCTGGTAGCATTCTTTAGTATGGCTTCTGCCATTTCTCCAGATGGTGTATCACCTGCTAGTAATTCCTTTGCCCTCACTGGGTCAAATATAGTCTGTCTCTTACCCATGCCCTCTGCAAAAGACTCGGCTGCTATCTGTGCTTGTATGTCTACAGTAGCTGACTTACTATTCTGTTCTACTCTCCTTTCAGATAACTCCTTCTTAAGGTTAGTCTGGTAGTCTACATTCTTAGCACCCTGCCTTAGACTAGCCACGTTAAATGCGGAGCCTAAACCACCACTAAGAACACCCATAGCAGCGATCATGCGCCAGTCTTTCTCTTCTATCATGTCAGCACGTTGCTGTACTGTCTGTAAGGCACCCTCTTGAATAGCACCTACCAAAGTATCAGTAGCACCAGACAGTGCCAGCTTACCTGCGTTAGCTTTGATGGCATCACGTAGAAGTATCTGGCCTACCATACGACCACCAACAATCTTTAAGCCTAGTCCAGCACCTATGGTAGCCACGTTAGTAGGGTCTAGTACAGAAGCGTACACATAATCTTGTACAGCACTCCAAGCATCTCCCCCACCTTCGGAGAAAGCCCCAGGCATCTCTTTATAGGCAGTGTATAGGGCAGCAAAGTTATCTTTAGCCGCTTCCCCTTTCTCTCCCTTAGCCTGACCTAGCCATGAAATACCTGTACCTGTAGAGTATAGGTTAGTCTCTAGCCACCTCATGTGAGTGAAGTATCTTTCTGCGTAGTCCTCTTCTGATTCGTCAGCTTGTCTAGCACCTGACTTACCATCTCTGCCTACAAGATATTCTTGTATACTATTCTGAACAGCAGGTAACTCAAAGAACTTGTTGGTTATAACATCAACCTTCTTTAACTTGTCTCTTGCAGTTTCGCCTAAGAAGTCCTCACCTATTTCTGTAGGAGGTGGGCTAGTATATAGGGCATCATCTTTCTCTACCCCATCAGTAAAACTAGTATATAGTGCATCTTCATCTATAGGTTCGTCCTCAGTAAAGCTGGTGTATAAGGCACCCTCCTCTTCAGATACTTCTTCAGCAATTTTATCCTCTTCAAGTATTGGCTCGTCCCCAGTAAAGCTAGTGTATAGGGCATCCTCGTCCTCTAAGGGACTTTGCATTAAGTTACTCGCCATTATTTTTTACTCTTAGCTATGAACGCTCGTAGGTCTGCAATGTTTTCCTCATGTTTATCTTGAGTAGCATCCCGTAAGTCTGTTACATCAAACTTCAAAAGCACCGCTAAAAGGTTAGCAGCTTCTTTAGCCCTGCCCTCTTGGAATATATCTATCTTTGCTTTTGTTGAATTACGTATGATACTAGATTTAGCGGTTCTGTTACCTGAGTTAAAGGCGGCTTCCTCTATCGGCTTTTTATACACATAAGGTGCTAACTTACTTTCGGCAGCAGAAGTTATGGGATCAAGATTAAACAATCCTGAAATCTTATTTACTGCTGTTGTTCCTACCTTAGTTATAGCAGGAACTGCCGTATCTTCTATGGCTTCCCCTAAGAACCCTCGCTTGCTCTGTGCTGAGGGTTTGGGTTTTACTTTTGTACCTGTTGTCTTTGCTAAGTCAGACACTATTTCACTGCCTAATCTAGTGCTTGTTGTGCCGTTACTATTTGTAGTCGTGTAATAAATATCAGGCTTTAGTTCACCAGCTTTATACGCTCTGCCAAGTTCTCCAGGGGTCAGGTTTATAGGAGCAACCTCTACCTCTGGCGCAACCTTTTCTTTAGCTACAGTAGCAGCAGGAGTATCAGTAGCAGCAGGAGTATCAGTAGCAGCAGGAGTAACAGTAGCAGCAGGAGTAACAGTAGCAGCAGGAGTAACAGTAGCAGCAGGAGTATCAGCGTTAAGTGCATCCATCTCTGCTTGCAATCTAACTAGCTTTTCTTCTTTAGTTTCATCTTTAGGGCCGTCTGTTGCATCAATTAAATTCTGATCCGTAAGTGGTCTATCTTTGGGGTCAAGTGCAGCAGTAAGTAGTTTAGAAGCCATGCTGTTCACACCATTAAAGGCAATTAGTTCTTGCCAACGGGCGTAAGCTACTATCTTAGCTGCTTCAAGGTTATTTCCGATTGTTCCATCTGTATCAGCATTTATTATTACAGTGCTGCCATCTGCTGCCCTCATGAACAAGCCTTTTGCACCTTCGGGGTATTTCCTTTCAAACTCTTTAGATACTAGGTCATTATATAGCTGCCTTAGTGTAGAGTGTGTAACACCTTTATTGGCAACATCAGTTTTCTGAATACCAAAGTACACAGCAGCAGAAGTCTGAGACTTTAGCAATTCTGTTTCAAGCATTGCTATCTTATTAATGTCAGGGTCTTCAGAGTTCATCTCTTGCGCTATTTCATAACCTATGAACACTTGCTGCTCTTGGTAGCTTTGGGGCTGTCCTGTGGATTTAGCCTGTGCTTGCAATAGATTAAGTTTAGCATCTAAGGTAGCTTTAATCATTTTGCCACCATTATCCTTCTGGTGTAGTATGCTTATTTTTTCAACTGCCCTCTTCATGGAATCCAAAGATTCTTGCTTCTTTGAAATGTCAAATTCAAACAGGGAAACACTAGTTGCTAACTTTAGATTAACAGTATTTGCTATCGTATTTTCCCTGTTCACAACAGAATTTTGCAAGTTAGATATTGCAACAACATCACCTGCCATGCGTACAAAGCCTTGAGCCACTACATCTCGGTCATACACAATTTCATTGTTAGATGCCGATAGAATATTACCAACATCCTGACCTGCGGCACCACCTGCTAACTCTGCACGACTATGTATAGCTTGCTTACGGGCTTCATCACCACCACTAAACATGCCACCAAGTATGCTAGTGTCTTTAACCATAGTAGGAATAGACTTGTATGGGTCACCTGTGGCATATGTACCCATGATTGCTTTGTCTAAGTAGTCTTCCCATGCCACGCCTGAAGGCTTACTAGCGGTAGAAGTTACTAATTCATTCATATCTAAACTCTTACCTGTCTTGCTTTCTTTATCTTGTACAGACTTTAAGAAAGCTTGGCCCTCAACAAGACCAGTATCTAACACTAAACTAATTTGATCGTCAGACAGTCCCCTATTCTTAAGGTTACGACCCAAGAACATTAATCCTTTACGTTCTTTCTTTCGCTCGTCCATAACATCTAACCCACGGGTGATGCTAAAGTCCAAGTACTTGTCTGTACGATCATCAAAGTCTTTACGTTGTTCCTTAACTGTATCTGCCAATCCTTTTGCAGCACCGCCAACAAAGGCACTAAAATTAAATCCCATTACACTTCCCTCCGAGCCATTAGTCCTTGTTCAGGTGCAGCCTCTATATCTTCCATAGGCTCTTCTGTTTCTTCTACTTCGGTGTCCATGTAGCTAGAACCAATGTCTTCCATTGCCCTGCTAATTTGTTTCTTACTTATAGTAGATTGTTTCTCTGTACCAACTTTATACTTAATATCTAATTTGTCACTTACGTTAGTCATAAACTCAACTAGCACAGGGGCAGCAAGTGTTGACACATCTAATGTGTGTGAACCCTGCATGTTACCTACAGTAAGTATTAAATCTACAGCAGCAGTAATGGGTACTCCCTCGTCAATACTTTCATAGAGTTCTATACTAGCGTCCATGTCTGAAAGTTTAGGCAAGTAGTAATCTAATACTTCTTCAACTGTATTATATTGCGGAGGCTGTTCCCAAGGGTATGCTCCCACCTCACCTGTTAATGACTGACCAGGAATTGGGGCATCGAATAGTTCTTCATCCATTTTTAAAGCCTCTTATTGCGTAGTCTACTAACATAACCAGCTACTCGGTTCTGTATAGTATCCTCGTCTTCTTGTTGTTTAATCTTTCTACCGCCCATTAAACCTGTATTTGGGGCAGCAACTTTATTTTTCTTAAGTAGTGGCTCTAGTCTACGAGATGCCTGTGCTGATATTCTCAAGATGTATCTCCTATTATGTAGTTTTTTACAGTATGCCTTCTAGTACAGTGCCACCTAATTTTGTGGTAAATAGTGAAACTACAGCATTACCTAGAGAACTAGAAGCTGCTGCATCTGCAGCTATTCCTGCGGCAGCTATTGCTTGCTCACCTTCTAATACTGTAATGGCTAGTTTAGCTATACGATCTCTTTCATTATCTGCTGTTTTGTACACCCAATCCATTTCATCCCTATGCTCTTGCCATAAATTATCATATGAAGTATTAGAAATATCCAGTAGAGACTTTGCGTTTATTTCATTGGCTCTATTTATAGCAGTCGTGTCTGCCGTAGCAATCTGCCTACGCCATACAGCATTAGATTGATTAATAGCCAATACATTAGTAGCGTTAAACTGATCTCGTTGATTCTTAACTTCCATATTAAACTTGCTAACTGCTGTCTTGTCACCTGCATTGGACTGACTAATTGCAGACTCCTGTGCAGCATTAAACTGTGACACAGTACTAGAAAGGTTTGCAAAGAATTGCTCTGTTTGATTCTTTGAAGTAGCGTTAAACTGTGAGGCAGCGTTATCAGCAGCAGCGTCAGACAGTATAGAAATACTACGTTGCTGTGCTTTAAACAAAGAAGTCTGTTGCTGATTAGTTACGTTAGCCAAGTCCATGTCTAAGAAGGTCTTTGCATTCTGTACTTGAGCTTGTTGCCTATTGTTAAGATTAGAAATATCTAACTGGGAAAGTGCAGCAGCTTCTGCCATAACATTAGCTTGTCTATGAGATAGGTTGGCTATATTAACTGTACCAGCAAGCTGTGCATTTTCAATAGCAATCTGCTGGTCAGCATTAAACTGCATGTTAGCTACCGCACTAATCTTATTAGAGTTATTAACCCTTGATTGAAAGGCTTGATCAAATTCAATGCCCATAAACTCCGCACGTTGTTGTGCCGCCAACATAGATCGTTGCTGTCTATTAGTGAGGTTAGTTAGGTCAAACTGTGCATACGTCTATGCATCAGCAGTAGCAATGGGCAGAGCAGACTCTAAGGCTGCTTGTATGAGTGCCTGACCTGCCATACTAGATGAACCAATACCACGGGCAGCCATCTGTGCAGTCACGTTACGCATAGCTCCTGCTGCCCACGCTGGAGTATTACCTTCATCAAAGGAAGTCATCAATGTAGCAAGTTGACCCTGCACTGTAGCTCTTGAAGATGGGTCACCCTGTGCTGCAGTAATCTGTTCAGTGAATGCTGCTGCCTTTTGTGCATCTGCCGCAGGATCAACTAGCTCTCCACCCTGTAGTGTACGAGTGGGTGCGCCATTGACTTGTGTAGCAGTAGTTTGTGCTGCCACTAAATCACTTACAGCAGAAATTGTTTGTTCTTGTGCCTTTACTTTGTTATCAGAATCTATAGTACCTGTCTGAGCTTTAGTAAGAGCCAGCATAGCTTTATTTGTTGCATCTGCATCAGTAGTTGAAGCCGTGTTCTTTACAGTAGGAGTAGTAATGGCAGCAGCACTACCAGCAGTAGCAGAACCTGCAACAGCCGTAGGTAGACCTGCTGTTGTTAAATCAACTTGGCCCTTAGTGGTGTCCATTAGCTGGTTAGTGTTAGTAGTTGTAGCTGAGCCTACAGTCTTTGCACCTTCTACTAACTCAGGACGATATCTTCGGGCTATGGCATCCTTCTCTAACATTGTTGGAACCTTGGCACCATCTGCAGGAGGAGGAGTTCCATCTACAGGAGGGGGAGTTCCTACATTACCTGTGCCTGTCTCATTGTATTTAACACCATCAATACGATTAGCAGGTGCTACATACTGCTGCTGTCCTGTTGTGTTGTATGTACCTGCCTCAGGTGAACCTGCAACCTGCCCACGTACAGTGTCTAGGTTAGTACCTCCAGCCATGAGATCAGCATAATAATCTGCACCCTTTGTTCCAGCAGCACGACCTAGTTGATTCTGATATACCTGCTGTATAGCTGCAGTGTCTGCCGCAGTGTTATCACCTGTACGGCCTAATGCATCAATAGTTTGGTCAGTAGTGTTGTAGTCAACATTTTCCTGTGAGTAGGCTCTGTTAGGATTATTTATATCTATCCCTAGAGTTTGGTACATCTGAGGAACTTGCTGATCTTCAGATACATATCTCTGCTGCTTTGTCTCTGCGTATTGACCACCTTCGGTAGATCTCTTTAGCTCTCCACCAATAACTTGCTTGGCTAATTCAGGCTCTATACCTTGTTCAATAAGCTCTGTGTATTTACCTGCATAGTAGTCCTGACCAGATTGGCCTGCACCCCTGCCTAAGTTCTCTTTAAAGGCTGCTTGAACTGCTTCATTAGTTTTAGCTACTGTATAGTTCTTACCTTCGTCACTATAGGCTAAGTCAGCAGAAACCTGTTCAATGGTCTTCTGTCCCGTAGCAACTTGGTTTTCATACCATGCTAGTGCTTCTGGGTTAGCTTGTCTACCTAGATTCTTTTCATAGGCAGCTTGTACAGCACCACCTTCGGCATAGGCAGAAGACTTAACCATACCGCCTCTAGCATAACGCTTAACAGCAGCATCCTTCAATGCTTTATACTTGCCCATTGCTTTAGGGTTAGAATCTAAATAGTTATTGAATGTATTTAAGTCACCAGTATGCCCTAGCTTAGAAGCAATACGCTTCATCTGATCTTGACTGTAACCTTTGAATTGTTGTTGAGGCATAAG
>Ga0114916_1002102_pt1 | contig 10660 bp, 11 predicted proteins | sample MalvirAntarct_66_FD_83501 | JGI IMG/M metagenome (GOLD analysis project Ga0114916, IMG submission 83501) | Marine viral communities from the Global Malaspina Expedition - Malaspina viral metaG Antarct_66 | ecosystem: Environmental > Aquatic > Marine > Oceanic | place: West Anvers Island... | reverse complement strand
ATATGATTTTTATCATGTTTTATGAGGCGCTAAGATTTTAAATTTGTTAAATAAAACCAAAAATAAAGCTCACGTTCTGTCTCAATGAATGGGGTTTTAGAATTTAATAAGAAATTAAACTCAGACAAAATGAAAAAAGTAGTAATGATTATTACAGGATTAGGCATGATGCTATTCATGGCGTGTGGTGATGGAGAAAAGAAGAAAGATTCTCCTTATGAGAACTCCACTCCTTCTGAACAAGCTGCACCAAAATCTACAGAACCAGCATCTACCCGTGTGGATATGGCAAATAAAGGTGTAGGACCAATATCATCAGTAACACTGGCAGATGATATTGATCAGACGATGGCAGCACACGGAAAAGACGTTTTTGAAAAAATGTGCACGGCTTGTCATAAAGCTGATAAGAAGTTCATTGGTCCTCCTCCTACTGGAATTTTAAACCGAAGATCACCAGAATGGATCATGAATATGATTTTAAATCCAGAAGAGATGGTAAAACAAGATCCTCTTGCTAAAGATTTATTAATGGAATTTAATGGTGCGCCAATGGCAAACCAACATCTGTCTGAAGAAGAAGCAAGGGCGGTACTAGAGTATTTTAGAACCTTATAAATATTTGTCTTATGAAAGCAAGTCTAAAATTCTTGAGCATTCTTATTTTAATAGTCGCGTTTACGTCTTGCAATAAGAACAAAGAACAACAACCAGAAGCACGGACAGCAACGACAACTTTAGAGCCTTTAGAAAGCAAAAATAAAGGTCAAGCTTTTATTGAAGATGATGTTGCCATTCCCAATATTCTACAGATTGCGATGGGGTCAAAAGATCATTCTACCTTGGTGGCTGCCGTGCAAGCAGCACAATTGGAGAATTCATTGGTAAACGCAGGGCCGTTAATGGTTTTCGCACCAACCAATGCTGCTTTTGAAGCCTTGCCAGCCGGAACCGTTGAGGATTTATTAAAGCCTGAGAACAAAAATGTCCTGGCTGATATTCTCAAATATCACGTCACTCCTGGTAACTATTCAAAAGAGTTCTTAACCAAATTCAAGAAACTGGGACAAGCCAATAATCAAGATGTACAGATAGAAGTTATCGATGGTGAACCGATGGTTGGCGGCGCTAAAATCATTGCGAGCCTACCTGCGGGTAACGGAATTGTCCACGTCATAGACAAAGTATTGTTGCCTCCAAATAAAAATAACTAACATTTACCTAAATGCAAAAACCATGAAAAAAACATTAAAAATAACAGTTGCTCTTGTCACTGTCCTGGCGGGTTTAACAAGTTGCAATAATTCAGAAAACTCAAAAGGCCGATCAGGCGCTTTGGCAAGTAATGTTGCTGAAAAAGTTTACGTGGCGCCAGGTGAACACGACTCGCATTATGCATTCCTATCGGGAGGATATAGCGGGAACCTAACGGTTTACGGCTTACCTTCTGGACGTATGTTTAAAGAGATTCCCGTGTTCTCCCAGTTTCCAACAAATGGTTATGGGTATTCTGAAGAGACCAAGCCTATGTTAGAAACATCTTTTGGATTTATACCTTGGGATGATTCACATCACCCTGACATTTCCCAAACCAATGGAAAATTGGATGGACGTTGGATTTTTATCAATGGAAACAATACGCCACGTATTGCTAGAATCAGTTTGACAACATTTGAAACTGAAGAAATTATTGAAGTTCCAAATAGTGCAGGTAACCACAGTTCCTCTTTTATTACAGAAAACACAGAGTATGTAGTTGCCGGGACACGTTTCTCAGTGCCAGTACCTCAAAGAGACATGCCAATTAAAGATTATAAAGGTAACTTTAAAGGTGCCTTAACTTTTATTTCCGTAGATCCTGAACACGGACATATGGATATCAAATTCCAAATTCTTATGCCAGGTTTTAACTATGACCTATCTCACCCAGGACGTGGAAAATCGCACGGTTGGTTCTTCTTTACGACCTATAATACAGAAGAGGCAAGCTCATTGCTAGAGGTTAATGCCTCTCAAAATGATAAAGATTTTATTGCCGCTATCAATTGGAAAAAAATTGAGGAGTACGTAAATAATGGCGGTGGTAAGATGATGCCAGCTGACTATGCTCATAACTTACATGATGAAGCGACGCATACTGCAACGTCAACCATGAAAAAAGAAGTACGGGTTGTAGATCCTGCAGAGATCCCTGGCGCAATATACTTATTGCCAACGCCAAAATCGCCACACGGATGTGACGTTGATCCATCAGGAGAATATATTGTAGGTAATGGTAAATTATCAGCCAATCTAACGGTGCATTCATTTACTAAAATGTTGGATGCCATCGAAAAGAAAAAATTTGACGGTGATGCTTACGGTATTCCAATCCTGAGATTTGAAGATGTATTGGCAGGTTCAGTTGAGCAGCCAGGCTTAGGCCCGTTACATACAGAATTTGACGGGAAAGGAAATGCATACACCACTTTCTTTATTTCTTCTGAAGTTGTAAAATGGAAATTGGGGACTTGGGAAGTTCTGGATAGAAAACCGACCTACTATTCTGTTGGCCACTTAACAATTCCTGGAGGTAACTCAAGAGAGCCGTTTGGCAAATACATGTTCGCCATGAACAAAATTACCAAAGACCGTTACTTACCTACAGGCCCAGAAATGGAGCATTCAGCACAGTTGTATGATATTTCAGGGGATAAAATGGAACTGTTATTAGATTTCCCCACTCATGGTGAACCGCATTATGCAGCTGCCATTCCTGCAGAAATCATTAAAAATAATTCTAAAAAGATCTACAGGTTAGCAGAGAACAAGCATCCAAGAAAAGCAACTGTTGATGCTGAGACTAAAGTGGTACGCGAAGGTAAAAACGTTCATGTGTACATGACCACAATTCGCAGTCACTTTTCTCCAGACAATATTGAAGGTGTAAAAGTAGGGGACAAAGTGTTTTTCCACGTGACTAACCTCGAACAAGATTTTGACGTACCACACGGTTTTGCGATGATTGGTGCTAACAATGCTGAGTTGTTAATCTCTCCAGGTCAAACAAGAACCTTAACTTGGGAACCAAAGAAAGTAGGAGTATGGCCATTTTATTGCACAGATTTCTGTTCTGCACTTCACCAAGAAATGCAAGGATATGTGCGTGTGTCTCCTGCAGATTCCAACATCGAACTGTCTTGGTCTTTAGGTGACTAATTTTAAAAATTAACAGATAGGGAAGTTTTGTTTTAGTGTTTATTTTCCTATGAAAGGCGAGGGTTGTGATTTCGCTCTCGCCTTTCTTTTTTAAATCACTAAAGAGATTATGTGGTAAGTTTCCACATCATTAACATTACTAAATTAATCAAGATGAAAACGGCTAGCATTATAATGATTCTCGGTTCTTTACTATTATTGGGACTCTTTAAATTCCCCCTTTGGAACATCATGCTTGGCGCACCTCAATATCCAGATCCGCTGGGTATGAATATTTATATTGATGGAATTAAAGGTGTTGAAGAATTTGATTTACAAAACATTGATGGCATTAATCATTATATCGGGATGAAAACTATACCAAAACCTGAAGAAATGTGGGAATTCTCCGTGTTTCCAAAAGTTATTTTAGGCATGTCAATCTTGGGTGTCGCGATTGGTGTATTAGGTTTTTTTGGAAAAGTAAGCTATAAATTCTTTTTAGGTTGGTTTTTATTAATGACCGTTTTAGGCCTTCTTGGGATGTATGATTTTAATAATTGGTTGATTTCTTACGGCAGTGATTTGGATCCCAATGCAATTATTAAAGTGACCAATCCAGACGGTTCACCAATGTCCTATAAGCCACCATTATTTGGATTTCAAAAATTGCTAAATTTTGATGTAACCTCTTTACCACATACAGGCGGATATCTGATGTTCGGGGGCATGATTTTAACGCTAGTGGCTTTCTGGTTAGGCAGAAGGGCCAGCGTTAAGGTAGCCAAACAGTAAGCCATGCATTAATATACTAAACTCATGAAAACACTAAAACACTATTCCATTCTTGCCTTGTTGCTTGTCATGTTTAATTGCACTGTGTCTCCCAAAGCCATAGATTATGGTAATGATGGCTGCAGTTTTTGTAAAATGACCATTGTTGATAAAACCCATGCGGCCGAAATTGTCACCAAAAAACATAAAGCTTATAAATTTGACGCAACTGAATGTATGGTCAATTTTATGGATGATTTTGAGACTACTGAGATCGAACTTTTTCTCTCAAATGATTTTTCGGAACCGGGGACATTGATTAATGCTAAAAAAGCAACATTTTTGATCAGCAAAAATATTCCAAGCCCTATGGGCGCTTATCTTTCAGCTTTTAAAAGTACAGCGGATGCTGAGAAGATGCAGGCTGAAAAAGGCGGCGATTTGTATTCTTGGGAGGAACTACTTACGCATCTTAAAGGCTAGATACATGAAAAAATTAGTCGTTTTTATGTGCGTCATGTTCATGACGGGGCCAATTATTGCCCAAACTTTAGAAGTGTGTAAAACCTGTGCGATCACTTCAGTGCAGGCAGCCATAACCCAAGCGAAAGCATTTGACACCATAGTCGTTAAAAAAGGTGTTTATAAAGAACATAATCTTAACGTGGATAAACCACTCACCATCATCGGATGGGATCAACCTGTTATTGATGGTGAACTGAAAGGTGAAATTATTACCATAATCTCAGATAGTGTAACCATTGACGGATTGAAGATTAAAAATGTAGGCACGAGCTATACATCAGATTATGCTGCTATTCGTGTGAAACGGAGTAAAAATTTTACCATTCAAAATGTTGTTCTGGAAAAGCTTTTTTTCGGAATATATGTCGAAAGATCTACTGACGGAAAGATCCTCAATAATAAGATCATCGGAGATGCGGTAGAAGAATACAATTCCGGAAATGGAATTCAGCTATGGTACAGTAAGAATATTCAAATTGAAAATAACACTGTTCAACATGTGCGGGATGGTATTTATCTGGAATTCTCTGATTTTTGTACCATCAAAAACAATCTCAGCTCCTTAAACGTGAGATATGGCCTGCATTTTATGTTCTCTAATGACGACGTCTATGAGGATAATGTATTTTCTAATAACGGCGCCGGTGTGGCAGTCATGTTTTCCAAAAGGATAAAGATGTATAATAATTTGTTCAAGGATAATTGGGGAACCGCTTCTTACGGCATGTTGCTGAAAGAAATCAATGATGCAGAAATAATTGGCAATACTTTTCACGATAACACTATCGGTATTAGCATTGAAGGGTCTAACCGCATTATTTACAAACACAATAATTTCAGGAATAATGGTTGGGCCATTAAGGTTCGCGGTGCTTGCTACACCAATACCTTCACCGAAAACAATTTTTTATACAACTCTTTTGATATTGCCTACAATAGTAATGTTAACGACAATACATTCGATCGAAATTATTGGAGCAGCTATACCGGTTATGATTTAAATAAAAACGGGATTGGCGATATTCCTTATAGACCTGTGAAATTGTTTTCATACATCGTCAATCGCACCCCAGAAACCATCATTTTATTGCGGAGTATGTTTATCGATATTATTGATTTCTCTGAAAAAGTATCGCCTGTTTTCACTCCAGATGATTTGTTGGACAATAACCCTTTAATGAAAAAAGCCACATGGTAACGATACAAGGTTTACATAAAAAATTCGGAAAAAACCATGTCTTAAGCGGACTGGATTTAAATATTGGTGCAGGCGGCATCTTCGCCATCCTGGGGCCAAATGGCTCCGGAAAGACCACCTTAATAAAGTCAGTATTAGGAATGGTTATTCCTGACAAGGGTGAAATTACGGTTTTGGGTAAAAACATCACCCAGAATTCAGACTACCGCCATCAGATTGATTATTTGCCACAAATCGCGAATTTCCCCAGCAACCTAAAGGTTAGGGAACTCATAAAAATGATCAAGGATTTACGGAAATCTACCAAAGAAGATGAGCGCCTGATAGAATTGTTCAAACTAACGCCGTTTTTGGATAAAAAATTAGGACAACTTTCTGGAGGTACAAAACAAAAAGTGAATCTCGTGTTGACGTTTATGTTTGACAGTCCCATCATTATTTTGGACGAACCTACGTCAGGCTTGGATCCAATTTCAATGCTTCGCTTAAAAGATTTGATCCAAGTGGAAAAAGAAAAGGGAAAAACCATTTTAATCACGTCTCATATTATGAGTTTTGTTGAAGAAATCTCAGACGAAATCGTCTTTATTTTGGAAGGCAAAATTTACTTTAAAGGAACCATATCAGAATTAAAAACCAAGACCAATCAGCCAGATTTTGAACATGCTATTGCGTCCATCTTAACTGACAACCATGCTTAAAATATTAAAATATAGTTTTTATGACCTGATGCGTAGCCGTTGGAGCTATGTCTATTTTGCATTTTATCTACTGCTCGGCATCGTCTTATTATTCTTAAATAACGATTTATCAAAAGCGGTCATCACCCTAATGAATGTCATCATCATTCTTGTGCCCTTGATTGGAACTATTTTTGGAGTGATGTATTATTACAATTCTAAGGAATTTACAGAACTCCTGTTGGCGCAACCGTTAAAACGCTCTTCCATATTTTTGGGGCAATATCTGGGCGTCGCTATTTCGCTCTCCATGAGTTTAATCTTAGGATTGGGATTGCCATTTGTGTTCTACGGGCTGTTCGAGAGTAGTGCCATCTGGGATTTCTCCTTGTTGTTGATAACGGGTACATTTTTGACCCTAATTTTTACTGCGCTCGCTTTTAACATCGCACTTTCCAATGAAAATAAGATCAAAGGATTTGGATATGCCATCTTGCTGTGGCTCTTTTTAGCGGTTATTTATGACGGCATCTTCTTATTGGTGTTGATAGGCTTTGAAGAGTATCCACTAGATAAGGTGTCATTAATTGGCACCATGCTGAATCCTATAGATTTGTCGAGAACCTTGATTTTATTAAAATTGGATATTTCGGCATTACTTGGGTATACAGGCGCCATTTTTAAACAGTTTTTTGGTACCAATTACGGTTTGATTGTTTCATTTATAGCCTTAAGTTTATGGGTAATAGTACCTGTATTACGAATCGTCTATAAATCGAAGAAAAAGGATTTTTAACGCCTTTCAGATGGCATTTAAATTGTGACTATTGTCACTTAAAGTTGAGATCATAGTCCGTAAATTTGTAATATGATTGCAGGCATTGCACATAAAATCACAGCCTTTTTATTGGTGTTTATATTATTCGCACATAATATTAACACTCTCGTGATTATTGGCGATTTTTTAGTGAACCAAGCCGTTATAGCAAAAAATTTCTGTATCCAAAAAGACAATCAGCAAGGCTGTAACGGAAAGTGCCAGTTGACCAAAGAAATCAAACAAAGTACACCAGAATCTAATACTGAATTGCCTGCTCAAGAAACAAGACGCCAGTCTTTTGATATGTTAGGTTTATTTGAAGCAGAGTATGCAGCGGCTAAAACGATGATCCTACAAGACTTCAAAATGCGCATTTTTATTTCGAAACTCACCTGATTCCCAGATATTATGAATCCTCCACCAAATTTTAGTTAATTCTTTTCGGTATAAAAAAAACCTTATTTTTTTCTTTTTTTGGTTATCCCTAAAATATCATAAGGAATTTATTCTTTATGATAACATGTATTTCATTAAAAAAGATGGAATATTAGTTTTTCAGGGTAAATCGGCGAGATTTGCGGGATAATTTTTCCATACGCTTACTAATTTTCCCGCTGATTACGGAGATTTTCGCAGGTTTTTTTAATGTAGCGCTTCAGTTGGAAGGGATGAGTATCCAAAGTAACTACCGCAGTTTTATGGCGAAGATGAAACACCTAAATATGCCATTATATATCTGAATTTAGGAAATGAATTGACCATTCAAAACAATAAAGTTGTCCTGAAATATGGAATCGAAAATATTTTGGATGCGAGCTATTCAACTTATGCAGATTGGAATAACATTCCCAGACAAGCTCGTAATTTTTATATGAACATGTCTTTTGTTATCCATTAGATTAGCGCCAAAATTCATCCTCTACATTGTCCACAAAGCCCTCTTCATGATGAATTTCGGCAATGAGTGCCAATTGTTCTTCAGTGGCTGCTTTCTGAATTTCAGGGAACAAGGTGCGTTCTTCAAAACGGATATGCTGCTCTAATTCTTCCTCAATTTTATGAAGATTTTTAGTGGCATCTTCGCCATTGGTGAACAGACGTTTTAATCGTCTATGATCTGCCAAGGCGCGCTTGACCAATTCGTGGTCTTCATCCAAAATGGTAAAAATATGCGTCTCTTCCAGTGTAAAGTGAGGGATCAAATGGTTCTCAAAAAACCAGTCTGCATAAACCTTGATGCGCTTGGTTTCAATGTTTTTGCTAAATCCACTTCTAATTTTCCAAGACAGCAACAATCCGTGGTGGTGCTCCCTACTTAAAGGTTGAAGTGCTTTATGTCGTTTTAAGGGTTTTTGTGTCATAATTTCTGAGATTTAAAATGAAAAATAAGATGCCCAAGGGCAAAAAGATGCTGCATAACAGCAGAATGAGATAATACTGTGGTAACATGCCCCATCCAAAAAAATAAAATATACCCTGAAGTATAAGTAATATTTCTGTGGAAACAAACCCCAATATAAAAGTATAAATACCAAAACGTAGGCTTTTGCTCGTATTTGTTTTTGAGTACTTCTGTAATAAAAAAGCAAATAGAAATCCGCTGATAACGCCCAACATCATTAAATGAATAAAGCCAATCACGAAGTTACGGTATTGGTGTGCCATTTCAGCAACTTGTGGGATTATTGAAGCAGTTTGAAGCACAATTTTAAGGATAAATGAGATAAGGGCCAGTCCATAAAGTGCTTTGGTCAGGGTTAAGATTCCAGACCAGAAGGTAGTCCAATATGGTTTTAGCAATAGGATTAAATAATAGCCAGATAGCAGTTGTAAAAGCACGCCTAACCCGTTAATGATCATCCATGATGGATGGTATAAAAACCAACTTACAGGCAGGGCAAATGTAAGGATGGTGGCGGCTATTAGAGTATTGAAAAACCGCTGAAATATCGCTGAATCATCTAAAGGAAATTGATGCAGAAATACGGCCAATACAGCCAACATAAACCACCCATTAAACTGAAAATGTAAGAAGAATTGAATGGCAATTTGATAAAATGCTGAAGCTTGGCCTAAAACGGCAACCGCTGGTCCCAAACACCACACGCCAATGGTAGAGAGTACCATAAACACTAAAGACGATTTTAATAATTTACGAACCGGCGGGGAGGAGACTAGGTGATTTTTCCAGACCAATCTTACAAAATAATAGCTACAAAAAATATGCAGACAGGAAAATGTAATGGAAATGGCAGCATATCCGGTAAAAGGAAAACTTACCATCATACCCACAACCGCAAATTGCGTTACCCAAAATAAACGATTGTAAATGGGCTTTTTTTCTGGAATAAAGTAGTGAACAATTAATAGATAGAGCATTAAATACACCCAACCCAGCATGGCAACGTGGGAATGTGCATGTGTGAGGTATCTGAAATTTATGCCAAGAGGTTGTACAAAAATATAGCGTAATGCCAAACCCATTAAAGCGGCAATCAAAAAGTTAATCAGACAAACAGCGATAAGTTTTTTTTGCATTTAAGACAGATTTGGTCGTCTAAAGTAACTAATAATGATAGATAGAAAAAACACTTCCTATCATAACTCATCATACTGATACTCGAATCCCCTCTTAGAAACGCAGGTAGCTACAGTACATTGAGTTATGAAAAGGAAGTGCCACTTCAACAATCAAAACCAAATAAAAATTATTTTAAAGATGTTTCGAGCTTAATAGCTTCCGGAAACAGAATGTTATTTTCTAAATGAATATGTAAATGCAAATCTTTTTCAAATTCGTCAAGCATTGCAAAGGTTACTTTATACGTATTACAGCCATCAGCAGGTGGGGTATAATTGTCAGTTAATTCCGCTATTTTTCTGAAACGCTCGCCTTCTGCTTCATGCTCATCTTTCATCATGGCAATAGGATTTTCGACCGTATGAAATTGAGGCGATTCTATTTGAAAACCTTCTGATTTTGCTTTCACCATCCGTTTGATAAATGGGAAGAGGATCAACTCTTCTTTTTTCATATGTGCAGCCAATTCTTTAGAGCAACCAATAAATAGGGCGGTTATCTCTAAAAGCTCTGGATGTCTTTGGCCGTGTACTTTGCAGAGCTTATCTAAAAACTGTCGCAACACAGGTGTTTTTTCCTCAACATAACGGTGATGCTTTTTCTCAATATAGTCTGCCAGTAGATCTAATGGCCAGGATTTGTAATCTATCGATTGTGGACTTTTTGAGGATTGAGCATCTTCCAATTTCGTTAATAATTCATCGATATCGATCTTGTTCTTACTGCATACTTCTTCAACGGTTCTATCACCTTTACAGCAAAAATCGATACCATAATTAGAAAATACCGCAGCGGTTCTAAAATCTTCAGCCACAAATTGACCGATCTGTTTTTGTGAATCTCTTTGTAATGTTTCCATAAATTTGTCCCAATCCTTTAAAAAGGATGTTTTTATAGGGTGTATT
>Ga0114916_1002101_pt1 | contig 10668 bp, 9 predicted proteins | sample MalvirAntarct_66_FD_83501 | JGI IMG/M metagenome (GOLD analysis project Ga0114916, IMG submission 83501) | Marine viral communities from the Global Malaspina Expedition - Malaspina viral metaG Antarct_66 | ecosystem: Environmental > Aquatic > Marine > Oceanic | place: West Anvers Island... | reverse complement strand
GGTTTGGACAGTATCAGAATGAAAATAAGCCCCAAACTGACGACACAATTTACTAACTTCCTCCAGCGGTAACAAATTTCCTATTTCATTATTACCATGCATTAAAGAAACAATCGTTTTTTTATCTGATTTTGCCAATAACTGCTTCAGGTGATCTAAATTGACGTGACCTTTATCTGTAAAGGAAACCAAATCCAATTCAATTTTAGATTTTTCACAAATGTGTTCAGCTGTATGAATGACTGCATGATGTTCAATAGATGAGGTAATGATTCTCTCTACTCCTAAATCAGAAATAGCACAGTTTAGCGCCATGTTGTCTGCTTCTGTTCCTCCTGAAGTGAATATAATTTCAGATGGTTTAGCTTTGATTAACTCAGCAACTTTTCTTCTGGAAGTTTCTATAGCAGCTTTTGTTTGTCTACCATAAAAGTGAGTTGAAGATGGATTTCCAAATTCGTTTTTCAAATAAGGAACCATAGCATCAAATACTTCCGGTGCCAAAGGTGTAGTTGCTGCGTTGTCTAAATATACTTTCATACCTTAAAATTACTGAGGGAGTATCCCTACATTTCATTCAGATTGTAAATTTCATCAAAATACTTAAAACTGATTTTTAATTCTTTAAAAACGACTTATGAAAATTGGGTCTAATATTGAAATCCTGAACTAAATGATATTTTTTATTTCAGTCATTATATTATTAGCTAATAAATCTGCTTTTTCATCACTTTCGCTTTCGGCATATATCCGAATGATAGGTTCTGTATTACTTTTTCTTAAGTGTACCCATTCCTTTTCAAAATAGATTTTGACACCATCTGTTGAATCTACTTCTTGCTGACTATATTTCTTAGCCATGTCTAGTAAAACTTTGTCAACATTTACTTCAGGAGTAAGCTGAATCTTGTTTTTTGAGATTGTATATTTTGGGTAGCTATCTCTGAGTTCACTAGCGGTGATTTTCTTTTTTGCTAGAAGCGTTAAAAATATTGCGACTCCAACCAAAGCGTCACGACCGTAATGTAAGTCAGGTAATATAACTCCTCCATTGCCTTCACCGCCTATTATTGCATTGACTTCTTTCATTTTGTTAACAACATTCACTTCGCCAACAGCAGAAGCGTAGTATTGATGACCGTGTTTTTCGGTGATGTCTCTCAAAGCACGAGTTGAAGATAAATTAGAGACAGTTGCACCACCTTTTTGTGATAGCACATAGTCAGCAACTGCAACAAGTGTGTATTCTTCACCAAACATTGTCCCATCTTCGCAAACCATAGCTAAACGATCAACGTCTGGGTCTACAGTAATGCCTAAATCCGCTTTTTTCTCTAAAATAGTTTCAGATAAATCCGCTAAATGAGCAGGAAGTGGTTCTGGATTATGAGCAAATTCTCCCGTTGGTTCACAATGTATTCCGTCGACTTTTTTGACACCAAGAGCATCTAGAAGCAAAGGTATAGCTATTCCTCCTGTTGAGTTTACAGCATCGACCACCACATGAAAACCTGCATTTTTGATGAGTTCAGTATCTACATAAGGTAATTTAAGTACAGCATCGATATGTTTTTGGATATAGTCGTTTTTGTAAGAAACTTTCCCAAGATAATCGACACCAGCGTATTCAAATAGTTCTTTATCTGCTATTTCAAGTACATCAATACCATCTTGAGATGAAATGAATTCACCTTTTGCGTTTAATAATTTAAGCGCGTTCCATTCTTTTGGGTTATGACTAGCTGTAAGAATAATTCCTCCATGAGCTTTTTCCATTGTAACAGCCATTTCAACTGTTGGAGTAGTTGATAGTCCTAAGTCAACTACATTGATGCCTAAACTTCGCAGTGATGCAATAACAATATCATTTACAATTGGACCAGAAATTCGAGCATCTCTCCCAACCACAAGTGTTAGTTTTTTTGCGTTATTTTTCTGCTGTAACCAAGAACCAAAAGCTGAAGTGAATTTAACAATATCAATAGGAGAAAGGCCTTCACCGACTTTGCCTCCTATTGTCCCCCTGATTCCGGATATAGATTTAATTAATGTCACAGTTTTTTAGTTTAAAGTTTTTTGAAACTTAATCATTTTTAAACAAGCAACAGCGCATTCGATACCTTTATTGCCATGTTTACCTCCAGATCGATCTTCCGCTTGCTGCATGTTGTTGTCAGTTAACACGCCAAAAATAACGGGTTTGTTATACTTTAAAGACACGTCTTTTATTCCTTGAGCAACACCGTTACAAACAAAATCGAAATGTTTTGTTTCACCTTGAATAACAGAACCCAAAGCTACTACGCCGTCAATATTTCCATTTTCAAGTAAAAACTGCGCTCCCAATGGAAGCTCAAAAGAACCTGGAGTCAAATGAATAGATATATTTTCTTTCTTTACTCCATGTTTTAAAAGTGTTTCTTCTGCTCCCTTTAAAAGATTAAACGTAATAGAAGAGTTCCACTCAGAAACAACAATGCCGATTCTGAAATCGGCACCGTTTGGAATAGTTGAAATATCGTATTCCGATAAATTTGTATTTGCTGTCGCCACCTTATTCTACAATTGAATTCTCAGCTCTAGAAATATATTTTTCAATACCTTTCTGACTTGAGAAAGTTAAGTATTTTTCTTTAATTTTTTTATAGTAAGTTGCAGCCTTTTCAAAGTCTCCAGCTTCTTCAGCATGTAAGCCCGCTTTAAAATAGAACATTGGAGTCGTTACTTCATTTTCTTGTCTTTCTGCCGCTTTGACATACATGTTAACCGCACTTTCGTAATCGCCTAACTCTGAGTAACAGTCTCCCTGAGTACCGATTGCTAAAGTCTGCAAGTAAGTATCTCCAATTTCAACACCTTCTAATTCATTCAAAGCAGCTTCGTAATTTCCTTGCTCAAAATATAAGTTACCTAAAGAATACTGAGCAATTTCACCACCGCTGTATCCATCGTATTCTGACGTCAAGTATTCAAACTCTTCGATTGCCATTTGTGTTGAGTCCTTCTCTAAGAAAAGAATTCCTTTAGCAATCTCTGCTTTTGAAGCTTCCTCTTTTGGACCAGAAACAAAGTTTTGGTAAGCCAATACTATTAATACTATAGCTGCAATTGCCCCAACAACGTAAGTTGAATATTTAAGGAGTTTGTTTCCTTTGAACTGTGCTATTAATTCTTCTTTTGTTAAATCTTCATTCATGTTTTTGCTTTTAGCGACTGCAAAAATAAGTTTTTTTTTTATGCTTAGCTAACAATTTTTCAACAGTCCGAGTTTTAAATGTTGATAGCTTCGTGGTTGAGGGATTTATTTGACTTGATGTTGACGTTAAATTCTTTCTTGAGGTATTAAAAATGGCAGGAGTTTTCTAATATAAAAGCAACTAAAATAATTACCTTTGTAAGGTGAGTAAAGAAATGTTTGTTGAGAAAATAGCATTGGTTAATTTTAAAAATTACCACGAAGCAGAAATTCACCTTTCGAGTGAGATAAACTGCTTTGTAGGACCAAACGGCGCTGGCAAAACAAATATTTTAGACGCTGTTTATTATATGAGCATGTGTAAGTCTTATATGAATCCAATCGATAGTCAGAATATTCGATTTGACGAATCTTTTTTTGTTCTTCAAGGCGCCTGGAGTAGGTCTGGGAAAAATGATAATCTCTATTGCGCCATAAAAAAAGGAAAAAAGAAAGTTTTTAAGAAAAATAAAGTGGTATACGAAAAACTGGCGGAACATATTGGTCAATTTCCTGCAGTAATGATTTCTCCCTATGATAGAAATTTGATTCTTGAGGGTAGTGAAGTTAGAAGAAAATGGATCGATGGCATTATCTCTCAATTTAATAGAGAATTCTTAGATCAACTGATAAAGTATGGTAAAGTACTCGAACAGCGTAATGCGTTGTTGAAAAATATGTACTCTCACGGTTTTTTTGATCGAGAAGGTATAGAGGTCTGGGATGAACAGTTGGTTCGTTATGGTCAGTTTGTTCATGAAGAAAGAAAGAAGTTTCTAGATGATTTTATTCCTGTGTTTGAGAAATATTATCAATGGTTGTCTTCAAATAAGGAACGCGTAAACCTAGAGTATAAGTCCCAACTATTGGAAGGTAACTTTAGTGAGATGCTTCAGCAAGCTCAAAAAAGAGATCAGCGTAAGCAGTATTCAACAGTTGGTATACATAAAGATGATTTAGTTTTTACAATTAATGGTCATCCTGTCAAGAAGTTTGGTTCACAAGGTCAACAGAAATCTTATCTCATTGCATTGAAATTGGCGCAATTTGAATGGTTGAATTTGAACTTAGGAATGAAACCTGTTTTATTGTTGGATGATATTTTTGATAAATTAGATCACAATAGGGTAGAGCGATTGATGGAAATGGTCAGTAATCACGATTTTGGACAAGTTTTAATTACAGATACAGATATTGATAGAATAAAGACTATCTTTCATAATATTGATACTTCATTCAAAGCTTTTAATGTTAATGACAATACAATCAATGAATTTGAACCCGATAAATTAGAATTACATGGATGATCGAAAACGAAGTTCTGAAGATCAAGAAATTGGTAAGGTTATTGACCGTATGCTTAAAGCGTATGGTTTAGACGGGAAAATGAAAGAAATGGATGTCATTAATTCTTGGGAAGAAATGATGGGAAAAGCCGTTGCGTCAAGAACGGATAAAATTTTTATAAAAAATAAGGTGCTCCATTTAAAACTCAACTCCTCCGTAATGCGGGACGAATTGTTGTTTGGAAAGCAAGTGATAATTGAACGTGTAAATCAAAAAGCAGGATTTCAAATAGTTAGCGATGTTTGGTTTCAGTAAGTTCTAATTACTCATTTAGTACTTTTTTGGATTCCTATTTTGTCCTTGACAGTTTGTTTCTGGGATATAGACTGTCTTTGTTTTTTCCTTATATCTCCATTCCTTATATTTGAATTATGGAAAATGCAAAACTACTTTTAGGGATTCTATTATTGGCAAGTAGCACTTTATTTGCCCAAGAACCAAACGAAACAAGCAAGAACGTTGAGAAAGTACAAGGTAAATATCTTGGCGAGTCTCAAGCAATGCGCGATTTGCCTCAAGTTTGGGATGAAAGCGAATTTACTTTTAATAAAGATGATCACGATGAAGGTGATGTTCATAAGAATCGTAAAAGACCAGAGGCCGTAAATGAAAATGCCCTTCCAAAAGGACAGGATCCGGTAAGACAAGATGCTGTTCAAAAAAATGGCGGTGAAATAATTTTCAAAACAAACTTTAATGGTTTAGGAGGTTCCTTTCCCCCTGATCCTTCTGGTGCTGCTAGTGAAGATTATTACGTTCAAGCTGTAAACACTGCATATAAAGTATACAATAAGGACGGTTCTTCTGCTTCAGGTATTTTTACCTTAAGCTCTCTATGGCCAGGATCATCAAACTCAGGAGATCCTATTGTCATGTGGGACAGACATGCAGGAAGGTTTGTTATTACTCAATTTCAAACTGTATCAAATAAAATATTATTTGCTGTTTCAACTTCTGCAGACCCTTTAGACACTTATCATTTATATGAATTCAGTTTTCCTTCTTTTCCAGATTACCCAAAGTACTCTATTTGGTCTGATGGATACTATATGACTTCTAACACTTCTTCTGAAAACGTTGTTGCTTTTGAGAGAGAAAAAATGTTAGTTGGTGATACAACTGCTTCAATGATATCACTTAACTTACCTAGTTTTTCTACGCATTACGGTTTTAGAAGTGTTCTTCCTGCTGATGCTGATGGAGACTTACCACCATATGGCACTCCTATGCATCTTTTCTTGTTTCAGGATGATTCTTGGAGTGGCGTTTCGGAGGATGTAATCCGCGTTTTGGAAATGGATGTAGATTGGAATAATCCCGGAAACTCTTCAATTATAAATAAGCAAGACATTCCTACAGCTCCTTTTAATTCAGTTTTCACCTCATCTTGGAATGATATAACTCAAAAAGGGACAAGTCAGAAAATAGACGCAATTGCTTCAATTTTTAATTATAGAGCTCAATATTTAAGATGGCCAGGGTATAATACCATGATGCTTTGTAATGTTGTAGATGTTAGTAATAACAATACTGGCGGCATTCGTTGGTATGAATTGCGACAAACCACTGATGGTGGAGATTGGGAGATTCATCAGCAAAGCACATTTGCCCCGGCTGATGGAGCCAGTCGATTTATAGGGAGCATATCTATGGATTATAATGGTCATGTAGCCTTGGCTTATTCAATCTCAGGACCAAATGATTACCCTGGATTGGCGGTGACGGGAAGATTGAGTTGGTTTGTTCCAAATACTATGGGCTTTCCTGAAACAATGGCTCAAGAAGGGTTGTCCTTTCAATCAGCCGGGAATAGGTATGGCGACTATTCTCAAATGACTTTAGATCCTGATGGAGAGACGTTTTGGTTTACTGGAGAGTATATTGGAACTAGTAGTTCAAGAAGAACAAGGATTTTTTCTTTTAATCTAAACGATCAAGTAAACACTGAAAATCAAGGGGAGTTAAAAGACCCAGCGTTGAACTTGAACCAAGATGCTGATTTCATATACGTTGAAGGAGTTAATTTACCAGGTGATGAAGTAATGATGGTAGAATTATTCTCTGTAAGTGGTCAGTTGATTGCACAGAAAGAGGTAAAAGTTTTTAATGGAGAGCTGACAGCTTCATTTTCGAAATCAAAGCTCAACAGTGGAATCTATTTGACTAGAATAGGAAAAGAAAATTTCCAGAGAGTAAAGAAGATATCAATTACAAAATAACTGAGGTTTAAGTAAAGTAAATGAAATACCTAATATTTATTTTAGCAGTACTGGCTATGATGTGGTCAGGTTGCGCATCTTCTAATAAAATGGAAGATCAATCCACTGAAGAAACTAAAGGAAACATGGATTCCTCCTATGAAATCGGGAAAGTGTATCTTAATCGAGACGGATGCGAAATTTTTATAGTTACTGAAGGAGAAAATTCAGAAAAACTCTACCCCGTTGGTTTGAATGATGTATTCAAAGTAAACAATGCCATTCTTCAGTTTGAATACGATTTGAGTAGAGCTCCCTTGCCACAAGGATGCGAGCAGTGTCGGACTGTAGTATTGAGAAATGTTACGCGAGTGAAGCGCTAGATTCTCTTTTTCTGTTGTTTGTTTCCATTATTTCAAAGATTCTCTCCATTTTTCCTATGTGTGATAAATGGTCTTATTATCTTTGTAAAAAATTCATAGATGAAGGTTTACAACAACATACTTGAGACAATTGGAAATACTCCATTAGTTAGACTTAATGTACTTACCAAAAATGTTAAAGCAACTGTTTTAGCAAAAGTTGAAACAACTAACCCAGGAAACTCTGTAAAAGACAGAATGGCCGTGAAAATGGTTGAAGATGCTGAGAAAAAAGGCTTAATCAAACCAGGTGGTACAATTATCGAAGGTACTTCTGGTAATACGGGTATGGGATTGGCGCTGGCATGCATCATCAAAGGATATAAACTTGTTTGTGTTCTGAGTGATAAACAAAGTAAGGAGAAAATGGATATTCTTCGTGCTGTTGGAGCTGAGGTTGTGGTTTGTCCTACGAATGTCGAACCAGACGATCCTCGTTCTTATTATTCTGTTTCTAGGAGATTAGCTGAAGAAACACCAAACTCTTGGTACGTTAATCAATATGATAATTTATCGAACCGACTGGCACATTATGAACAAACTGGTCCTGAAATATGGGAACAAACAGACGGAAAAATCACACACTTTATTGTTGGTGTTGGAACTGGAGGAACAATTTCTGGAGTTGGCAAATACTTAAAAGAAAAGAACCCTGATATTAAAATTTGGGGAATTGATACATATGGTTCTGTCTTTAAAAAATACCATGAAACAGGTGAATTTGATGAAAATGAAATTTATCCTTATATCACAGAGGGAATTGGAGAAGATATTTTACCTAAAAATGTTGATTTCAGCGTAATCGATCGATTTGAAAAGGTAACGGATAAAGATGCAGCAGTATATACTAGAAGACTTGCTCGAGAGGAAGGTATCTTCGTTGGTAATTCAGCAGGTTCCGCTATAAAAGGTGTTTTACAAATGGCTGACGACTTAAAAGAAGGCGATATTGCTGTTGTTTTATTTCATGACCATGGAAGTCGTTATGTTGGTAAGATGTTTAATGATGATTGGATGAGAGATAGAGGTTTCTTGGAAGAAAAGCATAAAACAGCCAAAGATCTTATTGAAAATCATATAGATGAACCATTGGTGACATTGGGTGTTGAGGAATTAGTTTCCCATGCTGTTGGTAAGATGAGAAATTTTAGTATTTCTCAAATTCCAGTTACAAGAGATGGTGAGTTCGTAGGTATGGTTGATGAAAAAGCACTGATTAACCAGTTGATCGATAACCCTCAATTTAAAGATGAGGTGATTGGTAAAATCATGAAGCCTGCATTGCCCGTAGTATCTGCAAATACTTCTATTCAAGAGTTGTCTAAAATAATTTCTAAAGATATTCCCGCTGTAATCGTGAAACTAGATAATAATAAACATCACATTGTAACAAGACACGATTTAATAGCTGCAATTGGTTAGTCAATATGCTTTTTAAAGATCAACTAGGTGATGAAATAGAAGTAGTAGAGCATCCAGAAAGAATTGTTTCTTTGGTGCCTTCTCAATCAGAATTACTTTTTGATTTAGGTTTAGGAAAAAGAGTTGTTGGAATAACCAAATTCTGCGTCCATCCGGAAGAATGGTTCAGATCGAAAACTAGAGTTGGAGGAACTAAAGATGTAGATATTGAAAAAGTAAAGTCTTTAAATCCCGATTTAATAATTGGAAATAAAGAGGAGAATACTTTTAAAGATATTGAAGCTCTTCGAAAAATTGCTCCTGTTTGGATTAGTGATGTGAATGATTTGGAGGATAGTACTGAGATGATTCAGATTATTGGGAAGATGTGTGATGTTTCTCAAAAATCGAACAAAATTTCAAAACAAATAAAGGATAACTTTAATTCCTTCAATTCTAAAGTGCTGGGAAAATCAGTGCTGTATTTTATCTGGAAAAATCCATACATGGTTGCGGCTAACGACACTTTTATTGACTCTATCTTAACAAATCAGCTGGGTCTAAAAAACTTGATGCGTAACGAATCCAGATATCCGAGTATTGAATTAGAAGACGTTTTAGAAGAGCCTGATTTAATTTTTTTAAGCTCTGAGCCCTATCCATTTAAAGAAAAGCACGCAGAAGAGATAAATAAAATATTTCCTCACTCTAAAGTTGTGCTTGTAGACGGAGAATACTTTTCATGGTATGGTTCGCGGTTGATGGGAGCTCCGGATTACTTTGAGAAGTTGTGTAATCGTTTGTAGCAAAGAGTCGCTGCGAGAATTCACTGATTTTGATCTCTCCGTATATCTTAAGTTAATTCCCTAGAGATTTAGCTATCCTGCCAGCAAAGTTTCAACAATGAATTTAAAACTTCATAAAGAACTTCATCAACTCAATAGATGCAGTCTTATTATCTTCGAAGCGCATCTCCCCGGTAACTCGAATCTTGTCATCAGAAGATAATTCTGTGTGAATATCAAAATATTCTAGATCATTAAATAATTTCTTAGAATACTGGACTGGAGGTAGCATTTGAGCAAACTGAGCTATAATTCCTTTTCCTTCAATCATTAATGTTGCAGCAGGGTTACCTCTTAATCTAGGCAGAGGAGCACCTTCAACTTTATGTATGATTATATTTTCTGTGATACCAATCCAAACTTCTTTTTCAGTGATTTGCTCAAAATAATAATATATTTCTCCAATTCTAATTTTATTCGAATCTATTCGCTCTACTTTTTTATAATTTGTAGAAAGACTGTCAATCTCATTCACTATATCAACATTGTTTTCGAATCGAAAGATACCATCAAACTTAGGCAGAAAGGCGGTAGCCCCTTCTAGATTATCTATCATAAAACCATAAATAAATAGTTGCTGAGAGACGATGTGGGGAAGTTCTAGGTCAAAATCTTCTAAAAGAACATCAATAAAGCCATAAACACTGTCTGGTAATTGTCCTGCTTGAATCTCTAAAAACAATTCATTTTTCGGTAAAACCATAGAGTGGTGCTCAACACTATCGTATGAAATTGTAGGGTTTTTTGAACCTATCCCTTCAAATTTTATAGTTGATTTATCGATGAAAGTTTCGAGACTTAAATCCTGAACATAAGCGTCATTAGATCCAGCAAAGAACAAATGAAAAAGGCTCTTCTCGGAAGAATTTGTTAAAGTAATTTTAGCTTTTAATTTGTCTTTATTAGGAAGTAAAAGATCCGCGGCATAAAGTTCGAAGTAATCTATAGCTTCTCGAGTTACTTCGTCAGGCAAAAGAATTATACATCCTACCTTATCATTGAATGTTTTGACAACATTTGATCTCTTTATTTTAAAATCCGCAAATGCATTTTTGTCTTGAAGTTTAAATAAAAAGCCTGTGATAGACTCATTTCTCCATGAATCTTGAAAAATAAAAATATTCTGAGAAATATTTATACCTGTGTTGGGAATATCAACGTCTTCTTTATTAAATTTTAATTGTTCAAATTCATTTTTGGATAATTCAGAAGAATAAAGT
>Ga0114916_1002100_pt1 | contig 10670 bp, 10 predicted proteins | sample MalvirAntarct_66_FD_83501 | JGI IMG/M metagenome (GOLD analysis project Ga0114916, IMG submission 83501) | Marine viral communities from the Global Malaspina Expedition - Malaspina viral metaG Antarct_66 | ecosystem: Environmental > Aquatic > Marine > Oceanic | place: West Anvers Island... | reverse complement strand
GACTTCGACGGGATCGACGAGGCGCTCGCCTGCACCTACGCGTGCTCGGGCGTAACCGCCTACAGTGCGCTGAAGAAGGCGGCGGCGCGCTTGGCCTCGTCGATGTCCGCGACGACGATGCGAGCGGGCGTGACCGCGCCCGCCATCTGAACGGCGGACAGACCGACGCCGCCCGCACCGATGACGAGCAGGCTGTCGTCCGCGGTAAGCCCCGCCGCCGCCTTCTTCAGCGCACTGTAGGCGGTTACGCCCGAGCACGCGTAGGTGCAGGCGAGCGCCTCGTCGATCCCGTCGAAGTCGACGAGATAGCGCGGATGCGGCGCCATGACGCGGTCGGCGTAGCCGCCGCCGTAGCGGACACCCAGCGTACGCGGTGCGGCACAGAGGAGTTCTTCGCCACGACGGCATTCGGGGCATTCGCCACAGCCGATCCACGGGAAGACGACGCGGCGCTGGCCGATCGCCACACCCTCGGCATCCGGGCCGAGCGCTATGACTTCACCGACGATCTCGTGGCCCATCGTGAAGGGAAGCGTCATGCCGCGGCCGCCGAGGTCGAGCCGTTTGCCACCGCCGAGATCGAAATAGCCGTCCCAGAGATGCAAGTCGCTGTGACAGACCCCGCAGCCGGTGACACGCAGGAGAACCTGCGTGCCGGCGGGTTCCGGATCGGGATAGTCGCGCGGCTCGAGCGGCTTGCCGAAATCGACGATCTGCCAGGCGTGCATGCAGGCCTCCCCTGTCAGTCCCCGAGCGGCAAAGGCTCGCCCTCGGGCAGTTGCACCCGTGCGACGTTCAGCGTCATGGCGACCATCACGTAATAGCCGCTCAGCCCGATGATCTCGACGATGCCCCGCTCGCCGAAGGCCGCCTTCGCGGCATCGTAGGTCGCGTCGGACACGCCGTGCGTATCGTGCAGTTCCTTGCAGAACGCGTAGACGATGCGCTCGTCGTCCTTCTCGAAGGCCGGCTCGCGCCGCTCTGCGATCGCGTCGACAATGCTCCGATCCAGGCCACCCTTGATGGCCAGCTTGGCATGGGCATACCACTCGTACTGCGCCGTCCAGGCGCGCGCCGTGACGATTATGGCGAGTTCGGACAGACGCGGCGGCAGCGACGTGCTGAACCGGAGGAACTCTCCGAGGTGCGCCGCCCGCTTTGCGAGCTCGGGGCTGCGCAGCATCGCGGGGAACGGGCCGCGCGCCCCGCCGCGCGGCCCGGCGGCGATCGTATCGCGGATCTCGCGTTGCTCGGGCGACAACGCTTCGTCGGAAAGTTCTGGCAGGCGGTTCATCGGCGTTCCCTGGGCTTTGTGTCGCGTTCCTGGAACAGTAGCATAGGCGGGACGTTCGACTATGCCGGCAGGATGCGAAGGCGGGATTCATCGATGAAGAGATGCAGTGCGGCGGCCGTGGCCGTCTGGGCGGTGGCGGCTTCGGCCGGTGCTCTTGCCGCCGACGCCCAGGCGCAGGGCGGCGCGGTGGTGGCGCCACGCTCTTCCGCCGCCGTCGAGGACGGGGTTCGCCCGGTGCCGGATCCCGGTGGGATCATGAGCTTCGTCATCGAGAACGATTCGATCGCCGGAACCGACCAGCACTATACCAACGGCTTCCGCTTCTCGGTTCTGACCTCCGAGTGGTCGATCCCGGAGTGGCTGGAGCGGGGCGCGAACTTCCTGCCGTTCTTCGATTATTCCGGTAACAAGCGGATCAGCTATGCCTTCGGGCAGAGCATGTTCACCCCCAACGACATCACCATAGCCGATCCGCCCAGCGACCAGCGCCCCTATGCGGGGTGGCTGTACGGCAGTATCGGCCTCGTCTCGGACACCGGCTCGCGGCTCGACAATCTCCAGCTCACGCTCGGCGTCGTGGGGCCCTATTCGGGCGCGAAAGACACGCAGAAGTTCGTCCATAAACTCATCGATTCCCCCGACCCCAAGGGCTGGGCGACGCAGCTCAAGACCGAGCCGGGCGTCGTCCTCAGCTATGAGCGAAAATGGCGTGGGCTGCTGCCGGCCCTGTCGAACGACCCGACCGGCCTTGCGGTAGACGCCACGCCGCATGTCGGCGTCAGCCTCGGCAACATCTATACGCACGCCAACGTCGGCCTGACGCTCCGGGTCGGACAGGACCTGCCCGCGGATTACGGCCCGCCGCGCGTCCGGCCGAGCCTGCCGGGATCCGACTTCTTCGTGCCGAGCGGGAACTTCGGCTGGTATCTGTTCGCCGGCGTCGACGGCCGAGCCGTCGCGCACAACATCTTCCTCGACGGGAACACCTGGAAGGACAGCCGCAGCGTCGACAAGGAGTATTTCGTCGGCGAGTTGCAGGCGGGCCTGGTGTTCACCTTCTCCGGCATGCGGCTCGGCTACACCCACGTCCTGCGCTCGAAGGAGTACGAGGGCCAGGACGGCTTCGACGAATTCGGCGCCCTGACCTTCGGCTTCAGGTTCTGACGCAGCGCCACACGATCGAAAAGTGCAACCGGGTGACCGAATAGGCCGAAGACCGTCACGTCGATGCATGCGGCGCCTTGCAGGATGGCGGCGGCCGCGCGCTTGGACCGGGCCAGAGTCCGTTGTCTCATGTGCGAAAGGATCGGATGCCGATCGCCGACACGACCGATAACCCCCACTACCTCCACTCGACGCTGCGCGAGCGGATCGTCGAGCACGTGTTCGTCGGCGATGCTCTCAGGCGGCTCTGGCAACGCGGCGTAACGGACATGGAAGTGCTGCGGTCGGAGTTCGATGCGGGCGGCTACGACCTCGTCATGAGCCATCGCCGGGTCGTCCGTCACATCCAGTTCAAGACCTCGACCGTCGGCGGCAAGGCGGCGAGCATCAAGGCCGGCCTGAAGCTGATGGAGAAGCCGAGCGGCTGCATCGTCTGGATCGTGGTGACGCCCGGACTGGAACTGCAGTCTTACCTATGGTTCGGCGGCCCGCCCGGCGAGCCGCTGCCGGACATCACTGCGCTCAAGGTGGCAAAACACACGAAGGGCAATGCCGAAGGGACCAAGACCGAGCGGCCGAACCAGCGCATCGTTCCGCGCAGCCGGTTCGAGCGGCTCGACAGCCTCGACGCCATCCTGGAACGCCTGTTCGGACGGCTCCCCGACGCGACGCCTTGAAGTCGGCCGCCCGGTCAGGCCGCATCTCGCGGAGCCACTTCCTGCTCGATCCTGTGTCGTATGGTGCGGTCGGCGACATCCAGGTCATGGCGGGCCTGGAGATTGATCCAGAATTCCGCGGAGGTGCCGAAATAGCGGGCGAGGCGCAAGGCGGTGTCCGTCGTGACCGAACGTCGCCCGAGCACGATATCGCTCGCGCGCGAGCGCGGCACCTTGATCGCGTTGGCGAGTTCGTATGCGCTGATGCCCATCGGCGTCAGAAACGCATCCCGCAGGATCTCTCCGGGATGGACCGGCGGCAGACGACGGCCCGAGGTCACATCCGAGAAATCGACGATGCGCCTGTCGAGATCCTCGCGCTTGATGGTCATCTTCATCGCTCCTCAGTGGTAGTCGACGATCTTGACATCCCACGCCTCGTTTTCATGCCAGGCGAAACAGATCCGCCACTGGTCGTTGACGCGGATGCTGTGCTGATCCCGCCGGTCGCCGTGCAGCGCTCCGAGCCGATTGCCCGGCGGCACCCGCAGATCGTCCAGCGCCATGGCGGCATCGATCGCCAGCAGCTTGGCGCGAGCCCGCCGCTGGATCTGCTGCGGCAGGTTTCGAACCTCGAAGCCGGAAAAGATCGCTGCGGTGCGCTTGTCGGCAAAGCTCTTGATCACGGCCGAACTTAACGCAAGAGGAACCGTCCCGGCAAGTGGGACGTCCTGCCGATCGGTACGCCCTGCGCAGCCGACCCTACCGGGGACTAGGCAATCTCCAAGACGCTAGGCTCGTCGCGTCTCACCGCACCAATGACCCGAGCATCGCCGGAACCCGCCCGCCTCAGCGCCTCCTCACACGCCTCCACCCGCTCCGCTGGCACCCCTGCCAAGAGCCCGCCCGCCGTCTGCGGGTCGAAGAGCAGCGGATAGCGCGGATGCCGGCGCGCCGCGTCGAGGTTCGCGATGCCGCTCTCCGCGCGCGCGTTCGCCGCGTGCAGGGAACTCAGCAGGCCCTGCCCCACCGTCTCCTCCGCGCCCTCCAGTACCGGCAGGGCGTCGAGCCGGAGCGTCGCACCGACGCCGGAGGCCTTGGTCATCTCCAGCAGGTGGCCGAGCAGGCCGAAGCCGGTGACGTCGGTGCAGGCGGTGGCGCCGTGGGCCTGGAGGATGGCGGCGGCTTCGCGGTTGGACCGGAGCATCGAGGCGATGGCGGCCTCGATCCAGCGGCGCTTCGCCTTGCCTCGCATCTCGGCGGCGAACAGGGTGCCGGTGCCGAGCGGCTTGGTCAGGATCAGCGCGTCGCCGGGGCGCAGGCCGGACTTGCGCATCAGGCGGGCCGGGTCGGCGAGGCCGTTGACGGCGAAGCCCAGGGCCATCTCGGCGCCCTCGCCCGTGTGGCCGCCGGCCAGCGTGCAGCCGGCCTCCTCCAGGGTGCGGGCGGCACCGGACATCAGCTGGACCAGCTGTTCCTCGACCTGTACCTCCGGGCCGTAGGGGACGGTGACGATCGCCAACGCCGACTGCGGCTCGGCCCCCATGGCGTAGACGTCGCCCAGCGCATGGTTGGCGGCGATCCGGCCGAACAGATACGGGTCATCCAGGATCGCGCGGAAATGGTCGACGGTCTGGACCAGCACCTTGCCGGGCGGCACGGCGATCACCGCCGCGTCGTCGGGCGCGTCGAGGCCGATCAGCACGTCGTCGCGCACGACCGGCTTCAGTTCGCTCAGGGTGCGCGCCAGCAGGTTCGCACCGACCTTGGCACCGCAGCCGCCGCAGCGCATCGCCGCCTCCGCCAGCATTGCGCGGGCCGCCGCGTCGGCGACGGCGGGCGCCTCCGGCGACGGCGGGGCCATCGCCGGCAGGTCGGCGAAGCGGCGCATGAAGCGGCGGTCGATCCGGTCCTTCCAATGCCAGACCCAGCCGCCCTCGACCGACCAGCCGTCGCGCAACCAGCCGCGCCGGAAAGCCACCGCATGCCGGTCGCCGGTGCCGACGATGCCGAGAAAGGCGCGCTGCGGGCGGAAGGGGCGCAGGCGGCGGCCCTCGAAGGCCCGGCGCAGATTGTCGGCGAGCGGCCGTCCCTGGCGCACGGCGAACACGCCGGACTTCGGGCGCGGGTGCGCGACCATCGCGGCGATGTCGCCGACGGCGAAGACGCGCGGGTCGGAGAGCGAGCGTAGCGTCTCGTCGACCTGCACGAAGCCGCGCTCGTCGAGGGCGAGCCCGGTCTCGCGCAGCCACGGAGCGGCGGCGGCCGCGGTCACCCAGAGCGCCGCGTCGACGGGATGGGCCGTGCCGTCGTCGGTCGTGACCGCGTCCGCGGCCACGGCGGTAACGGCCGCGTCGTAAACGGCGACGCCCCGCTCGGCAAGGATGCGGCCGAGCCGTCGCCGGGCGCCCGCGGGATGGGTCGGTACGATGCCGCCGGCCCCGGCGAAGAGCGCGAAGCCGAGCCGGTCCAGCTCGTCGCCCTGCGCCGCCAGCAGCGCGCGCAGGCGGTGGCGCACCGCCAGCAGCAGTTCGACGCCGCCGGCACCGCCGCCCACCACGGCCACGCGGAACGGCCCGGCGCTCGCCTGCACGCGGGCGACCAGCCCCTCCCATTTTTTCAGGAAGCGGCCGATCGGCTTCACCGGGATGGCGTGGGCGGCGGCACCGGGCACGCCGAGGTCGGGGGTCGAACCGATGTCGAGCGAGACGAGGTCGTAGCGCACCGGCGGCCGGCCGGCGCACAGCACCCGGCCGGCCGCGCGGTCGAGGCCGACCGCCTCGTCGCGATAGAGCCGGGCGCCGGCGAAGCGGCAGAGGGGACCCAGGTCGATATGGGCGTCGTCGAAGCCGTAATGGCCGGCGATCATGCCGGGCAGCATCCCGGAATAGGGCGTGTGCACCTCGCGGCAGATGACGGTGATCCGCACGCCGGGCAGCGGCTTCATGCCGAACCGCCGCAGCACGGCGACATGCGCATGCCCGCCGCCGACCAGGACGAGATCTTTCAGGATGGGCACATCCGGATTGCGCAAACACTCTCTCCCGCCGATGGCTCTCGATAGACCGGTGCGGCGCACCGGGCAATGCGGGTAACCTCCACCGGTCGTCATAACCCGGGCGAAGACCCGGGTACCCAGGAGTCACCGATCGTGCGCCCGCCCTGGGTTGCCGGGTCTGGGTTGCCGGGTCTGGGCCCGGCAATGACAATGGGGGAGAAGGGGAAGAAGGACACACCCATGCGCGCGATCGGGCTGATGAGCGGCACGTCGATGGACGGCATCGACGTGGCGCTGCTGGAGACGGACGGCGAGCGGGTGCAGGCGTTCGGGCCGCGCACCACCCTGCCCTACGCGCCCGGCCTGCGCGCCGCACTCGGCGATCTGGTCGGCGATGCGGAGCGGGCCGAGCACGACCCGGCGGCGGATCTGGTCGCGGCACTCACCGACGCCCACGCCTATGCGGTGCGGGGCCTGCTGGCCGAGAGCGGCGTGGCGGCGGCGGATGTCGACGTGATCGGCTTCCACGGCCACACGGTGCTGCACCGACCGGAGCGGCGCCTGACGCGCCAGATCGGCGACGGCGCGCGGCTGGCCGCGGCGACCGGCATCGACGTGGTCTGCGACCTGCGTGCCGCAGACGTGGCGGCGGGCGGCCAGGGCGCGCCGCTGGCGCCGCTGTTCCACCGGGCGCTGGCGACCGATCTGGTGCAGCCGCTGGCCGTGCTGAACCTGGGCGGCGTCGGCAACATCACCTGGCTCGACGGCGCGCGGGTGGTCGCCTTCGACACCGGCCCGGGCAACGCGCTGATCGACGACTGGGTGCGGCGGCACACGGGCGAGGCCTGCGACCGCGACGGCCGGCTCGCGGCGGCCGGCACGGCCCAGGCGGGGCCGCTGCAGCGGCTGCTAGACCATGATTATTTCGGCCGGACGGCACCCAAGTCGCTCGACCGCAACGATTTTTCCGCGGCGGCGGTCGAGGGGCTGAGTCTGGAAGACGGCGCCGCCACCCTGACCGCCTTCACGGTCGCCAGCGTCGCGCGCGCCCTGCGCCACCTGCCCGCCCCGCCGAAGTGCTGGCTGGTCACCGGCGGCGGCCGGCACAACCCGGTCCTGATGCAGCTGCTGGCCGACGACCTCGCCGTCCCCGTCGAGCCGGTCGAGGCCGTCGGCTGGGACGGCGACGCGATCGAGGCCCAGGCCTTCGCCTTCCTGGCCGTCCGCTCCCTGCGCGGCCTGCCGCTCAGCCTGCCGTCGACGACGGGTGTGCCGGCGCCGACGACGGGTGGCGTGCTGCACCGGGCGCCGCGGTAGGGCGTCTGTCAGGCCTCGGAACCGAACTTGCGCCGGCCGCGCCAGGGGCGGGTGTCGGGATAGCCGCTGACCGCCCAGGCGCCGTCGACCAGCAGGCTGGCGCCGGAGACGTAGGAGGCGTCGTCGCTCGCCAGGTAGAGGGCGGGTGCGGCGATCTCCTCCGGCTGGGCGGCGCGGCCGAGCGGGATGCGCTCCTTGAAGGCGGCGAGCGCCTGCTCGTTCTCGAAGTGGCGGCGGGTGAGCGGCGTCTGGACGAGGCCGGGCAGGATCGCGTTCACCCGGATGCCGTCCTCCGCCAGTTCGAGGGCGGCGTTCTTCGTGAGCATCTCCACGCCCGCCTTGGCGCTGGCATAGGCCGCACCGGCGTGCATCGGCACATGGGCGTTGAGCGAGGCGATGGTGACGATGGCGCCGCCCACCCCATTGGCGCCGCCCCCGTCTTTCCCCTGGGCGATCATCCGCCGCGCCGCGTGCTTGACGGTCAACATCACGCCCTTCAGGCACAGGTCGACGGTGAAGTCCCAGTCCTCTTCCGGCATGTCGACGATGTGCGCCGGGCGCGAAGCGCCGGCGACCGCGAAGGCGCAGTGGACGGCGCCGAACCGCTCGGCGCACTGCTCGAACAAATCGGCGACATCCGCCTCGCGCGTCACGTCGGCCTGGAGCGCCAGGACATCGGTGCCCCACTCGTCCTCCAGGGCGCGCAGCCTGTCGGCATCGAGGTCGCACAGCGCGACTTGGCCGCCCTCCAGCAGGAATCGACGCACGATCGCGAGGCCGATACCCGAGGCCCCGCCGGTGACCACGGCGACCTTCCCGTCGAACCGTCCCGTCATCATCTACCCGCCTCCTCCGCTGTGTCGATTGGATCCGCCTCGTCGCGGGCTTCTCATCCCGGATCCCCGTGACAGGGACCCATGCCTCGCCACTCGACCGTCATTTCGAGCCGGAGGCGAAGCAATCCATCCGACTGCCTGAGCGCCTGCCCTGGATTGCTTCGGCGCTGCGCGCCTCGCAATGACGGCGTGAAGGGCATGCATGAGCGGCATCTGCGATCTTCTCAGCCCGGCAGCGCCGGGTCGATCAGCACCTTCAGATGGTCGTTGGGCGTGCGCAGCTCCTCGAACACGCGCGGCAGGTCGGCGAAGCCGATGACCGACGAGACGAGGCTGCCGCCGTCGATACGGCCGGCGCGCATATGGCCGACGACGCGGTCGAAGTCCTCGGCCGAGTAGGCCAGGACCCAGCGCACCGTGAGTTCCTTCTTCAGCGCGGCGCGCGGGATCATCCGGTCCTCGGTCATGCAGACGCCGACCACGACGACGCGGCCGCGCGGGCCGGACAGCTCGATGCACTGCTGCAGCAGGCCGGGCTTGCCGACGCAGTCGAAGATCACCTCCGCCCGGCCGCCGGAAGCAGCGGCGAACTGCGTCGCGAGGTCGCCGGCGGCGGGGTCGAGCACCGGGTCGACGCCGGCCGCCGCGGCGCGCCGGCGGCGGCCGGCGGCGGGCTCGCTGATGGCGACGGGACCGGCACCGGCGAGCCGCGCCATGATCGCGACGGCAACGCCGATCGGCCCGGCGCCGAGGACCAGGACCCGGGCGCCCTCGACCGGCCCGGCCGCCGCGACCGCGTGCGCGCCCACGGCGAGCGGCTCCAGCAGGGCGCCGTCACGCAGCGACACGCCGTCCGGCAGGCGGATCGCCTGCGCGGCGCGCACCACCGCGTACTCGGCGTAGCCACCCGGCGCCGGGCCGTGCAGGCCGGTGAAGCGGCTGTTCGGGCAGAGGGCGCCAAGGCCGTCGCGGCAGACACCCTCCGCCGCGCAGTCGTCGCAGGCGCGGATCGGGTTAACCGCCACCCTATCGCCGGCCCGGAAGTCGGCCGAGCCCGACGCGACCACCTCGCCCGCGAACTCGTGGCCGAGGGTGGCGCCGAGCGCCAGGCCGTAGCTCTCGGTGTCGGTCGCGTGGAGGTCGGAGCCGCAGATGCCGCAATAGGCGACCTTCAGCAGCAGCTCACCCGAACCGGCTTCCGGCATGTCCCGCGGGGCTATCGCGAGCGGGTTGCCGACGCCGCGGAAGATCGCCGCCCTCATCTCTCGCGCCATCCGTGCTCCTCCGCCGGGCTGTCCAGGATCTCCGTCCTGCGTACCCGTTCGGGATGTAACTACCGCGACACCGGCATGTTGAACTCCGCGCCGCTGCGGATGCCGGTCGGCCAGCGCGCGCTGACGGTCTTCAGCTTGGTGAAGAAGCGCACGCCGTCCGGCCCGTGCACGTGCAGGTCGCCGTAGAGCGATGCCTTCCAGCCGCCGAAGCTGTGGAAGGCCATCGGCACCGGGATCGGCACGTTGACGCCGACCATGCCGGCGGCGACGCGGCTGGAGAATTCGCGCGCGGCGTCGCCGTCGCGGGTGAAGATGGCCGCACCGTTGCCGAACTTGTGCGCGTTGGTGAGGCTCAGCGCCGTCTCGAAGTCCGGGACGCGGACGACCGACAGGACGGGGCCGAATATCTCCTCGCGGTAGATCTTCATCTCCGGCGTCACGCGGTCGAACAGACAGCCGCCCAGCCAGTTGCCGTTCTCGTAGCCCTGGAGCTTGAGACCGCGGCCGTCGACGACCAGCTTCGCACCCTCGCGCACGCCCTCGTCGACATAGGCGGCGACCTTGTCGCGGTGCTCGCGGGTGACGAGCGGCCCCATCTCGGAGGCGGGATCGCCGCCCGGGCCGACCTTCAGCCCCTGGACGCGCGGCACCAGCCGGTCGATCAGCGCGTCCGCGGCGCCGCCGACGGCGACCGCCACCGAAACCGCCATGCAGCGCTCGCCGGCCGAGCCGTAGGCCGCCCCCATCAGCCCGTCGACGGCCAGATCGAGGTCGGCGTCGGGCATCACGACCATGTGGTTCTTGGCGCCGGCCAGCGCCTGGACGCGCTTACCGTGCGCCGTGCCGGTCGTGTAGACGTAGCGGGCGACGGGTTCGGAACCGACGAAGCTGATCGAGGCGACGCGGCTGTCGGAGAGCAGCGCGTCGACCGCCTCGCGCCCGCCGTTGACGACGTTCAGCACGCCGTCGGGCACGCCCGCCTCCTTGGCCAGCTCGGCGATGCGCAGCATGGCCGACGGCACCTTCTCCGACGGCTTCATCACGAAGGTATTGCCGCAGGCGAGCGCCACCGGGATGGTCCAGAGCGGCACCATGACGGGGAAGTTGAACGGCGCGATGGCGCCGCACACG
>Ga0114916_1002099_pt1 | contig 10673 bp, 10 predicted proteins | sample MalvirAntarct_66_FD_83501 | JGI IMG/M metagenome (GOLD analysis project Ga0114916, IMG submission 83501) | Marine viral communities from the Global Malaspina Expedition - Malaspina viral metaG Antarct_66 | ecosystem: Environmental > Aquatic > Marine > Oceanic | place: West Anvers Island... | reverse complement strand
GGATATGGCGATCAAGCAACGGAAAGCCTTCGATATACCCGACAATGCGGTATATAAAGATTCGCTCGTTTCATTCGACATACTGGGGGGTTATAGCGAGACCCACGGTCTTGGGCATATCTACATTTTTGACCGAGCCGCTATTCATCATATTGTCGTCAAAGGAAAAGACGCACGCTACAAACAGGTGGCGAAAAGCATCAGGGAGAGATAAATGGATATATATGATCGAGAGCACCTGACAGAATTTCTGGTGGCCCTTTTCGGTAAACAGGCCAATAGCTGGCACCCGAATGAGGAGCTGTTCAACCTCACGTATAAGCTCGTTGCCGAATCTGGCGAGTGCAGTGAGGCGATGCGCTACGTTCCCGAGCCACTGGCACCAGGAAAAGCACCTTTCAAATGGCTGAAGAAAGAAGTGCGGTCCAAATTCCTGAAAACACTCCAGGAAAACAGAGAGCAATACGTCATATGTTTGCGTGGAGCCGCGTACAACATGGCGCTGGAGTTCAAAATGGCAGCGCAAGGCGTGTAGCGTTTTCACCGCCCCATTTTCACATCGTTCATACGGAAAGCAGCCCCATGTGGGACTGTTTTCCACCTAAAACAGCTTCCTCTGGTCAGTCTCGATGCTCGCTTTCTCGACGAAGGTAAATTCGTAGCTTTCCTCTCCAAGCTCAACAAGGTATTCGCCATCTTTTTGGCCTTGAACGATCCACCCGCTGGAGTAATAGGACTGAGAACCGGCGCTATCAACCGCAGCAAGCTCAGTCTGAACACTTTGACTCGCACAACCAGATAGAAAGGCGCCAAGAAAGAACACACCCGAGCACTTTTTCATAGCCACCCTCACAACCAACACTCTTGTCGATCAGATTAGAACATGTATTCCCGGGGTGCAGGTTTGGCAGTCAAAAATGCTACTTATCATCGCAACCGCCGTTGTAGCACACGTTTTCTTCGGCCTTGTAAAAAAACTCTTCCGGCATAGTTAACACAATCGGCCCGTCTAGAGACATAACGCCTAAAAGGTCTCCATTTTTTAGAGCAACCCGCCCCGTTACATCATCGGAACCTTCGTAGGCAGACAAATGTTCTGCGCTAAAATGAAGACATTTATTCCAATATGATGATTCTCCGCCACATAAACTCTCTTCATAATACTTCAACCGCTTCTCCGCCGAGGCTTCTCCATGATTAAAGCCAAACAGAGGGAAATACACCCATACAATAACGAACATTGGAATGAACAGAAGGAAAACCATGAAGAAGTAAGACGCAAAGAAAGCAATGAAGCTCTGCTCTTTCATCAAGAACCATCTCAACGGCACGTACAGAGTCCGATATATCCAAACACGGTCCTCTCTGACTCTATGGATCTTCTTAGCCAACTTGTAGTTAAAAGCCCTTTGACGCCGACCAGATCCACCAGGAGCCTTGGAACTGGACAGGTGCATCCACAACCTAGCAATGAAATAGAATGCTGGCAGCAAAGACAGAAATATGTACGGTGAAGTCTTACCCAATGCCACGATAGAGTCCTCACCGAGATCCCTACTTGCCGTATACGTCCATAGAAGAGCATCATTCCAAGCAATGGGGAACAGATAGTATTCAAAACCCAGGCGCTCTATAAATCCTTCGTAGTAACTGAGCCCATAGATATAAAAAGCATTACTCAAAAGGCTTGAGCCAATCACCAACAACATAAACCGTTTAAGAAGCTCGAGCAGAGCACTTTCTAACCGCGATTGCGCCATAGACATGAAACCTTGAATTAGAACGAAAATAATAAGAAGACATATACTATACCTATTCTCCTACCCATAAATTCGCCTCGGCAGAGCATATACCTACGGTTTTACAATTCTTTGCAGACCAACGCCTCCAGTGACCTGCAAAACCGTCGTAACCTGCTACGCTTTATTCGTGGAGCATAAACTAACAATAAGCATGGAGCGCCCAACAATGCCCCGTCCCGACTTCCTCATTGGCGGTGAGCCAGCACGCCTTATCCCAGTAACGCCAGACAGTGCCAAAGAACTAAAATCCGTCTCTGTTATCCTCGCTGGCCTGCGCTCCGTGCTTGAGCTGCGACAGTCCCTGCTGAAATCCCTGGGAGTGCGCGTCGGAACCAACGCCACCCTTGAGGCGTGGATAGAGCCGGTATTCCAGAACGAGGACAAGAAAGCGGTCAAAAACAAAGACCGACCAGACGGCCTCCTGATTCTTCGCACTGGCAGACGTGAATGGCGGGCATTGATAGAGGCCAAGGTCGGCAACGACACCATTGGCGAGGAACAGGTATCGCGCTACCTCCAGCAGGCAAAGAACCACAAACTGGATGCCGTGATCACCATCACCAACCAGTTTGCAGCACTGCCGACGCACCACCCGGTAAAACTCCCGAAGAACGCCACCAAGTCAGTCGCCCTATTCCACTGGTCATGGGCCTTCATCCGAACCCAGTGCCAGCTCCTGCTCAAGAACGATGGTGTTGAAGACGAGGACCAGGTATTCATCCTCAGCGAAATACTGCGCTACCTCGAAAGTGACCGCTCCGGCATCAGCCACTTCGACCAGATGAACGCCGAATGGAAAGATGTCGTCAACAAAGTGAAGAGCAATGCCCCACTCGCCAAAACCAGCGATGAGGTACAAAACACCATCGCTGCTTGGCACCAGGAGCAACGGGACCTGTGCCTGATCATGTCCCGCCTTACCGGAAGCGATGTTTCCCTGAAACTGAAAAACGACCACCGCTTGGACCCTGCCAAACGCCTGAAAGACGATGCCGATGCCTTCTGCAAAGCACCGACACTGAACTGCGCACTCCACATCATCAACGCAGCGGCGGAATTGGAAGTAACGGCCGACCTTCAGCGGCGAATGATTTACTGCTCAATGCGTCTCACGGCACCGAAAGACAAGCAAAGTACCAAAGCCAGGGTTAACTGGCTTCTGCGTCAACTGAAAAAGACCACACCAGGCGGATTCTTCATTCGCGCCACCAGACCTGGCAAGGCAGAAACGACCTACCAAGCGCTGAAAGACTTGCGGGATTCGCCGGAGTTACTGGAATCGGATACCTCCAACACCGCAGCCACGACGCTGGAAGTGGTTTACGAGGTGGACCTAGCCGGGAAGTTCAGCGGGCGGAAGGTGTTTGTTGAGGAGTTGGAAAAGGCGGTACCGCATTTTTATCAGGAGGCTGGGCAGTTGCTGAAGGCCTGGACGCCGCCGCCTCCGAAAATCTCGAAAGTCGAAAGTGAGCTGAAAGTTCGAGGTGAAGAATCGGCACCAGAGAAATAAACCTGTTCCGATCCTCGTGTCAAAAAGGCAACAGGCAAGAGCTGCCCCCGCGTTCGCTAACCCTTCGCCCACTACACCCTCGCCGGATAAATCTGGTATCTTGTTGTGGGAAAAGCGCAGGGTTAGAGCATAGAAGCGCGATGTTAGATGCCTCATTGTCCTACTCTGAAATCTTGTACATTTATAGTGCCAATAGCCTCTCGACTATGACTAAATTTCCGCCTCCGCTTACGGAGCAACGCCTGTACGGTGCTTACTACACACCGATACCTGTCACAGAAATCCTAACTAGATGGGCGGTACGGTCTTCAGAAGATAAGGTGCTAGAACCAGGCTTCGGTGGATGCGGATTCCTAGAGTCCGCCATACAGGTCCTTTCTGAGCTTGGCAGTGAAACACCCGCGAACAACATATACGGTTGTGACCGAGATCCGGTGGCCTTTAAATTCCTCCACCACAAGATAGCGACCCCCGACTGTAAAGATAAATTTATCCTTGCCGACTTTTTAGAATTGACCACCAAGGACTTCGCAACAACTGGATTCGATACGGTTATTGGAAATCCGCCATATGTTTCCCATCACAACATGGATTCTAGGCAAAAGACTTCCGCCAAATCCGCAATGGAAAAGGCTGGATTTTCACTCGATAAGCGCTCAAGCCTTTGGGCTTATTTTGTAGTTCATTCCCTTTCTTTATTAAAAAAAGGAGGGCGATGTGCTTGGGTCTTACCTGCAAGTTTCTTACATGCCCAATACTCAAACAAAGTAAAGGAATTATTACTTTTAAATTTTTCTGAAATAACTGCAATCAGTCTGAGCGAAAGGCTATTTATAGAGTCATCTGCTAAAGAAAAAACCATAGTCCTATTAGCAGAAGGTTTTGGGAAACCAAGAATTCAAAATTCAATTACCGAGCTCTACGCAAAAAATGTCGACAGCCTAGCGCTAGTTATTCAGGGATATCTTAATAAGATTCCTCCACATACTATAGAAACATGCTCTCCAATAGAGCTAGCGAAAACCGACACCGTTTTTAAGAGAATTTCAAACTTGACGCCAAAACACACTATTGGTGATGTTGCTGAAATAAAAATTGGAATCGTAACTGGCGCCAACCGCTTCTTCATAATAAATGACGTCACAAGAAAAAATAATTCTATACCACTAAAATATACCAGCCCCATACTTTCAAAGATGTCACAAGCTGAGGGCTTAGAATTCTCTAAATCAGATCATAAAAAGTCTTTAGCAGCGAATCAAAGATCTCTTCTGTTAGACTTACCGGAGGGAAATTATAGAAAGGGACCGTTAAAAATATATTTGGATAGTTTTCCTGAAACAGAAAGACTGAAAAACAAAACCTTCAAAAAACGTAAGCTATGGTATCAACCATGTGACGGACGAATTCCTGACGCATTCATATCCTACATGTGTGACCACGGACCTAGAATTGTAATTAACGAAGCTAGAATAAATAGCACTAATACGATTCACCGTTGTTATTTAAAAGATACTTATAAAATGTTATCGAAGTTAATATCAATTTCGATTTTAACTTCTTTTTCACAACTATCATCTGAAATAAATGGCAGAGTTTATGGTTCAGGGGTGTTAAAGCTCGAACCTTCCGAAGCAAAGAAAATTGAAATCCTGATTCCAAGGAAGCTAGACGAAAAATCCATAAATACAGCATACTTCGAAATCAATAGAAAAATGAGACTAAAGGATTATTCTGGCGCACGAAATATGGCTGACTCTCTTATTTATAACTCTCTTGGCATAACCAACCATGAAAAAGTATCTGAACATTTTAAGAGCCTATTAATGGGCATCCGCGTAGAGCGTAGAGTAAGGTCTAGAAACTAAATCGAAGGGGCTCATGGAAAAAGATAAAATCAAAAATAAGCTGGTCTCGCTACTTGGTGAAGCCGATACAAACTATAGCGAGGTCATAAAACTATCAAACGAACTCGTGAAATTTGACGAAAATTATGTCAGGTTTTCGATTGACGCTGCACATATAAGTAGATTAGGAAAGGAGTTAGTAAGCAGACAAGAAACTGCTGTTGCAGAACTAATTAAAAATGCCTACGACGCGGACGCGTCCTGGGTTTCAATGTTGTATGACAATACGGAGACCCCTGGTGGACGCCTTACGATAACTGACTCAGGTAACGGCATGTCCAGATCTGAACTGGTTAACGGCTTCATGAGGATTTCTACTAGCGATAAGCGTCACAATCCGGTGTCTGAGAGATACACGCGTGTCAGAGCAGGCCAGAAGGGTATCGGGAGGTTTGCTGCCCAACGACTGGGAAATAAGCTAACAATAACTACTCAAAAAGAGAGCGACGCCTACGCACTAAAAGTAGTTATTGATTGGAATGAATTCAAGTCGGATACTGACCTCTCAGAAATTGCAAGCGGCATTACATCAGCCCCAAAATCCATGCAACATGGAACTACTTTAGAAATTGACGACCTATGTGATTCATGGACAGAAGCTCAAATACGTCGAGTATACCGATATGTTATTGAACTAATCCAACCTTTTCCATTATCAGCCCAAACATCTTCCTCCAATTCGGATCCTGGATTCAAAGTTACCTGTAAAAAATCGGGCACTGGCACTGAGACGATCACATTAGCCGATGATCAATCTATGTTTTTCGATCATGCTCTTGCCCGCATTGAAGGATACGTGAACGACGATGGCACGCCGCACTGGAAAGTCGAAAGTAAACTTCTAAATTTAAATGAAACTGCAGTATTAGAGCAGAAAGGCGAGCGCGCTTTTTCAAATCTTATAGGAGTTAAGTTTAGTACGCACTATTTTATCTATACTCCTGAATATATACCTAGACAGTTAAATTCAAAACTACGAAATCTAGGCAACGAAAAAGGTGGCATAAGGGTTTATCGGAATGGATTTCGAGTACGGCCTTATGGAGAATCTTACAATGATTGGTTAAGGCTCGATTATTCATCTAGCCTAAGACAAATCCTACCACCGCACTCTAACCAAAATTTCTTTGGTTTTGTGGAGCTACATGATCCCGAAGGGGCTCGTTTTGAAGAAACCGCAAGCCGCGAAGGTTTGATCGAAAATGAGGCTTACAATGAACTCGTAAGTTTTGTCTCATCCGCGTTAAAATCTGCAGTCCTTCGTATCGCAGCCGCCCGAAAGAAAAAGCAGAAACCGAGTCAGTCTGGCTGGAGCTACAGTTCGGACCTTGATGACCAAGAAGAGAGCAGCGCACTGCAAGTAGCAAAAAACAAACTGATAGACTTGCAGTCGTCTTTTCAAGAAGAGCTCGAAGAAAAAAGTACTCAACATGACGTAGAAGGTCAGAGCGACAGTGAATCAGAAGACTCCGACAGACGTCCCCCAAGCGACTCGATTTCTGAGGTACTAGGCGTATTGCAGAAAGCAGGCGATGAAAGGGAGGCAATGCTTGAAGAGATTGGAATGCTCAGAGTCTTAGCCAGCCTGGGACTGAGCATCGGCGAGTTTACCCACGAAATTAAACATTATTTCCCTGCAATTAGACTAGACGTTTCAGCTCTTAGTGTAACCGATGAAGACGCCAAGCTGATTAGTAGAATTGATCAAAACCTTAACACAATTCAATCATATGCATCCTATTTTGACACTACAGTTTCCGCCAATGTGTCACGCGAACGAAAGCCTCTCGAGTTACGGGATGTTATAAATGACTTTTTGTCAGCAACCCATTCCATTGCTAGCAGAGACTCTATTAGCATACAAAAAGATATTGAAGGCTATGATCTTTTTACAGCACCAATGCATTATTCCGAATGGTCATCCATTCTCAACAATTTATTTACCAATGCAAAAAAATCAATTAAAAAAATGAACATCGAGGGTAAAATACTAATAAAAGCCGGCGCAGATCAAAATGGGCTTTACGTAGAATTCTCCGATAACGGATGTGGAATACCTGATAACATAAAGGACAGGGTCTTTGATGCCTTTTTTACTACCTCAGAGGCATCTAGTGGATTTTCGACAGAAAGCGAATCAGTCGGCACAGGTCTTGGTCTGAAATTAGTTACCGATATATTGTCCTCCTCTGGTGGGACTATACTCATTGCGCCGTCCGAGCCAGGATACTCAACTACGTTCCGTCTTGAAATCCCTGCCGCATCTCCGGAGGAAATACCAAGAGATGACTATTAAATATATATACATTGATGACCAGCCTTCAAGTGCAGCATCACCATACGCTAAAGGTATTGAGCAACACCACCAACAGCTTACAGTTTGTCATCAGCAACCAATTGAATTCTCTGCCCAACTGCGAAACCTTCGTCAAGAAGAATACTCAGGGTTAATCCTAGACCTAAGGCTAGATGAACTGAAAAACAGTTCAGGTAAAGTGACGGAATATCGAGCGACCGCACTGGCACAAGAGCTAAGAACAAGAGCAACTGAAAAGCGTATTACAGATGTACCGATTGCGCTCTTATCAACTAATATTAAATTTAAAGCATCATTCGAAAAGGATGATACTAGTCATGATTTATTTGATGCAGTCTATACGAAGGAATCAGTTCTTGAGGATGGCGTAAGAATTTCACAGGAACTTGTTTGTTTAGCCAAAGGTTATATATTAATAAATGAGTCTAAAGGAACAAACCGAGATTTTGTCCTAGGCCTCCTCAACTTAAAGGTTGATGATTTTGGTTTCATCGACCCGAGACTCGGCAGCGAATTCGAAGGAGAACGGAAGCGCTTTCCCGTCCATGAATATGCGAGGTTTATCTTACGTTACCTGTTGAACTCATCGGGTCCACTTATTTCTGAGAAAGTTCTGGCGGCTCGACTAGGTATTGATATTGAAAGCTCGAATGACTGGGAAAAGTTACGCGATAAGTTTTTTTGTCAGTGTCAATATGATGGCATATTTAATGAGGCCTGGCCCCGGTGGTGGATGTTTAAGGTTGAAAAAACTTGGCAAACGCTTACCGATAGCAACGCCTCACTGCGTGGTTTAGACGCTCATGAACGAGTCGAGAATCTTATTAAGGCCACGAAACTTAAGAATCTGTTTTCTCCAGCGCCAATTGAACAGGGATATAGCACCAAGTTTTGGACCCTTTGTAAAGGATTCCAAAAACCGCTTGACCCTATAGACGGTCTTTTAGTTTCAGGGCGACCACCTGAACCATGGCAGGATAAATGTTACCTTTCGATAAAAGCTGCGCTGGAACGGGTAGGAAGAAATGAGGGTTTAAAGGTTCACCCTCTCGAGCGCAGCCGACTGTCTGAACTAAAGGGAAAGTGATTATTCATGGCTAGAGTGAAGCCAAGTTCATTTCGTACTCAACGCTCCGCCGACTTGAGGCATCTAGCCTCATTATTAGAACGATACGGTGTTTGTCTCGATACTGGTCCAATTCAAAGTGCCGCAGATCAGTGCAGTAGGAACAAGCCCCACGGACACGATAGCTGGGGATACAGGATTGATCGCCTAATTTTTAGAGACTTAGAAAAGCCTAAGAGCAGTTGGCCAAAATCTATTTCTGATTTAAGTATAGAATTTAATATTGAAATATCTGGCTGGTGCCTTCCCACGGATCATTGCGAGGATCCATTTGAAACTCTAGCCATGGATATTATAATAAGAGGCCGAACGCTTGGTGGTGCGCTTGTTATGTGTGCCTGGCATTTAGACCGCCACATTGGGAAACATGTGAGCAAGGATGCTAGCCCCGCCCATCCTCATTACCATTTTCAGCATGGAGGCAACCGTTTAAATAATGAAATTAAAGAATCTGGACAAGCATTAATTATCGAGGCGCCTAGAATAGCACATCCGCCACTCGAGGCTACTTTAGGCGTCGACTTCATACTTTCTAATTTTAAGAGTAAAGACTGGGCACGCATTAGCGAAGACCATCAATATAGAAATATTGTGCGGCAGACACAAAACCACTGTTGGAGCTCATACGTTCACGCCATTTCAACAGCGCTTCCTATACAAGGCAATGTCCAACAAAGTACAAATAAATTAATTTCAAGAGAACTTTGGCCTCAATTATTATAGCGCTTATTTATATATTATCGAAACAGTTACATTAATTATATCTTAACCTGCTTCCCAATCAACTCATCAGACAGCGCAGCAATCTCGTCCTTAGCAACCCTCCTCCCCCGATCCAAAATCGCAAACCGATCCGCATACTTCCGAGCAAACGGCAACTTCTGCTCAACCAGCAGAACCGTCAGCTCGTCTTCCTCAATCAACCTACGAATAACCTCTCCCCAATCTGCGTCACAATATTCGGCTGAATCCCCTCCCCCGGTTCATCCAGAATCAGCAGCCAGGGCTCAATCACCAGCGCACGGCCAGTCCGGTGCGCAGCTTTTCTTCCACTGTCAGCAACGGGAATATCTGCCGACCTAGGAACATTGGACCAATGTCAATACGAAAATGGAAAAATTATGCAGCAGCGAGAAACGCCCCAGTTGCCGCTACCAAACCACCCAGCGTCCGACCGATTCGACCGTCGACTTTCGTCATAAGAGCCCCTAGGCCACGGCCTGTAAATGTCAGCACCAGTGTGGCGATGGAGAAGCCAGCAAGGTAAGCAACCAGCGTTGCACCAGCCGGCATTTCAGCTCCATGCGCAAATCCATGAAATACCATGAACGCTGCAACCAACGAACCGCCTACTGCGGTTGGCAGTTTCACCATGGCGGCAATCAGGATTCCCGCCAGTATCACAGATAGCGAAATCCCGGTTTCCACGCTCGGCAGGCTCATTCCACCCCACGCAAGGCCAGCGCCCAGTATCATTCCGCCAATAACAAACAACGGCGTAATCTGTTTCATGGTGTTGCCCTGGCGCACACTCCAAAACCCGATAGCTGCCATGGCCAGCAGGTGATCCAAGCCCAGCATAGGGTGCAGCAGGCCACTGGTGAAGCCGGTGCCGGCGTCGTGGCCGGCGTGGGCGGAGGTGGCTGTGGCGGTAACCATCAGGCCTGTGGCCATCAGTAGTCGTGTGAATGTGTTCATGGTGTTTTCTCCTTTGGCTTAAGCGATTTCGGCGGCTTTGTTCGGGCGTCTTTCCGGCAACATCCCACGCTCCAGAATGAAGCTGATGATCGTCTCCAGCCCTACCCCGTCGTACAGGTTGGTGAACACAAAGGGCCGCTCACCACGCATCTTCTTTGAGTCCCGTTCCATTACATCCAGGGAGGCATGCACCTGTTCGGCGATGTCGATTTTGTTGATGATTAGCAGGTCGGATTTGGTGATGCCGGGGCCGCCTTTTCTTGGGATTTTGTCGCCGGCGGATACGTCGATGACATACAGGGTTAGGTCGCTC
>Ga0114916_1002095_pt1 | contig 10680 bp, 4 predicted proteins | sample MalvirAntarct_66_FD_83501 | JGI IMG/M metagenome (GOLD analysis project Ga0114916, IMG submission 83501) | Marine viral communities from the Global Malaspina Expedition - Malaspina viral metaG Antarct_66 | ecosystem: Environmental > Aquatic > Marine > Oceanic | place: West Anvers Island... | reverse complement strand
CGTAAAGGTGAACCCCTCGCCGGTTGGGACAACGGTGATTTCGGCGGTCTCGCCTGTTTGGGGTTTTCGCGCCTCGACCCGGTATTCCAGCCCCTTCGTCAGTTCGATCACGATCTGGTTTTGGCGATGGCCTTCGACCACCGGACCATCGGGTCCGTAGATCGACCATTCCAAGGTGCTAAATATTATCCCGTTGGCGTCTTTCGAATCGAACTGTGCCTTGATCGGCTCTCGCTTAGGCGCTTGCATCGGCGCAGGTTCGGGCGGGGCATTGACTGGCGATTGGGCAACACTGACCAGCGCCGCGGAAAGCTCTTCCGCACTTTCTGCCGTGAGGAATCTGCCTCCTGTCGCATCGGCAAGGCACTGCAATTCAGGGGTCTCGATTTCGCTCACGTCGAAACCGATCACATGGGCCGTGAAGTCAACGCCCGCCTTTTCGAGACTTTGTGCAAGCGCGCAGGGATCGCGGTCGCAATTCTCGATCCCGTCGGTCACGAGAATTACCGTGGCAGGGGCCTCAGTGAAATTCAGGACATCTGCCGCGATCAGGATCGCATCGCTGAGAGGAGTCTTCCCCTTGGGCTTCAGCGCGTTCACCGCTTGCCGGATGGCTTCGTTGGACCCGACCGCCGGGGCAACCAGTGTTTCGATATCGGCGCAATTGCCTTCAACCCTATGACCGTAGACAGTCAGGCCCAGCGATTGCGAGGCAGGGATACTGTCCAGCAAACCGCCGACCACCTGCCGCGCGATGACGATCTTGGCAACTCCATCAATTTGGCCCCACATCGAACCGGATGCATCAAGAACCAACATGACGGAAGGGCGTTCTTGGCTATTTGCCGGAAGCGCGGCAAATAGCGCTAAGAACAGTGGGATGAGAAACCGTGCCATGGACCCAATCCTTTTAGGTTTATCGAAATATACCATGAGCAAGGCCAAACTGGCCACCCCGAGCGATCCTTCGGTTTTGCCGGCTGGAACCGCCCTATTGGCGCATTGCTCCGCGTTTGATACCCTGTTTGTGTGCAACATCTGAAGCGCGATGCTATATGGCGTGCGTTGAGCCAAATCCACGGAGGCCCAGATGCGTCGAACCACAGACCGCATCCACCTTAGCCGTTGGGGCAGTGCCCCTTTCCTGGCTCTCGTGACATTGGTCTTCAGTCTTGCCGTTGTCCAACCTGCATCGGCGCAAGCGGATTTGCATGACCTTCGATCGATTAAAAGGATCACGGATTACTGGCTGTCCCGAGAAGGGAGTAACGCCAATCCTTTGCTTCTTGGCACAAAAGAAGAATATCTGAATGCACTTCGTAGAACGCGTTTAGGCCAATCCCAGATTGTCGGCGGCGCCGAACTTCCTTCGGCTGATTCGGAAATTCGTGCCAGCGAATGCACGAGTTGCAAGCTGATCCTTGAAATGATCGCGTTCTTTCAGCATTCCCTTGACGAATTGAAGACCGAAGCCGAGACGCTTCGCATGGCATCGCTTGAGAGCGGCTCGGACGAGACGTCAAAGGACCTTGCCGAGGCCGAAGGCGCGATCCAGAAGATGGAAGCGCATTTGCGGACCTTGGCTCAGCAGGCGGCACGATGCTGGGATGAATGCGTGCCGCCCGACCGTACCGCGCGCCTTTTCATCCCCACCCCGTTCGAATTTCCCGTTTCAACCTATCCCGGGGAACCCGTGACATGTTTAGCCTGCCAGCGCCTGATCAACAAGCTTCGCAAGGTGAATTCGGAACTTGTCGCGTCCCAGCAGAAACTTGATGAGTTAGAAGCGTTGGACCGCTACTACAGGTCTCGATTCAACATGTGGGATATCTGGATCGAAGACGCTGACGTCGAGGATCTGAAAGCCATGCGCGCTTTGGCAGATGCGCGCGCTCGGTTGATGATGAACGAACCTACTGGCGAGGACCGCTCTTGGCGCGGGCAATCACCTCGGGGACCGTTGCCAGATTACATGTTTCCCAAGGGGTGGGACGATCTGAATCGTGCCGATACGATTGGTGGGCGTGCAGCCATCATGATGGAATGGTCCTATGATTGGATCCGCAGACAAGCCTTCAAGGCCAGAAATCTCCATAACACATTGCCTGCCGATATTGCCAATATGGAGGCGGTGTTGGATGACGAGATTGCTGTTGCTAGCAGCATCGCTACCCTTGCTCCGAACATCACGACCGCGACGCTGTATTCCTGGCTTTATGGTGCCCCCTACCAGACCCCAGAAGAGGTGAGGCAAAGCGCAGCACCAGTTGAAATGAGCCCCGCTCAACAGGCCGGTTTGGAAAGCCTTGTCATCAGCGCCGCGATCGCGTTGGCCGAAAAACTGCCGCCGGCACGAACACGCGTCAACGATCTGAGAAAGCAGCGCCGCGATCTTCTGGCCCAGATCTTCGACTGCCATCGTCGGCTTTGCCGACCAGGTAGCACGGGTACCGGCCTTCCAGTCGAACCGGTGGTTCCGCCCGGCGTTGACACCACGGGCCTGACCGACGGCAGTGGCATTGTCCCCCCGGATGAGGCGCCGGAACGCCCGATCGACGGAGCCGGAGTGTTGGACGAAGATCCAGAGGCGGGCGCCTATCCCCAGGACGCTGACCGCAACGACACCGATGACGCGGAGATGTCGCCCGCGGATGGCTCCGGATTAGAAACGGCGGTTGACGGCAATGCACCGCCTACGACTGAGCCCATAATCGGATTGGTGCCGCTGCCACAGCCAATGGACCTGTCCCCCACTTTCGAGGAAGGCGATGCAATCATCATTTCATAAGTCGTCCGCCTCCTTCCCGATGGCACATTCGTCGATGAAGACGGAACCACCCTTTCCCCAATGGACTTGGCTGGATTGCCATCTACTGACGCTAACAGGGCAGGCTTTGATCCGGAAGATCCCGAAATGGGTGCGGGCGATCAGGCTGACGCCCAAGCACAGGAAGAGGCAATCGCCGCAGAGTTGGCCGCAGCCGCTGCGCCGCCCGAAAGGATCGTGACAAAGAGGATCCAACCTCTTCCCCCGGTCCCGCCGGTTGTCACACAATGCGATGCCGCACCGCCGGCAAGTATCGCCGCTTGTAACCGCTTGCCCGGACCTGAACGCGCAAGCTGTAACGCTTTGGCGGGAAGACGCAACTGCCTTACGGAGCTGTTCAACACGCTCGGCGGCGCAACCGAGATTTCCTGTCTGGTATCTTGTGAAGGCACTGCCGCACAGCAATCCCTGAACCAGTTCATACTCGACACCGGTCGCCGTATTGCGGGCCAGAACTTTCAGCAAACCCTCGCCGCGCTTACTGTTCCGCCGAATGAAGCGGATCGGCTTTTTGCGCGGATTGCAGAGCTGGACAAGCTCATTGCCGACATGGAGCGGGGCCGATTGGTGCATTACTACGAAAACACCAACACCGGAGAGGTGGTGGAGCATTTCGGAGAACAATTCGAGCCCGTCCCGCCGCTGGTCTATCGCGGTGACGGCCGGTTGCCGCTCAATGCAGCCGAACGGGCGCGCTTGTCCGAGCGGCGCGCGGAAAGACAAGATCTGCGTGGGCAGCGCGATGCAATCCTTAACCAATCGCAAGCCCAGGCAGAACGCAGCGCGGAATTGAACGCCTGGTATTCGAAAGCCCTTGGCGAGGTCTGGGAACTGCCGCCAACAGCGGCGATGTGGTGCACGCGCGACATGGCGGCCGACCGCTACGCGGCGTGCCGCCGGGAATGCGTGACGCGCGGCTTTCGGGATTCCCGCTGTCTCGCCCAATACAGCGACAATCGGCCTGATCTCGATACCTATTACCAGAACGAAGGCTTGTATCCGCCCGGATTCAGAAGATCCCCGGACTAGCGAACCGAGCCGGACGATTCCTTACTCGGGATGTCGTCGCTATTGTCGTTCTCGGCGTCTTTAGCCACCTGGAGTGTGTGGCACTGATTACATTCTCGATTCTGCGATAATCCTTTGCTCCATTTCCTGCAAACAGACATGGGGCAAAGATAGGGTGAGGTCCAAGCCGACGATGCACCAACAGTCAACTCGGACCAACCCGATAAGGGCAAGTAGGCAAATGTCCGTTGTCCGGCATGATTGCCCGAAAGCAGACTGTCCCCTTACGGCCCTCAAGCACGAACCCGCTTCGCGGGAGGGTGCTCGCGGTCAGGCTGGGGTGATTATCTCAGGTTCTAGGCACGTCGCTGGTGTTCCCTGACCATGGAGTTCCTTTCAAATATATAGTTGTTTTTATTTCATATTTTAAAACAAATTCGAATTCAATGCGGCTAAGCGAGACCAAATCTTGGCGGACTTACTCTCTGCCATTCCAACCATCTGATCTATATGGATTTTTTAATTCAGCCTGTCTGTTGCCCAACAATACCCCTGACTTGCTGGTGTATGGAACCACCGGTTGATCTTTGGAAAAGCCTCCCGACACGGCCGCTATCAGTCCACCGCGGCGAGTTCGTCATCGGTCAGCAAAGTAAAATATCGCTGCCATGGCTCTCGCATCTGTGAGTCGACATACTCCGGAGTTGGTTTGATGGGATGTTCTCTATCCACTCGCTCCACTCGTAGACGATCTGCCCTGAGAGCGGGCTCCCTCCACCTTTCCGAACAGACCAGCCAGACCGTATCCCGCGGCGGCCGATCACTCCCTCAAGATCTCTAGGCCCTATTCAGCGGTACTGACGCGAGCATATCCGCTGCGTGCCACATGTGATGCCAGCTTCCGATAACGGCGCGTATCTCTGCGATTGACCCAGCCAAAAGCCGAATACCTGTTCACCGTTCCTTCAGCGCATGGGCGATCTGGTCGCGCACTGGCTTGACGAGATAGGACAGAACGGTGCGGTCATCGGTCTTGAGAAAGGCCTCCACGGGCATCCCCGGCATCAGCTGCTTGCCGTTGAGTTTGACAAGCTCCACCTCCGGAATGGTCAGCCGCGCGGTGTAGTAACCAAGCCCGGTGGTCTCATCGATGGTCAGGTCGGCGGACACGGTCAGCAAACGGGCCTCGAGCTCCGGTGTGGCTCTCTGGTCGAAACTGGGAAAGCGCAGCCTTGCGTGCTGGCTCGGCAACAGCTGGTCGATGTTGGCCGGCTGGATCCGCGCCTCCACAACCAGAAGATCTTCCTTCGGCACGATCAGCATCAGAGTCTCGCCAGGTCCCACCACCCCGCCGAGCGTATGCTGGGCGAGTTGATGGACATAACCCGAGCTCGGAGCGCGAATTTCGACGCGGGCCAGTTCGTCTTCGGCGGCGATCTTCTGTTCTTCCAGTTGCGCGATGCGGGAGCGGACTTCCTGCAAGAGCTCAAGCACTTCGGCGCGCGATTCCGCCTCGATCTGGAGGATCTGGATCTTGCGCTCGCTGATCGCTTCATAGGTCTGGGCGATCTCCGAGAGAAGCCCTCCATGAGCGCCCTCAAGCTGGGTCTTTTCCCGCCGCAATGAGCTCACCCGTTGCTTGGCAACGAGTTGCTGTTGCAACAGATCTTCGAGATCGACAAGTTCATCATCAACCAATTCGATTTCCTCTTGTGTGGCCAGGCTCTGTACCTGCAGACCGTCGATCTGCTTTTCCAGTTGCCGGATTTGCTCGCCAAGCTGCTGCTTGCGGCCCATCAGGCTGTTGCGCCGGGCTTCCATCAGGCGGATCTGGCTGTCTTCAATAATGCTTTTCGGCGCGTCCGCGACAGCGCCATCCTTGAGTGTGAATTCAATCAGTTCGGTACCATCGCGTTCCGCCAGCAGACGGGCTTCCTGGGCGAACAGCTCGTCTAGCTGTTTGAGCACAACCGTGAAATTGGCCCGTGTCACCGTGTCATCCAGCCGGATCAGTAGATCCCCGGCTTTGACGGTGTCGCCGTCGCGCACGGTGATCTCGCGCACGATCCCGCCCTCGCGGTGCTGAACCTGCTTGGTGTTGCTCTCGACAACGACAGTGCCTGAAGCCACCACGGCACCGGAGATTTCGGTGTTGGCGGCCCAGCCGCCGACACCACCGACAAGCAGCACGACCAGCGCCAAGGCAAAGACAAGATGCTTGCGTATGCTGCCCGCCAGCAAATGGTCGCTTGATCCATCATGCATTGGTTGCGACCCCGCGGGTTGGAACAGGTGCCACCAGTTTCTGCATCACCTCGTCCTTTGGGCCATAGCCCACGACCTTGCCTTCAGCCAAGCACAGCACCTTGTCGACAGCGGCAATGGCGCTGGGCCGGTGGGCGATCACCACCACGATCGAGCCATGCGCACGCATTGACTTGATCGCGCCGGTGAGTGCTGCATCTCCATCGGAGTCCAGATTGGAATTGGGCTCGTCGAGAAGCACCAGGAACGGACGGCCATACAGCGCCCGGGCCAGTGCGATGCGCTGGCGCTGCCCGCCCGACATGGCCATGCCCTCCGAGCCGATGAGTGTGTTGTAGCCGTCCGGCAGGCCAACGATCAGTTCGTGGACATCGGCGAGTTTCGCCGCATCGATGACGACATCGGAGGAAGGCTCAAGCGCAAAGCGGGAAATGTTTTCGGCAATGGTGCCATCAAACAGCTGCACATCCTGCGGCAGATAGCCGATAATATCGCCGATCCTATCCGCCGGCCATTGTGTAAGTTCCGCGCCATCGAAGCGAACAGCCCCCTTGAGTGCCGGCGTCAGGCCGACGATCGCTCTGGCAAGCGTCGACTTGCCCGAGCCCGAAGGACCGATGACGCCAAGGCCCTCACCCGCGGCCAGTTCCAGGTTCACGCCCTGGATGAAGGCCTGGCGGATGCCGGCGGGACCGCAGGCAAGCTCCTCCAGCCGCAGCGATGATTGCGGCAACGGCAGATCAAGCATCTCGTCGTCGCCGGTTCTGTTCTCCGCCGCGATCAGGGCTTTCAGTCGGGTGACCCCCTGCCGCGCGGCGATGAATCCGCGCCATTGCGAAACCGCCTGCTCAACCGGCGAAAGCGCCCGTGAAGTCATGATCGAGGCGGCGATCATGACACCCGGCGTGATCGCCTGTTGGATGGCCAGCCAGGCTCCGACACCCAGGATTGCCGACTGCAGCAGGAAGCGGATGGTCTTGATTGCCGTGCCGAAAAAGCCGGCCCAGTCGGCGGATGAGCGCTGCTTGGCGAGATAAGCGTCATTTTCCCTGGTCCAGCGCGATAGCATCGCGCCCATCATGCCCATTGACTGCACGGCTTCAGCATTGCGCCGGCTGGCCTCGACCACCGAATTCCGCCTTCCCGCGACCTGCGCGGCTTCGGCTGCGGGCTTGCGGGAGAACATCTCGTTGAGCCCGATCAGCACACAGATGACCAGGGCGCCAGCGAGCGCCAGATAGCCCAGCACCGGGTGAAACAGGAACACCACGCCCAGATAGAGCGGGATCCACGGCACATCGAAAATGGCTGCCGGTCCCGACCCGGAGAGGAACTGGCGCACGCTGTCGAGATCCTGAACCGGACGGTGCTTCGCGGCCTGCGCCCCGAGCCGTAGCGGCAGAACCGTCGAGATCGCATAGGCGATGCCCGACAATTGCGCATCGACCCTCTGCCCGACGCGCGCCAGGATCCGGCCCCGGACCCCTTCGAGAAGCCCGTAGAAAACATACATCGACAGCGCCAGCCCGCCGATGACAATCAGCGTCGGCACCGAACCGCTGGCCAGCACCCGGTCATAGACCTGCAGCATGAACAAGGGACCGGTGAGCATCAGCACATTGATCAGCAGGCTGACCACGCCGATGCCCCAAAACGCCGAGCGCAGGGATACAAAGACACCCGATACATCGATGGGTTTTGCCGCAGGTGGCCTTGGCGCGGACATGGCAACAGGCGTGCCGCCGGCGACCGTTTCTGCTGCCGACAAGGCCTGCACCGGGCCCGTGGCACCGGAACCCGAAGAGGCTTGTTTACTCTGCACGATGACGCTCCGCCCCCAACCAGCAAGGTGTCTTCACCCTTGCAAGACCAACGGCTTGAACCTTAGCACCGCCCGAAGGCATTCTGAAAGGAACCATTGCAATCACGATTAATCCGCCGCCCCCTGGGAAACTGCCACGGACATCAAGACTCTCATCCACAGGCCACGCCCCAGAACCGTTTGTGACTGAAAGCGACGCATGCCGCGCCGCGTGTGCTGAAACCACCCGGGGGCTCGAAAGCCCCCGGACGCCTGTCGCAGACGATCGCTTACAGGAAGTTGAAATCGTCATTGCCCAAATCGGCAACAAGCGTGTTGTCGAGCCTGATCTCCTGACCATCGCCAAGGCCGGTGATGACGGCGTCCGTGCCGTCCTGGGTGAAGATCAGATCATCGACGGATGCGAAGCCGAAGGACGAGACATCCACCAGATCAAGCCCGTCCTCGAAATCGGTCACGGTGTCGACGCCGTCGCCGAGGTTGAAGACGAAGGTATCGTCACCAAGTCCGCCGGTCAGCATGTCGTTACCGGCACCACCGTTCAGGACATTGTCCAAATCGTTGCCGATGAGAATGTCATCTCCGCCAGTGCCAACGACGAGTACATCATTGGCGCCATCGATGACGATATCGACTGTCTGCACGGTGCCATCCTCGGTGTAGACGATGAAGCTGTCGGAGAGCGTTTGCCCGTTATTGAGCGCACCAACCGCCGGGTTGGCGTTGTCGAGCGTGTAGGTCCATACGCCAGCAGCGTCCACCGCATAGGTGCCGTAGCTGTTGATGGTCATGGCGCCCGCAGTGATCACCCGGAACGCGTCCGCCGTATTGTTGGCGTCGGCGGCGTTGAGATCGCCTGAGACGGTAGTCAGCACCGCGTCCTCGATCACCGCACCCGAAACATCGCCGGTGATGACCGCGTCGTTGGCGGTCGCAAAGTTGATTTCGAGGAAGGCCTGATTGCCCACGCCTATGAACTCTACTGAAGGCTGACTTGCGTTTTGGTTCGGCGACGCCGGGTCACCACCCGAAGCGTTGAGCGACAACTGATTGGAGCCCGTGCCTTGCTCGGGGATCGCATCCTTGAAGATGAAATTCGGGCTTGAGAACTGCTCCATGTCTCCCCGGTCCAGCAAGTAATAGGCACCGCCCTCCTGTGTCTGTATGTGCATTCCGGAAACGCCGGCACCACCATAAGCGGAGGTGATCGTCTGGTTTGTCCCTGAGAACGTACCCACCGCGCTGGCCGAGTAATTCAGCGGATAGAAGCCGAACTGCAACTCGTCGCCAGCGCCGGTGAACCCGTCCTGATTGGTATCGATAACCCGGGCGATCAGCGTGTCGGCGGCCGGGGCATATCCGGCCACACCGTCATAGTCGATGTAGGCAACCACCAGCGGCGGACCGGAAACAAGCGCTGCTGCACCCGTATTGCCGTTGATGGTGATATCGACCGTCTGAGCGGTGCCGTCTTCGGACAGGACCGTGAAGCTGTCGGTCAGCGTGTGCCCGTTGGTGAGCGCATCGACTGCCGGGTTGGCATTGTCGAGCGTGTAGGTCCACACACCCGCCGCGTTGACCGCATAGGTGCCGTACTGGTTTGCCGTCGCAGCGCCCGCTGCGACCTCCTGGAAGGCGTCATCGGCATTGTCGATGTCGCTCGAGTCGAGATTGCCGGACACGGTATTGGGCGTTGCATCCTCGCGCACTGCGCCGGACACATCGCCGGTGATGCTGGCGGCATCGTTGGTGCCCGTGACAGTCATTGTCGCGGTGGCCGTATCCATGCCTCCATTTCCATCCGACACCGTGTAGATAAACGTGTCCGTGGTGCTGTCGCCTTCGCCCAGCGCCTGCAGCGCCACCGACGCCGTCGGATCATAGCTGACGGTACCGTCGCCATTGAGCGTAATCGCCGCACCATTGGCGCTGGTGGCAGAGACCGCCGAGACCGACAGCGTATCGCCGTCGGCATCGGTGTCGTTGCCGACAAGGTCAGCCGCTGTAAAAGTGCGCGGGGCGTCTTCCGAGATGGAGAGGCCCTTGGAGTAGGAGATGTTGTCGAGTTCGAACAGCCCATAACCGGCCACGGCGCCAAAACCGGTAACGGAAATCTTGAAGGCGTCGATGTTCTCGAAATTGAGCGCGACGTCGGTTCCGGTAAAATTCAGGCTGACAGCCACGCCGGAATAGACCTCAACCCCATCCCGGTATCCGGAAACCTCAACCTCCGTCGCCGCATAATTCGTTTGATACGCAAGGCTTTGTTCCAGACCGAATTTGCGCAAATTCAGGCTGTTGAGATCAAATTCGCTACCGTCCGGGCTTTCAAACGTCGAGTTTGCACCGGCGTTGCCACTGTATCCCGAGGTTCGCCCGCCATACTGCCCGAAATAGAAGTCGGGGGTGGAGCCGTTTGGCGACGTGTCCGAACTCCAGTTTAGCCCGCCATATCCATCAGGAATGTTTTGCCAGGATCCCGGGTCAAAAGTGACGAGGGTCTCAGCAAATGGCGCGAAGGTGTCATCCACCGCCACCGGCGCGTCGTTGACATCGCTCACCGTCACCGTCACCGGCAAGGTGGTCAGATTGTTCACCAGGCCGTGATCATTGACTTCGACCTTGAGACCAATGGTCGGGTCGGTTTCATGGTCAAGACTTTCACCCGAATTCAACCGCAGCTCGTATGTACCCGGCTCGCCATTTGTCGTGCCGCTGGCGGCAACCACCTCGAACCGCGTATCGACCTCATCAGAGG
>Ga0114916_1002090_pt1 | contig 10703 bp, 5 predicted proteins | sample MalvirAntarct_66_FD_83501 | JGI IMG/M metagenome (GOLD analysis project Ga0114916, IMG submission 83501) | Marine viral communities from the Global Malaspina Expedition - Malaspina viral metaG Antarct_66 | ecosystem: Environmental > Aquatic > Marine > Oceanic | place: West Anvers Island... | reverse complement strand
GCCCGAAGCGCTTCGGGCCGGCGCCGCTTGACCGGGTCAGCGCTGGCGGTCGGCCCGGATCTTGGTATCGACGATCCGCAATTCGGCGAGCAGCCTTTCGTCGACGATGCCCGTCACCGGCAGACCGGCGTCGCGCTGGAAGGCTCGAACGGCCGACCTGGTCCCCGGACCGGAGACGCCGTCCAGGGACGAGCGATAGTAGCCGCGCACCGACAGCTCACGCTGGACGTCGAGCACGAGACCGCCGCGGGCGTTGGACGGGGGCTCGACCGGCCGCTCGCTACGGGACGGCGGCGGGGGCGGTGCCTCGGCCCGCGTGGCGAAATTCAGATGATCCAGCAGCTCCTTCGTCGGCTGCCCGTCGACCCGAAGGCGCGCCTTGCGCTGATACGCGCGGATCGCCTGGCGGGTCTTCCCGCCGTAGACGCCATCGGCCGGCCCGGGATCGAAGCCCTGCTGCTCAAGCTGCTCCTGGATGGCCTGCACCAGGGCCGCCTCCTGACGCGGCGGCAGAGAGCGGGCATCCTGAACCAGCACGACGCCGTAGGGCGCGATCGGTGCTTGATGACGGCCGGCGAAGGGCGCCGCCGCGACGGGCGCGGCGAAGAGCAGCACCGCTGCTCCCGCTGCCGCCCTGACCACCGCGGGTCGCATCACGATACGATCTGCCACGAGCCGTCGGGGTTGCGGCATGCCGTGCCGACACCCTGCTCGTATTTGCCGCCGACATAGATGCTGGACTGGTATTCACGGCAGTAGCGCCCGTCGCCGGTGCGGCCCTCGCGCGACGGCGTAACGGTGCCGTAGTTGCCGCTTTCCGGATTGCGCCACGTGATCGTCTCGCCGATCGGCGCGGTGTTGGCCTGCTCGTATGCCCTCGCGGCGGCGGCCTGATCGGCCTTGTCGAGCGAACGACCGACCTCGCTGCCGATCAGCGCGCCGATGAGCGTGCCGGCGCCCACCGCGAAGAGCTGGCCCTTGCCCTTACCCACGGTCGAGCCGAGCAGGCCGCCACCGAGCGCACCGAGGACCGTACCCCCCGTCTGCTTCGTGCCCATCCCGGCGACGCCGCCCTGCGACGTATCGCAACCGGCGACACCGAGAGCGGCGACGATCGAGAGAATTGCTATGCTGCGCAACTTTGCCTCCAAGGACCTGCAGAACGTTCGCGGGCGGACCTCCACCGATGGACGGACCGATCCCCGCAACGCCACGCTGATATAGTCAGCCTGAATGCATGCTGAACGGAAGAATCGGGCGGAACCGCGGCAGGCACGTACTCGGTAACGCTCATCACACCCGGGTTTCACCGCCGCCGTGCCCTCAGGCGCCAGCCCGTCGGGGAGTTTACCCGGAACAACTCCAGCGGCTGCCGCGTTTGATGATCATCTCCTCGCCCTGCACCAGGAGGCTCCGCTTGCCGGTAGCGACGACCATCTACAATCTTTTTCCACTCCTGGCCGGGCCTATCCAATCCTGGCCGGATCATCTCCCCAGGATCAGGGAGATGAATTTCGACTGGGTGTATGTCAATCCGTTCCACTACCCTGGTTTCTCCGGCAGCCTCTACGCGATCAAGGACTTCGACGAACTTCACCCGATCGTCCGTGGCAAGGCCAAGGGCGGCATCATCGATCTCGTATCCGCCTTCACCGCTTCGGCGGGCGCCTCCGGCGTGAAGGTGATGATGGACCTCGTGGTCAATCATACCTCGAAGGATGCGCTTCTCGCGGCCGAGCATCCCGACTGGTATGTCCGGGAAGAAGACGGCAGCCTGCGCTCGCCACGGGCGATCGACCCCGTGGATCCCCGCAAGGCGACCGTGTGGGGCGATCTGGCGGAGATCGACTACGCAAATCCCGGCGTTCGCGCGGCGCAGCTGGATCACTGGGCCGAGTACGCGATCCGCTATGCCCAGGCGGGCATCTCCGGCTTCCGCTGCGATGCCGCGTATCAGGTGCCGGCGGACTTCTGGCGGTCGCTGATCGAGCGGGTGCGGGCCGAGGTCCCGGACACGCTGTTCGCGGCGGAGACCTTGGGGTGCACGACGGAGCAGGCGCTCGCCCTCGCCGATGCCGGTTTCGACATGCTGTTCAACAGCGCCAAGTGGTGGGACTTTTCCGCCCCCTGGCTGCTCGACCAGTACGAACAGTACCGCCATATCGCGCCGACCATCGCTTTCCCGGAAAGCCACGACACCGACCGGCTCGCTCACGAACTGCACGGGATGACCGCAGAGGAACTCGAGGCGGCGTACCGGTTGGGATATCGTTTCGCCGCGTGCTTCTCCAGCGCCGTGATGATGCCGATGGGCTTCGAGTACGGGTTCGCCAAGCGGCTGCACGTGGTCGAATCACGACCGGCCGACTGGGAGTGGGAAGCGGCCAATCCCCGGATCGACCTGACCGCATTCATCGCAGCCGTGAATGCGACGAAGCGGGACATCCCCGCACTGTCCACAGAGGGGCTCCAGCGCCGGGTGACATCGCCGCACAACCCTGTCGTAGGCCTCGCCCGATTCGACGGCTCGGATCCGCGGGTGGCCGACAGTGCGACGATCCTTCTGGTGAACCCTGATCCGAACCGCGAACACGGCGTGGAGATCGGTCCGCTGATCACGGCCGTGGGCGGTCGCTTCGGCAGCTTCGCCGATGCGGGTGCAGACTATATCGGTGACGATATCGTACCGGGACAGACGGTGACGCTTCGTCCCCTGGAGGCGCGTCTCCTCTATGCCCGGGCGATGACCGCGGATCACGAGGCCGCGGCGCAGCCTGCAACCTCAGATGCGAACCTTCAAGCGCTGGCAGCCAACCGGATCGCCATTGAGAAGGTGACGCCGGAACTCGACGGCGGGCGCTTTCCTGTAAAGCGCGTCGTCGGCGATACGCTTGTCGTGGAGGCCGACATTTTCGGCGACGGACACGACAAGATCAGCGCGAGCGTGCGCTATCGCGCCGCCGGCGACGAAGATTGGTCGGAAGCGCCCATGGCGATGTTCGACAACGATCGGTGGCGCGGCCACGTGCCGCTCAGCAGGAACGGTCGCTACGAATTCGTCGTGCAGAGCTGGCGCGATCTGTTCGCCTCGTGGCGGGACGAGGTCACCAAGAAGCACGACGCAGGCCAGAACATCGCGTTGGAGCTGACGGAAGGGCGCGAACTCGTCGATGCCGCGGTGAAAGCCGCTGCGGGCAGCGGGGTCTTCAATACGGCGCTACAGACGCTTGAGGCCGCTGGAAACGACCAGGGTCGCCTGCTTTCAGCGCTGATGTCCGACGAACTGAAGGCTGCGATGGCCAAGGCCGGTCCCCGCACGAACCTGTCACGCCATCCAGTCACCCACGGCGTCATCGTCGACCGAACAGCCGCGCGGTTTTCCGCCTGGTACGAGATGTTTCCGCGGTCCCAAAGCGACGACGCCAGCCGACATGGCACGTTCGACGACGTGATCCGCAAGCTCCCGTATGTTCGCGACATGGGCTTCGACGTCCTGTACTTCACGCCCATTCACCCGATCGGAAAGAAGAACCGCAAGGGCCGCAACAACAGCCTGAAGGCCGAGCCGGGCGATCCCGGCAGTCCGTACGCCATCGGCTCGGAGGAAGGCGGCCACGATGCGCTGCATCCCGAACTGGGTACGATGGAGGACTTCCATCGGCTGATCGCCGCGGCGCACGACCACGGCCTGGAAATCGCGATGGATTTCGCGATCCAGTGCGCGCCGGACCATCCTTGGCTGAAGGAACATCCCGAGTGGTTCGATTGGCGGCCCGACGGGTCGATCAAGTTCGCCGAGAATCCGCCGAAGAAGTACGAGGACATCGTCAACGTCCACTTCTATCGCGGCGCCCTCCCTTCGATCTGGCGTGCGCTGCGGGACGTCATCCTGTTCTGGGCCGAGCAGGGCGTGCGCATCTTCCGTGTCGACAATCCCCACACGAAGCCGCTGCCGTTCTGGGAATGGATGATCGGCGAGGTCCAGGCGCGCTTCCCGGACACGATCTTCCTGGCCGAGGCCTTCACCCGTCCGAAGATGATGAAGCGGCTGGCAAAGCTCGGCTATACGCAGTCCTACACCTACTTCACGTGGCGCAATACGAAGGCCGAAATCATAGAGTACATGACGGAGCTCACGCAGACGGAAGCGCGTGAGTACTACCGGCCGAATTTCTTCGCGAACACGCCGGACATCAACCCGGCCTACCTGCAGACCGGCCGTCCGGCGGCGTTCAAGGTGCGCGGGCTGCTCGCGGCGACGCTCTCGGGCGTCTACGGCCTCTACAACGGTTTCGAACTCTGCGAGGGGCGCCCGGTTCCGGGCAAGGAGGACTATCTCGACTCCGAGAAGTACGAGATCAAGGCGTGGGACTATGACCGGCCCGGCAACATCCGGGACTTCATCACCCGCATCAATCGCATCCGCCAGGAAAATCCGGCGCTCCACGACCACTTGAACATCCGCTTCTACAATGCGTGGAACGACAACGTCCTCGTCTACGGCAAGTCCACGGCGGCGATGGACAACTTCCTGCTCTTCGCCGTCAATCTCGATCAGGAGAACGCCCAGGGCGCCAGCTTCGAAGTGCCGCTGTGGGAGTTCGGGCTGCCCGACAATGGCCGCGTCGAGGTCGAAGATCTCCTGACGGGGCAGCGTTTCACTTGGGACGGCAAGGTCCAGCAGGTCTGGCTGGACCCGGCCGTCAACCCTTGCGCCGTCTGGCGCATTCGGCCGCCGGGATTCTAAGAGAAATGGATCTACCGAAAATGAAGGCGACACCGGCGATGCTCGATCGCAGCGATCCGCTATGGTTCAAGGACGCGATTGTCTATCAGCTCCACATCAAGGCGTTCTTCGACGGGACGAACGACGGCATCGGCGATATAGCCGGCCTGATTCAGAAGCTCGACTATGTGCGCGATCTGGGCGTCACGGCCATATGGCTGCTGCCGTTCTACCCCTCGCCGCTGCGCGACGACGGTTACGACATCGCCGACTACCGCGACGTCAACTCGCGCTACGGAACGATGCGGGACGTGCGCCGGCTGATCAGGGAAGCCCATGCGCGCGGTCTTCGGGTCATCACCGAACTGGTGGTGAACCACACGTCCGATCAGCATCCGTGGTTCCAGCGGGCGCGCACCGCGCCTGTGGGGTCGAACCATCGCGACTTCTACGTCTGGAGCGACACCGACCAGAAGTACACCGATACTCGGATCATCTTCCTAGACACCGAGACATCGAATTGGACCTGGGATCCGGTCGCGAAAGCTTACTACTGGCACCGCTTCTATTCGCATCAGCCGGACCTGAACTTCGACAACCCGGCCGTACTTCGCGCCATCATCAACGTCATGCATTTCTGGTTCGACATGGGCGTCGACGGCATGCGCCTCGACGCCGTGCCATACCTCGTCGAGCGTGAGGGAACCAACAACGAGAACCTGGTGGAGACGCACTCGATTCTGAAGATCTTCCGGGCCGAACTCGATGCCAAGCATCCGGACCGTATGCTGCTGGCCGAAGCGAACCAGTGGCCGGAAGACACCCAGGAATATTTCGGCGAGGGCGACGAATGCCACATGGCGTTCCACTTCCCGCTGATGCCGCGGATGTACATGGCGATCGCGCAGGAGGACCGGCACCCGGTCACCGACATCATGCGCCAGACGCCGGAGATCCCCGAAAATTGCCAGTGGGCGATCTTCCTGCGGAACCACGACGAGCTGACGCTCGAAATGGTGACCGACGAAGAGCGTGACTATCTCTGGAACTTCTACGCGGTCGACCGCCGCGCGCGCATCAACCTCGGCATTCGGCGCCGCTTGGCGCCGCTCCTGGAGAACGATCGCTCCAAGATCGAGTTGATGAACAGCCTGCTGCTCTCCATGCCGGGCACGCCGATCATCTATTACGGCGACGAGATCGGCATGGGCGACAACATCTTCCTGGGCGACCGCGACGGCGTGCGCACGCCAATGCAGTGGTCTCCAGACCGCAATGGCGGCTTCTCGCGCGCCGATCCCGCCAGCCTCTATCTGCCGGCGATCATGGATCCGATCTACGGCTTCGGGTCCGTCAACGTCGAGGCGCAGCAGCGCAGCCCGTCCTCCCTGCTCAACTGGATGCGGCGCATGATCGCCGCGCGGCGGATGCATCAGGCGTTCGGTCGCGGCGCGCTGAACTTCCTCTATCCGGGCAATCGCAAGATTCTCGCCTATCTTCGCGAGTTCGACGGCGAGACGATCCTCTGCGTGGTGAACCTGTCGCGCGCCGCCCAGGCGGTCGAGCTCGACCTGTCGCGCTTCCGCGGTCGCGTTCCCATTGAATTGCTCGGGCGCTCGCACTTCCCGCCGATCGGTGACCTAACCTACCTGCTGACGCTGGACGGCTACGGCTTCTATTGGTTTCTCCTGGCCGACGAGGAGGCCGTTCCGCACTGGCATCAGTCGATCCCCGAGGCGTTGCCGGAGTTCGTCACGCTGGTCATGCGCAACGGAATGCAGTCGATTGCCGAGGGCCGCGAGGCGGCAACACTGTTCCGCGACGTCTATCCCAACTACCTGCCGAAGCAGCGCTGGTTCGCCGCCAAGGAAGCCGGGATCGCCAGCGTGGAGCGTGCCAACGCCGCTGTGTTCGATACGAAGCACGGCGAGTATCTGCTGGTCGAAGCCGACGTCACGACGAAGACCGGCGACCGGCAGCGCTATTTCGTTCCGCTCACCTCGTCGCCCGACGAGCAGGCGCTCTCGCCTTCTTCGCCGATTTTCCCTTACACGGTGGCTAAGGGCCGTCGCGGACGGGTGACCGGGCCGATCTACGATGCGCTGGCGGACGACCGCTTCGCCCTGTCCCTCGTCGAGGGCATGCGCGAAGGGCGCGAGATCCAGGCTTCCTCGGGGGTAATCCGGTTCTCCGCGACGGATGCCCTGCGCGAGATGGACCTCCCGGCGGATGTCGTCACGCGGCGCATCGGAGCGGAGCAGAGCAACTCCTCGGTCATCGTCGGCGAGAAGGGCGTTCTCAAGGTCTATCGCCGCCTGTCGCCCGGTACTCACCCTGAGCTCGAGGTCAGCCGGTTCCTCACGGAAGTGGCCGGCTTCGAGAACACGCCCGCCTATCTGGGTTCGATCGAGCACGTCCCCGCCGACGGCGAGGCGACGGCCCTCGGCATCATGCAGGGCTTCCTCTACAATCAGGGCGACGGTTGGACCTACACGGTGGAATACCTCGTCCGGTTCCTCGAAGAACGGTCTCTCCCGGGTGAGATCGTACAGGATCTGCCGATCGAGGAGTTGCACGGGGTCTACCTCGCCCAGGCAGCGACGCTCGGACTGCGGACGGGCCAACTCCACCGGGCGCTCGCCATCGATACGGACGACCCGGCCTTCGCGCGGGAGCCTCTGACGCGTGACGATCTCCACCACGTGCGCGATGCCGTACGTGAGGAAGCCGCCTCGGTATTCGACGCGCTGTCGCAAGCCGCTTCCGACAAGCCGGACGATCAGGCGCAGATCGAGGCCATCTGCGCGCGGCGCGAAGAGTGTCTCGCGCTGATCGACCGGCTTGTCCAGGATCTGCCCGACTGCACCAAGACCCGCGTCCACGGCGACTATCACCTCGGCCAGGTGCTCGTCGTGAAGGACGATTTCCACATCCTCGATTTCGAGGGTGAGCCGGCACGGTCGCTCGCCGAGCGCCGCGCCAAGGGTTCACCGGCGAAGGATGTCGCCGGCATGCTGCGATCGTTCGACTACGCCGCATGGTCGGCGACGATGCGCCTCGGGGAACTCGAGAAGGAGTCGGCTGTTCGAGCCATGCCGGATGCGATGGCGTGGCGCGACGCGGCGTGCGCCGCCTTCCTGGAGGCCTACCGGGCTGAGATGCAAGGGGTGTCGAGTTGGCCGGCCAATGAGGCGGAGGCGCAGAGGCTCGTGCACCTCTTCCTTCTCGAAAAGGCCCTCTACGAGATTCGGTACGAAGCGTCGAACCGGCCGGCTTGGCTGGGCATTCCCGTCAGGGGCCTCGCCTCGGTACTGGACGACGCTGCCGCAAGGAGCGGAAATGGATAAGGTAGACGCCGATATCGACAAGATCATCGACGCCAGTCACGGCGATCCGTTCAGCGTGCTCGGCATGCACGGCACCGGCAAGAACACGGTCGTGCGGACGTTTCAGCCGAGTGCCGACAAGGTATGGGTGACGGACCGGAAGAGCGGCAAGGTGGTCGCCGAACTGGAGCGGGTCCGCGATCAGGGCTTCTTCGCCGGACCTACGGGCCAGCGTAGCCGCTTTGCTTACGCTCTACGCATCGAGCGCGGCGGCGTAACCGAAGATGTCGAGGATCCGTACCGCTTTCCGGCGCTGCTCGGAGAGACGGACGTCCACCTGATCTCGGAGGGCAATCACCGGCACCTGCACGACCGGCTGGGTGCGCATCCGATGACGTTGGACGGCGTCGAGGGCACCGGGTTCGCCGTGTGGGCTCCGAGTGCCGAGCGGGTCAGTGTCGTCGGCTCTTTCAACGGCTGGGACGGTCGCGTCCATCCGATGCGGCGACGCGTCGAATGCGGAGTCTGGGAGCTCTTCGTCCCGGATGTTGGCCGCGGCGTATCATACAAGTTCGAGATCCGCGGCGCCGGTGGCCACCTGCTGCCCCTCAAGGCGGATCCGCTCGCCTTCCTGATGGAGCAGTCGCCGGGCACCGCGTCGGTGACGCACGGCATGCCGACCCACGCTTGGGCGGATGCCGACTGGATGCGCCAAAGGCAGGCGCGGAGCGGAACCGATGCGCCCATCTCCATCTATGAGTGCCACCTGGGCTCCTGGATGCGGGAAGAAGACGGGAACCGCTACCTCACCTATCAGGAACTCGCCGACAGGCTCATCCCGTATGTGAAGCACATGGGCTTCACTCATATCGAGATGCTGCCGATCACGGAATATCCGTTCGACGGGTCGTGGGGCTATCAGCCGGTCGGCCTGTATGCACCGACCAGCCGCTTCGGCACGCCGGAGGACTTCGCTGCGTTCGTCGACCAATGCCATGGCGAGGGTATCGGCCTGCTGCTCGACTGGGTCCCCGGACATTTCCCGACCGACGCGCACGGGCTGGCGCAGTTCGACGGAACGCACCTCTACGAACATTCCGACCCCCGTCAGGGCTTTCATCAGGACTGGAACACCCTGATCTTCAACTACGGTCGCAACGAGGTCCGCAACTACCTTCACGCCAACGGGCTGTTCTGGCTCGACCGCTACCACCTCGACGGCCTACGCGTCGATGCGGTCGCCTCGATGCTTTATCTCGACTACAGTCGGGCGCACGACCAGTGGGTCCCGAACCGTTTCGGCGGTCGCGAGAACCTGGAGGCGATCGACTTCCTCAAGCGGATGAACGAGCTCGCTTACGAGACGCAGCCGAGCGCGATGACCATCGCGGAGGAATCCACGGCCTGGCCCGGCGTCTCACGTCCGACCTACCTCGGCGGGCTCGGTTTCGGCTTCAAATGGAACATGGGCTGGATGCACGACACACTCCGCTTCATGAGCAAGGAGGCCGTGCATCGGCGCTATCACCACCACGACATGACCTTCGGGCTGCTCTATGCGTTCAGCGAGAACTTCGTGCTGCCGCTGAGCCATGACGAGGTGGTTCATGGCAAGGGGTCGCTGATCGAGAAGATGCCCGGCGACGCCTGGCAGAAGGCGGCGAACCTGCGCGCCTATTACGGCTTCATGTGGGGGCATCCCGGCAAGAAGCTGCTGTTCATGGGCGGCGAATTCGGCCAGCAGCGCGAGTGGAACCACAATGCCGGCCTGGACTGGCATCTGCTTGACGACCCGCGTCACAAGGGCATCCAGTCGCTGGTCCGGGACCTCAACCTCACCTACGCGGCCACGCCGGCGATGCATCAGCTCGACTGCAGTCCGGAAGGCTTCGAATGGATCGAGGCCAACGACAGCGACCACAGCGTCATCGCCTTCATCAGGCGAGGCCGCGACAGTGAATCGCCTGTCGTGGTCGTGTCCAACTTCACGCCCGTGCCCCGCCATGAATTCCGTATCGGCGTCTCGCAGGACGGCTGGTACCGCGAAGCGATCAATACGGACTTCGGGGGATATGCGGGTAGCGGCGTCGGGAATGGTGAGGGCGTCGCCGCCGAGCCCATACCCGCTCATGGCCGACCTTTCTCGCTGAAGCTGACCTTGCCGCCCCTCGCGACGCTCTGGTTGGAGAGGCAGGCGGGATAGACTGTCCACACCAATCAGACCTTCGGAAGGAACTCCCCGCCGCATTCCGCGGCGGGGCTTGTCCTTCCAGCCGCATTCACGAGTCCAGATGCCCCGTATCCGCCGCCGCGTACTCCCCGGAACTCCCTACCAGCTCGGTGCCGTCTGGGACGGAGCCGGCACGAACTTCGCGTTGTTCTCCGGCGGCGCCACCAAAGTCGAACTCTGCCTGTTCGACCCGGCCGGACGCCGCCAGACCGAATGCGTAGCCCTGCCGGAGTACACTGACGAGGTCTGGCACGGCTATCTGCCGGAGGTCGGCCCGGGCCAGCTGTACGGCTATCGTGTCCATGGCCCCTATCGTCCTGCGGAGGGCTTGCGGTTCAATGCGCGCAAGCTGCTGATCGACCCCTATGCGCGCGAGCTGCACGGTCAGATCCGCTGGAGCGATGCTCACTTTGGCTACCAT
>Ga0114916_1002089_pt1 | contig 10707 bp, 7 predicted proteins | sample MalvirAntarct_66_FD_83501 | JGI IMG/M metagenome (GOLD analysis project Ga0114916, IMG submission 83501) | Marine viral communities from the Global Malaspina Expedition - Malaspina viral metaG Antarct_66 | ecosystem: Environmental > Aquatic > Marine > Oceanic | place: West Anvers Island... | reverse complement strand
TAAAATCTCAGCATCCTTGGTGCGCAAATCAAAAACCTCCATGCCATCACCATCATTGTCGCATAAAAAATAATCGCTAATTGGATCCGTGATCGCAGGACTCTCATTCACCTGAAGATCGAGTTCAACAATATCATAGCAGCCAAACAGATCTTCTTCCAATCGTGCCCAAACAGTGTCAAAACCTGGGTTTAGGTTAGTAAAGGCCATCGGAGTAGCAATTGGAAAACCACCCGCCTCTGCACCAGCCAAAGTCGTGTAGTACGTAACCGTTACCCCAACTTGACCATTAATTATCTGTGCATCACGTATCGTTAGATCAAATTCACCTAAACCATCATTTGGTAGTTCATCACAAATTGTGATTTTATCAGGCTCAACCGCAATAGGTTGTGGTGCGAATTCAACTTCAATATCGTCCATGGCTGCACAACCTGAAGAAGAAGTGACTTCTATTCTGTACGTTCCATCACTAGTCACATTGTAGGTGCTAAAAATCTCGCCTGGAATAATTTCAAACATTCCTGTAGCAAGACTGAACTTGTACCAAACATATACAGATCCAAGTGTTGGCGCCACACCAATTGTAAAGGCTGTTCCTTGACAAGCAGGATTACCATTCATAATAGTGATATCAGGACCTAGATCCACGCCAATATTAAACGAACCAGCCTCTAAATAGACAGATATGTCATAAGCTGTATCTGATTCGTCAGCAACAACTAGTTTTATCGTATAGTCATTTCCGGGCACAACATTTCCCGAAGCTGTAAGTTCAACAGTCTGACCGTTAAAGTTAATAGGTGCACCGGCTGCAGGAACACTTGGAGCTAACGGATTTGCAATAGGCTGAAAATTGTATTGTCCGAAGTAAATCTCGTTGACTGCGGCACATTGGCCAATTACCTCATATCGAATATTTGTTACCTCAATAGGAGTAGCTGTTCCAGGAAGAACCGCTAAGTTCTGAGTTACTCCAGTTACATTGTCAGTTAGTATAAATGCAAAAGCATCTGAGAAAGTACATTCAAAATTATCATTGTATTCTTCGGAAGCCATTATAAAATCAAAACTGATATTCGAAATCAATGGAACGAAGTTAAATTGAATAAACGACGCGTTATTCGTACTTGAAGCACTCGTGACTGCTTCAAGATCTGTATCACCTGGCCAACCAATACCTCCTTCACTTAATAAAGACGAATTTGGCCCTGGGGCACTCGCTACATTACCACTTGACAGCACAACACCAGAAGCAAAAGGAAAACCAGAGCCATTAGCGTCAAAGGCAGCAATTCCATTAACATCGCCAAAATCGGTTCCTGTACTCTGAGTAAAAAGAGAGACCTGTGCACATGGGCTATCAATTAATATATCTTCCACCAACTGTTGGGTAGTTAGCATCTCATCGATAGTAATTTGAGAATACCCCACAGCAGAAGCAGTAAACAATAGCAGGAGTAAAATTTTGTTCATAAGTAGGTGTTAAGTTGCCAAATATATTGAATACATTGATTTTCTTTTTATAATTTTGTAAAAAATGTATTAAATGTCTGATTTTAACATTACTGTACAACCGACAAATAACGAAAATATTGTAAAGTTTGTTGCAAATTCTTTCTTAACGCAAGCTAAGAGCTTCGAATTTAACAATATAGAGGATGCCGAGCCGAGTCCAATTGCGCAACAATTATTCCATCTTCCGTTTGTAAAAACCGTGTATATATCGCAGAATTTTATAGCAATTGAGAAGTACAATATCGTTTCTTGGGATATGGTTCAAGAAGAGGTGGCGGAATCCATCACTGACTACTTGAACTCAGGAAAACCAGTAGTTTCAGCTTCTGAAGACACTTCAAAAGTTCCAGTTACTGTATATGCAGAAAGCACACCGAATCCTGGTGTAATGAAGTTTGTAGCAAATAAACCACTCGCCACAGGGATTTTTGAGTTCAAAAATATTGATGACGCAAAAGATGCGCCATTAGCCTCAGCGCTATTCTCCTTTCCTTTCGTAAAGGAAGTATTTATTAGTGCGAATTACGTTTCAGTAGCGAAGTATAACGTAGCAGAATGGCAAGAAATTTCCATGGAACTGAGAGAGTTCATCAGAAAATATATTGAAGATGGCAAAGTAATACTGAACGACGCCGTACTTGCAGAAAAAGAGACGCAAGTAGCTTCTTCCGAAGAAAAATCAGAAAATTCAACGGATTACTCAGATATTGACAAAGAAATCATATCAATTTTGGATGAATATGTAAAACCAGCTGTAGCCAGTGATGGCGGACACATTGCTTTTGATTCGTTTAACGAAGAAACAAAGACAGTCCGAGTTATACTACAAGGTGCCTGCAGCGGTTGTCCTTCTTCTACAGTCACCCTCAAAAGCGGTATTGAAACGATGCTTATAGATATGCTCCAAGGTAGAGTGCAACACGTGGAGGCCGTAAACGGATAAAGTGCTAGTGTAAATGACAGTGATATTACAGAATACCCTGTAATGTAAAAATCACTTTCGAAGTAAATTAAATTAATTGAACGCATCAAAAGCGTATTTTTACGTTTTAGACCATAATTATGCGCCTTTACCTAGTTGTTTTTATTGCTTTAGCATTTCTAATTTCATGTAATTCTTCAAAAAAAGATATTGTGCAAACACATGCTTATACAAATGATTTAATAAACGAAACAAGTCCTTACCTACTCCAACACGCCCATAATCCAGTAAATTGGATGGGATGGAACGATAAAACCCTCGAAAAAGCAAAAGAAGAGCAAAAGCTAATAATAATTAGTATTGGTTATTCGGCATGTCATTGGTGTCATGTTATGGAGCGCGAAAGTTTCGAAGATAGTACTGTTGCAGCTGTCATGAATGACAACTTTATTAGCATAAAAGTAGATCGTGAGGAGCGTCCCGATGTGGATCAAATATATATCAATGCCGTACAATTACTTACGGGTAGTGCAGGTTGGCCATTAAACGTAATTACACTTCCAGATGGAAGACCCATTTGGGGAGGCACCTATTTCAGAAAAAATGAATGGATGAATGCGCTTGAACAGCTTCAAGAATCTTATGAGAAAGAGCCACAGAAAATGGTGGAATATGCTACACGACTTGAGGCCGGAATAAAAGGCATGGATCTCATTAGCTTGAATACAGAGGATGTGAATTTTTCCGAATATGATAACAATGCGAATGTGGAAACCTGGAGTAAGAATTTTGATAGAAGGTTAGGCGGATATAATAGATCGCCGAAGTTCATGATGCCAAATAACTATCATTATCTTCTAAGACATGCGATCGAGAATGAAGACCCAGAATTATTGGAATACGTCAATCTAACGCTAGAGCAAATGGCCTACGGAGGAATATATGACCATATTGGCGGTGGCTTTTCGCGCTATAGTACGGACACAAAATGGCATGTCCCACATTTTGAAAAAATGCTCTATGATAACGGGCAACTAGTAAGTTTGTATAGTGATGCGTATTTAGCAACAAAAACACCACTGTATAAGGAAGTTGTGGAGGAGACCTTAGCGTATATTGCAAGAGAAATGACCACCAAAGAAGGCGCTTTCTATTCGTCTTTAGACGCAGATAGTGAAACAGCTACTGGTGCGTTGGAAGAAGGAACCTATTATATTTACAACAAAGAAGAGCTAGAAGAATTGTTAGGCTCAGATTTTGAACTTTTCAAGGAATATTACAATATCAATAGTTTCGGAAAGTGGGAAAAGGATCATTATGTGCTAATACGAGGCACTAGTGATGATGAAATTTTAAAAGACTTCTCGATTTCTTCAGAAACATTAAAAACTAAAAAGCAAGCGTGGAAAACACTTTTGCTTGAACATCGAAATAAACGTCCAAAACCTCGTTTAGATGATAAAACCTTAACCTCGTGGAATGGTTTGATGCTAAAAGGCTATGTGGATGCCTACAAGGCGTTTCAAAATGAAGAGTACTTAAAGGCTGCTGTGAAGAATGCCGCGTTTATTCGTGATACACAATTGCAATCAAGTGGCGCTTTATATCATAACTATAAGGATGGAAAAAGCAGTATTAACGGGTATTTAGAGGATTATGCTAGCGTTATTGATGCATATATCGCTTTATATGAAATCACGCTGGACCAACAGTGGCTTGATTTGTCTAAACAGCTAGCAGATTATAGTTTTGCGAACTTTTTTGATGCCGAAAAAAGTATGTTCTACTTTACTTCATCTCAAGACAAAGCCCTCGTTACACGCACCATTGAATATCGTGATCAGGTTATTCCAGCATCAAATTCGATGATGGCAAAAAACCTGTTTAAGTTGTCTCACTATTTCGATAATCCGAATTTCAATGAAACCGCACATCAAATGCTGAAAAATGTGTTGCCAGAAATGGAACAATATCCGTCTGGATTTAGCAATTGGATGGATTTATTGGCCAACTATCAAGGGAAATTTTACGAAATTGTAGTTGTTGGCGAAGACGCTTCGGACAAAATAAAAGAACTAAACCAGCAATATCTTCCTAATAAACTTTTGGCCGGAAGCCTAGGAGCAAGCAATAATTATCTTTTGCAGGAGCGCTATTTTGAAGGTGAGACCTTTATCTATGTCTGCGTGAACAATGCCTGTAAATTACCGGTAAGTGAATCTTCGGAGGCATTAAAATCTATCCTGGCACAAAAATAACTTCCGTCCTTCTCTGTCCGTTGTTTTGTTATTCCAGAAGCATAGCCACCGAATATTTACTATCTTTAGAGAAAAAGGCATGAAAAAACTTCCATTTGTCCTAGTAATCGGACTAATCACGTTTTGTGTTCAAGCGCAAGGAATTGGTGCTTTTACATATTTAGAAAGCAAGAATATCGATATTCAGCAGCAGCAGGAATTTTCTAATCTTACTGAAGATGAATTCAACGATATTCAAGGATCTCCATATGCTAATCAGACTTTTCTAAATGGAAGCGTATATCAGAATGATAAATTAGTTTCTAAAAATTTATTTCTGAGATACAATGCCTATTCTGACGAGGTAGAGATAAAAACAGGTGACTCCGATGATGCATATGACGCTATGCTTAAAAACCCTGAAACCTTCGCTAAAATTGGCATAGATGTATACATTTTTGTGGCAAAAAACGGTGTTTCAAGCAACGGTAATTATTTTTCTATTGTAACTGCTGGTGATCATTTCGACCTCTACAAAAAAACGACGGTAACTTACAAGGCACCTTATAAGGGTAAAACCTCCTATGACTCAGATAAACCGGGAAAATTTTTGCAGTCTAATACGTATTATTTGGTTTCAAAGGAGGGCATTTTTCACGAACTTCCCGCTAGAAAATCGAAAATCTTAAAAGTGATGAGTACCAAGGAGGAGGAATTGAATGGCTATATAAAAAGCAACAAGCTTGATGTATCCAATGAAATGCATCTATCCAACTTAGTGGATTATTACAATTCGATTCTCTAAAAAATAACGCTCATATGTTTAGTTTCAAAACTTCTATCTTGAAAAATTTCACGCTGTTGCTAGTGATTTCTGTAACTGCAATTGGTCATGCGCAACACACGGAGTATCCCATCCGGTTTTCTTCTCAAAATCCTTTTTGGGAATTACAATCGAGACAAATCGAAATTCAGCAAGCCAATGAGTTTTCTGGTGATAATCCAAATTCCGTAGAAAACATAGAAGGCTCTCCATATGCCAATGAGACCTTTGCCTTCGGAAGTCTGTACGTCGATGCAAAACTTCATAAAAAAAATGTGCTTCTTAGGTATAATATCTTTGCCGAAGAAATTGAAATTAGCACCGGAGGAAAATCAAAAAACAGCACCTATAATGCTTTATTGAAAAATCCAAGTTTCTATGCGAGAATAGGAACTGCTACCTATATTTTCGCGCCTTATAATGAGTCTAATAAAGACGGTGGTTATTTCGAGTTTTTGGCAACAGGCAATCATTTTGACTTATACGAAAAAACGAAAGTGTTATTTATAAAAGCAACAGAACCGCGACCATATGCTCCATCGGCATCGGCAAAATTTTTACGCAGTACAGATTTCTATTTGGTGTCTAAATCTGGCAAGTTCTTCAAAATACCAAATAGTCATTCGAAAGCTGTTAAAGAATGGGATAATGACAGCGATGTGCTCAAAACGTTTTTGAAGAAAAACGATATTGATCTTAGTAAAAAAAGCGACGTATTGAGAACGTTCAACTTTTATGAAGCGCTTTTATCCAAAGCAGATTAACCCGCTTTAAAATCCTTTAGATAGTAGGGTTCAAAATAAGCCACGTCTTCAAACAAATTTGCGTTGAATTTTTCTTCCGCTAAGACAGCCTGTTCTTTTGCAGAAGGAAGTTCGTCTGGCATGAAAACAGCGTTTGGATGCGAGCAGATTTCTTGAAATTTTGCAACACCATTTCCAATAAACACAGTTTCACCCTCAGCTAGTAACTTCTCAAACGAATTGACATCGAGTATTTCTGCTAAGGTTTCTCTAACTTGTATTTTATCTTCAGCATACACAGCAGAATATACTTCCATACGTCTTGCATCCAGCATTGGGACTATCGTAATAGCCGAATCAACTTTCAAGGCAAGTGAATCTAAGGTAGGGACTGAGATAAGCGGTATATCTAAAGCAAAACAAAGCCCCTTTGCCGCCGAAACTCCAATGCGAAGACCCGTATAAGATCCTGGCCCTTTACTCACGGCTATAGCGTCTAATTGTGACTTTTCAACTTTTGCCTTATGAAGCACTTCCTCAATAAATACATGTAGTCGTTCTGCATGTGAATATTGATTGTTATAATCCTCTTTTAACGCAGTAACGCTTCCATTTACTGAAAGCGCTACAGAGCAATTTGTTGTTGCTGTTTCAAGACATAAAATGATTGCCATTAGTCTTCTGTTTTTTCCTCTTTTTCTTCCTTTTCTTCAACTGTATCACCAGATTTCAAAGTTTTGGTAACCGTATTATACGGCCCCGTAATTACTTCTTCCCCTGCTGCAAGGCCAGTTAATATTTGAATATTACCATCGTCTTGTATTCCCGTCGTGATTACACGGAGCTTTGCTTTATTTCCTTCTCTAACGAAAACACATTCAAACTTCTCTTCGTTATTAGATTTTGTCTTTTTAGCATCGTTCTTTCTTCTATTAGCCCTGGAACTGCTCGTGTCTGTTTTAATAACAACTGCACTAATTGGCACACCAATAATTTGGTCTTTCTTCTCTGTAATAATATCCACAGTTGCCGTCATACCTGGACGAAATGGAGAATAAAATTCAGGGTTTCCTTCCATTAAATCCGCATAACTCTCTGGTAGAATACGCACCTTCACTTTAAAATTGGTAACCTGATCTGCAGATAATACTTGCTCAGCAGAATTTGCTATTTCAGTTACAACGCCTTTAAATTCACGTTTTAAGTAAGCATCTACCTCGACAATAGTAGAATCACCAACTATTAATTTTACGATATCATTTTCATTCACATCGACTTCTACCTCCATATTATTGAGGTTTGCAACTCTCATAATTTCGGTACCCGCCATTTGAGCAGTTCCAACTACACGCTCACCTAACTCTACAGACAATTTAGAAATTGTCCCAGTCATTGGTGCATAGATAGAAGTTCTTGATAGATTATCACGAGACTGCTTCACATTGGCCGCAGCACTTCGAACACTATAATAAGCAGCTTGTTGACTTCCTTTAGCCATTTCATAATCTGCACTAGAGCGATCCCAATCAGATTTCGAAATCACACCTTTTTCAAATAAGGCCTTATTCCGATCGAAATTTAGTTTAGCATTTTTCAAACTCGCTTCTGCCTGTGCTAATTGAGCGCGCACGTTTTGCAATCCAGCCTGCGACTGACTCACTAAAGATTGAATTAAGTCTGGGTTGATTTTTACCAACAAATCTCCTTTTTGAACAAGTTGTCCTTCTTTTACTGGAAGTTCAATAATCTCCCCGGATACTTCAGAGGAAAGGTTTACCTCAACTTCAGGTTGAATCTTTCCAGTTGCGGCAACCGTTTCAACAATATCAATAGGTTCAATGATAGTTATTTCAACCGGTTTTCCATTGGTTTTGCTTCCAATAACTCCCGCGCTATGGGCCCATAGTAAGGCTACGATTAAAATAGTAGCGATGACTAGAAGCCAAATAAGTGTTTTTTTCTTCATGTTAAAATTTTAATTCGGTTGCAGGAATTCCAAAAAAGAGCTCTAGAACCTTAACTTTAAAAATATAATCAAACTTACTTCTGTTTAATTCAATACTTGCATTATCATAACGCAATTTTGATTGACTAAAATCAAATGCATTTGTAACTCCAGCATCATATCTATCTTTCGCATATTGATATGCCAACTCTTGAGATTCCAAAGCAGACTGAGCTGCTTCGTAGGCCCTACGAGCCCCATCTGCGTCTACATAAGATTGATATACGCTAGATTCTAAATCTAACTCAGCTTGTTCTAATTGAAACTTTGAACGTTCTAGATTTATTTTGTTACGTTGAACATTTGCTTTTGTCCGAAACCCATTAAGAATAGGGAGGTTAACCTGTAACCCGTAACTAACACCATCATTAAGTGACAGTTGATCTATAAATGGTTCAGCACCCACTGCTCTAGTTATTGTATTAGGAAATTGACCAACAACAGATTGTCCTGTCTCTTCTACAATACCTATTTCTTGCGTACTAAATGGATTATCAGGGTCTATATCTTGCGTAAAACCAGTAGCATCGGTATATCGTGTATTATAACCAAAAAAAGCACTCACTGTTGGCCAATAATCTGCTTTGGCTATTTGAATATCCTTTTCTGCAAGTGCTACATTTTGCGTTGCAATTTTCACCTCACTTCGGTTTTGTTTTGCATTCTCAATGATAGCTTCTATAGGTTCTAATGCGACCTTATTTTCAACAACTTCGTAGCCTTCATCTAAAACGTCAAAAGTTTCATAATCTTTAATCAAAAGCAACTGAGCTAAGCTTAACAATGAGACTCTCACAGCATTTTCTGCGATAGTAATTCGCTGTTTTTCACTTGCGTCTGTCGCTCTAATCTCTAATAAATCACCGCGTGGTAATACACCTGCGTCTACTAATTGATTTGTTCTATCTATTTGTTCTTGTGTAACAGCATTCTGCGCTTTAACAACCTTTGAATTTTCTTTATTGAGTAATACCTGTAAATAAGTATTTGCAACTAATAATGAGATATCATCTTTCATTTTATCAAGACGATATTGACTTGCTAATTGAGATAATTCTGCCCTTTGGACTTGTTTAAAATTACGCAACCCATCAAACAAGGTGTATCCCAAATTTACCGCACCATTAGCAGATAAAAATGTGGTAGTTTGTGCTTGGTTTGTTAAAGGATTGAAACTCAAACCCGTATTTTCTGAAACACCTGCACTAAGATTGACAGAAGGAAGAAATGCGCCCTTGGCAGTCATTTTTTCAATATCTGTAGCTATTACGTCAAGCTCACTTTGTTTAACTGAAATATTATTTTCTAGGGCATACGTTACACATTCGGCCAATGTCCATTTTTTATTTTGGGCTTGCGAGCTAAATGTAAAAACACCTAGAAAAAGAAGTAGTGCTAATTTTTTCATGATTGATTGTCGTTGCAATGTTTGTCTTTGATTTATTTAATTTGTTACAATAGTATATTAAAAATACTATCCGCGACCTCCAAATGCAGGAGGTGCCTTTAATTGATTCCAGACTTTAATGGCATCTTCGTTTGTTATCCCATTGATCACTTCAACATTAATTCCATCGCTAATTCCTAGCTCAATGTCTCTTCGCTCGAAAACTTGATCGCCTGTCTCAACCTCAACAAAGGGCTCCTGAGTCTTCGGGTCATATTGCACCAATGCTTCTTTAATGGAAAGAACATCCACCGCCTTCGCTAAAATAATTGAAGCATTTGCACTTAATCCTGCTCTTATAAATGTAGTGTCTTTCTTGTTTAAGGTACCTTTTATTTCAAACTGAATCGCCCCATTTTCGCTTACACCTCTAGGAGCAATATAATCCAAAACGGCATCAAATGTTTTATTTTCGATCGCACCCACTGTAATTTCCAGCGGTAAATTTTCGGTTATTTTACCAACTTCACTTTCATCAACCTTGCCTTCAAAAATCATTTTATCCACATCAGCAATGGTTGCTATTGTGGTTCCGTCATTGAAGTTATTTGATTCTATAACTTGGTTTCCAGTTTTAACTGGCACATCTAAAACCATTCCTGAAACTGTCGCTCTAATTTCGGTATTTGCGGATGCTCCAAGTCCACGTGTGGTACCTGTCTTTACAATATCGAATGTTTGTTGCGCCCCAGTTAAGCCAACTTTTTCTTGGCGGTAACGTTGCTGTGCTTGATCATAACTCAATTGTGCCGTATCAAATTCGTTCGCAGAAATTACACCCTTTTCAAATAACCCCTTCTGTCTATTAAAAATGTTTTTCTGACTTTCTAAGGCAAGTCGTGCTGTTTCTACCTGCGTTCTAGAACTATTTATACTATTCTTAGCAGAAGTTAACGAGTTTACATTGGGAACGACTTTCACCTTGGCAATTAAGTCACCACTCTTAATAATATCTCCAGCTTCCACAAATATTTCATCAATAATTCCTGAAATATTTGGTTTAATTAGCACT
>Ga0114916_1002084_pt1 | contig 10722 bp, 3 predicted proteins | sample MalvirAntarct_66_FD_83501 | JGI IMG/M metagenome (GOLD analysis project Ga0114916, IMG submission 83501) | Marine viral communities from the Global Malaspina Expedition - Malaspina viral metaG Antarct_66 | ecosystem: Environmental > Aquatic > Marine > Oceanic | place: West Anvers Island... | reverse complement strand
GTAATCAACGAGCCCGACGATCTGGACGCAATCTCCTCCATGGAACCGGGAGACATCCTGTCCATCGAATTTCTTCGTGACCGGCGCCGCGAAGCGGTGTCGTTTCCACTTGCCGGTCGTTTCGGATTGTTGTGGCGCGAAGCGCATTTGGGCGAGCCGTCATCGATGTATTCGCTGTACTTTGCGTTCCGCGACGGAAATGGTCCGGACAAGGACTTCGATGCCGCATTGACCTGGCTGCACCGGGCATCCGACGCGGGGCATGCGCGCGCCCACTACTCCCTGGCGCGGCGCTACCAGCTCGGTCGCGGCGTCGAGAAGGACCTGTCCCGGGCCCTGTCGCTCTTCGAGAAAGCCGGAGAGGCAGGCGACGGTCGCGGCATGTATCGGGTTGGGCTTATGCATCGTCGCGGCGAAGGCACCGTCAAGAACCCTGCCTTGGCGGCCGCATGGTATCGCCGGGCCATCGACGCCGGGGAGCCGCGCGCACTCACCGGACTTGGCTATCTCTATCGCATTGGAGAAGGCGCTCCAAAAGACTACGTGAAGGCTCGAAGGCTCTATGGCGAGGCTGTCGCCCGCAATCAGCGCAGCGCTCACCTGGCCCTGGCGCGGATGCATTTGCGTGGACTCGGCGGCCCCAAGAACACCGACAGGGCCGTCGAGTTGCTGAGCAAGGCGGTCGAGCTCGGTCATACAAGGTCAATGGTGGTGCTCGGCCAGCTCTATGTCGAAGGCGACCAGGTCAGGCGGGATCGCCCACGTGGCATCAGACTGCTGCGCCGGGCCGCCGCCGAGGGAGACCGGACGGCGCTGCGCGAGCTCGACGAAGTTGGCGTCACTGCATACGACCCGCTGGAGCTGCAGCAATTGCTCGCCAAAGCCGGTTTCGATCCGGGCCCGCTCGATGGGAAACCAGGCAGAAAGACGCGCAGCGCTCTGCAGGATTTCCAGAAAGTAGCGGGATTAAAGGTCGACGGCGTACCATCACTCGAGATGGTGCTCGCGCTGCGCAAACGCGTCGAATCCAGGGCGGACGGAGAATGATGTTGCGCTTGGATAGTGCAGATTGAGCCAGCAGCGCTTGGGTCTTCCGACACTGGTTTGTACAAAAAGCATTACAATAGTAGTGTTGAATGGCTGATTGGGAACAGGGGGCAGGATCATGACATCCGCATCACCTGTATTACGGGAAACGCCGCATTGGGTTAATCTTCTGCGCGCAGCAATACTTACGGTCGCCGCTGCGCTGATATTCGTTTTCGTCTCGCTTTCTGCAGCGCTTGCTCAGCAAACACTTGTTCCGGATGTACGTGACGCACTCAGTCGCATCAACACATCGAAATTCTCGCACGCAGATCAGGCGCTCTTGTTTGCCAACAATGACGCCATCAACGCTGCCCGGCTCAACAACGAAATCTCGGACGCATATTACCAAGCTGCCCAGGGAGACTATGACCGCGTCAGCCAGAACATCGCCGCGGCCGCCGCCGAGGAAGCCGGCGCAAAGTTTGACGTTCAGATCCGCACCTCTCCGGAATACAGCCCCGGCACCGATTCCGACTACATCACCGAGGTGCGCAGCAAGGCTCAGATCGAACAGATGCAGGAGAGCTATAACCGGCGGGTTAATGACTTTCTCAAGGATGGATTGGAAGACAAGGCGCCGCCCCGTAGCTCCACCTGGCACAACAAGCTCGACGTCGATTTCATGGCCGACCCAGAATACATTCGCGATCCGGCCGAGTTTCGCCGTATCGCAGAAGTCAATAACGATGCCTACAAGAGCAGGTTTGCCGCCCAGTACGAGAAGATTTCACGACAGAAAGGCGGCGGCAAGATCGGCCCGCAGCACGTCAACGGCTACATGTCCGAGATGGAGCGTTTCGCTTCCAAGAAGCGCGGCAAGATCGAAGAGCTTCTGAAGAAGCCTCCATCCCACTTCAACAATCCGGCGAACAGGGCCGAACTTTACCGTATCATGGCCCAGGAACAGAAATATGTTTCGCGGCTGGAGTCACTTGATGATTACCTGCGCGCGCAGGAAGGGCTGCCGCCGCGCAACCGGGGAGTGACCAGCTCCAAACTCGGCTCCAACCGCTCACCCGGCAATGCGGCTAACACGCGCGCGGGAAGCGCGCTTGCCGAGGCGGCACGGGCCGATGCGCTGGAAGATCTTGCGGACACGATGGCGCAAGTTTCACGCAACAATCCCGGTTTCGACCGCCATGCCGCCGACAGTATCGCCAGTGTAATCGAGAAACTGCCGCCAAACCGGCGGGTCGCGGCGCTGGCGCGGATCCAGGCATCAGGACGCCCCGGCCTAGTGGATCAGATTGTCGATGCGAGTCGCAGAGCCGGCCGGATGCCGCCGGGATCGAGCCTGCTTGACGATGCAGCCAGGGCCGGAAGCAAGCTTGATGACGCAAACGATCTGGCGCGCAAGCTCGACGCGCTCAGGGATGCAGGTGGGGGCAGACGGGCAATCCGCCCGGCGATCAGCCTGCTGGATGCGATCGGGCGGGCCGCAAATGCGGCTGAAATGGTTGCAGTGACCTCGCAGCTTGCCGGACTGCTGGCCGAACTTGATCAGGCGCTCGATCCGGCCACACCGCCCGATGTCGCCCAGCAGCTTCTGGAGGACATCCGGCTGCGCGCCGGCGAACTTCGCGATTCCGCCATCCTCGGGGCGATCATGGAGCGCTTTCCGATTGTGGCCGGAATCTATGGTGGCCTGTTCGTCGGCTGCCTGACGGGGGAACTGATCTCTCCCGGCGTCGCTGCCGGCGAACTCGGAGAAGGCACCGCGGCGACCGGGTCCTGTCTGGATCGGCATGTGGCGGCCATGGACCGGTTTTCGGACTGGCTGACCGGAGAAGAAGAAGCGCGCGAGCAAAACCGCGAACAACTATGCGAGAAATTCCGCGATGCGGTAAAGCAAGGCCGCGCCCGGATGAAGGATAACTGGACGGTTCTCGAGGCCTGCCAGTTCATCCGCTATGGCAACACGATCAATCACATGTTCGATCGCGTCGATCCGAATGCCCCGCCGGCGGATGTGGCGGAAGGCCGCGAAGAAGAAATCGCGCCCGATGCCGCCGCAGAAACGGTACGCGCGCAGATCGACAATCTGTTCGCGGCAATCGAGGCGATCATCGCGTCAGGCGAAGCAGATCAACAGGAAATCACTGCAATCTGTACACCCTTGATGGAAGCTCCCATCCTCACCTCATCGGGCCGGGAGAGCGACGGTGACGTCGCAGGGATCCATTCAGATCTCGACGCATCGATTTCCGCGGCAAGACAGGCGCAGTCACGCATCGAACAAGGCGGAGAGATCGCCGATGTGTTGCTCGCCGCGGTTTCCCGCTCCGCAATGCGAGCACGCGAGGAAAGCGATAACGCTTGTCGGCTGGCGGGTGCTCCTGAACCGCAGTTGGAAGATATCAAGAACGCGGCGCTCAATGCCCGCAATCATGCGGTTCTTGCTTCTCAAGTGGGACAAGAATCAATCAAACGGATCGACGCTTCTCAAGCAGGCCTGGAGAGTGAGCTTCCTGACCCGGCTGACTTCGTGAGACGTGCAGCGCCGCCAGAGAGTGATGGCCTGGCCATTTGCGAAATGGCGGCGGGGATCGCAGGCGACCGGTTCATGGTCAACCCTCTCCCCGGAGCAGTGAAAAAGGCAACAAGCCAGCTTGCGGTAGCTTTCGGCTTGCTCCGTCACGACAATCTGCCGGACAAGGTCGATTACACGTTGCGTTACGCTTCGCTTCAGCAACGGACGGAAGCGCTTGCCGCATCGGGGGTCGACTTCGAGGCTTGCGCCGCGCGTTTTCTGGAGATTTCCGCGCAATGCACCGGCGCCAACGGAGCACAGGGGCGCGATCTGCAGGCAAAACTGGATGCCTATGCCGCGGCTCACGGCGCTGCGCAGGCTGCCAAAGCGGCAGCCATCGAGCGCCATGCTGCCGCAACCGCCACGCTGCAACAGGCAATGCAGGATGCCGCTGACGCAGCCGATCGGGCACGACTGTGCTTCGAAAACGCTGAGAACGGCATTTCCGACCCTGATGCAACGCTTAATGAACTTGCCGATCTCTCCGGCCTGAGTTGCAGCACAGCCGCAATACAGGAGCGGATCTCCGCGATCCGGGAAGCAGGCCTCGAGAAGGATCCCCGCGGTGACGGCCTCGTGGCGAGACTGGAAACGATCCGCGACCGGGTAAAGACCGCCAACCAGACACTCGGGACGGTCAATGAGCAAATCACCGGCGCAAGAAGGTCGGAGGAACTCGAAGGGATCTCGCAACTGGTGAGCACAGCCCGCCGCGCGCTGGCGGACGTACCCAGAGAGATCGATTGCGGCTGGCTGCGCGAAAGTCTCTCGGAAGCGTCCCGTTGGTCTGCGCAGCAGGCAGAGCAGCTGGACCGGAAGAACGAGACGTACGAAGAAGCCGAGCAACGTTGCATGCGCAAATACGGAGCCCGCTTCTCCCGTGTTGGCGGTTCGACCGGCAGCTACAGTTGCCGGTATTGCGAAGAAGGAAGGCTGCCCAAGAACGGCAAGTGTTATAGGCCCGAAACCCTCGCCCAACAGTGGTGCAACGACAACAATCCCGGCAGCGGCTACGAAGCGTTCGATTTCAAGCCCAACGGCAAATACTCGTGCCGGCTGACCCAGGAAGCGGCCAATCGCTGGTGCAACAACAACAACAAGGGGGCCGGATGGACGGCGCATCTGAGAAGCAACGGCACCTATGATTGCAGACAAGACCCTCGAACGGCTCGTCGCGAGGCGGTGCAGTATTGCAAGGGGGTTGCCCGCAGCCAGGGCAAGGTCTACGCGACGACTGAATTCAGCCGTGATGGCTCCTACCGATGCCGCTGGTGCGAACGCGGTTTCTATTACTCCAAGGGCCGTTGCCATGCCCGCCAGCAACAGGTGCGCAAGCCGGCACCCAGGCAACAAGCCGAACGCTGTTACCTTCCGCCGCCGTGTCACGTGGATTTGTCCATGACGCAGGCAGGTCAGGTACGAGAAAGGCAATGCAGGGCCGAATACAATCAGCTCATGATACGATATAACCAATGTAAGGCACGTGGTGGGCGATAGGCTTGGAGTCGACCGCCTGATTTCACCCCGCTTCAGAGCCAAAGCGTGCAACCCGGATCCGTTTGAATGCAACGCGCTCTAACGACAGCGCGAGCGCTTGCCTGTTCGGACAGTTGAGTGCCATTCGTCTCGTGGTGTTTGACACCAAGCGATTGCCCCCTATGCTTTTAAGCTTGATGCTGGGCGATGTGAACCCGCCCGGAAAACTGGCCATGAGAGTCGAAACAACGAAGATTCTCCCCGCGTCGTGCTCGCCTTGAGGCTGACGCTGATTTGAGCCGGAAAACACTATCGGAGACAATATGACACGCCCGCAAGCATTACGTGCGGCGGCATCGGAAACGCCATTTGCCCCGCCACAAGATCCTGCCGCACTCGAAGCTATCGCCACGGGCGAGCACAGTGATCCCTTCTCGGTTTTGGGCACACATCCCATCAAAGGCGGTTGGGCCACGCGGGTTTTCGCGCCTGGGGCAGATGCAGCACAGCTCGAGGACGAGTCCGGAAAGCGTCAATCCATGACGAAACTGCACGAGGCTGGCGTCTTCGGCGCGATATCCGACCAGCGGCTCGGGCGGTACAGTGTGATCGCGCGGAATGAAGCAGCCGAGTGGCGGTCAATCGATCCCTATCAGTTCGGCCCGGTCTTGGGCGAAATGGACGAATATCTCATATCCGAGGGCGCTCACATGCGCCTGTGGCGGATATTGGGGGCACGCCCAATGGTTCATGAGGGGATCGATGGCGTTACCTTTGCAGTTTGGGCGCCCAACGCCAGGCGCGTCTCGGTCGTCGGCGATTTCAACGGATGGGACGGGCGGAAACACCCGATGCGCCACCGGGGAGCAACAGGTGTGTGGGAACTGTTCATACCGGAACTTGGCCCGGGGACACGCTACAAGTACGAGATCGCGGGACCCAACGGGGAAATGCCGCATTCCAAGAGCGATCCGGTCGGATTTCAAAGCGATCTGCGTCCCGACAATTCTTCCATTGTCCGCGCGCTCGACGAGTATGCCTGGAGTGACAGGGAATGGATGGCAGAACGCAGCACCCGGCAGGCAACCGACGCGCCGATATCGATCTACGAAGTCCACCTGGGCAGTTGGCGCAGGCGGCCCGACGGCAGCTGGCTGAGTTATGCCGAGCTGGCCGAAACTCTGGTTCCCTATGTCAAGGAACTGGGTTTCACGCATATCGAATGTCTGCCGATTTCCGAGCATCCATTTGACGGCTCATGGGGATATCAGCCGGTCGGCCTCTACGCGCCGACAAGCCGCTTCGGGCAGCTCGACGATTTCCGCTCTTTTGTCGATGCGTGTCACGCAGCTGGTCTCGGACTGATCATCGACTGGGTGCCGGCACATTTTCCAATCGATGCTCATGGTTTGAGCAAGTTCGACGGGACCGCACTCTACGAGCACGCGGACCCCCGCGAAGGCTTCCATCCTGATTGGAACACGCTTATCTATAATCTTGGCCGTCAAGAGGTCAGCAATTTCCTGATCGCAAACGCGCTTTACTGGACCAAGGAGCATCACATCGACGCGCTCCGGGTGGATGCCGTCGCCTCGATGCTCTATCGCGATTACAGCCGCAAGGACGGCGAATGGATTCCAAACCGCGACGGCGGGCGGGAGAATCTGGAGAGCGTCAAGTTCCTGCGCAACCTCAATTCAACCATAAACGACAAGACCCCCGACGCCATGATGATTGCAGAAGAATCAACCGCGTGGCCGGGAGTATCGCAACCGGTCGAAGAGGGTGGCCTGGGTTTCGGGTTCAAGTGGAACATGGGCTGGATGCACGACACGCTTGAGTACATGGCGCAGGACCCGATGAATCGCGAGCACCACCACTCCAAGATGAGCTTCGGGCTCAGCTATGCCTTCAGCGAGAACTTCATCCTGTCGCTCAGTCATGACGAAGTGGTGCACGGCAAGGGCTCTCTCTTAAGCAAGATGCCGGGCGACTTGACATCCAAGCTGGCAAATCTGCGCGTCTACTACGCCTTCATGTGGGCACACCCTGGCAAGAAGCTCCTGTTCATGGGGCAGGAGTTCGGCCAGCCAGGCGAATGGGACGCAGATACCGAGCTTGATTGGAATGCCCAAAAAGGCCCCGGGCACGCCGGCCTGAGCCGGCTGGTGCACGACCTCAACACGGCCTATCGCGAGATACCTGCACTGCACGACAGAGACTGCACCGAAGACGGTTTCGAGTGGATCGACGGCTCGGCAGAGGCTGCCAATGTCTACGCCTGGCTGCGGAAGGGCGAGGACGGCACGCCTCCAGTGCTGGCGGTGTTCAATTTCTCGGGCGTTCAACATTCCGGCTGGCGGCTCGGTGTGCCGCAGCCCGGCTTTTGGCGCGAAGTTCTAAACTCTGACGCCGAGGTCTATGGTGGAGAAGGACGCGGCAACATGGGGGGTGTCGCCTCCGAGGCTGAGCCAAGTCATGGCCACCGGCACTCCATTACTCTCACATTGCCGCCGTTGAGCGGCCTCTACCTTACACTGGAGACCGCATGATGGATGCCACGGCAGGTACTGTCCCGGTTACTCAGAATGTCCCCGCCACCGAGGCCATGATGGCATGGACGCTGGAAACGCTGCAGGCCGGCCATCCTGCCTTTGAGACAGCGCGGATGATTGCTGAGCGTCTCGGCGCCCACCGCCGCGGCCACGTCTGCGAAATCATGTTCTGGGTACCCGAACTGCAGGAAAGCAGGGTCTCTGAAGGCGATATCTTCATTGAAGTGCTCGACATAGAGGGCGAAGCAACTCTGGTGCGCTCGCGTCAGGAATTGAACTTTCGCCGCACGCGCATTCCAGTTGGACGAATAGATGCCTGGTGCATGGCGGCTGTAGACGGAATGCAGGCTGGCACACGCGAGAGCATTGGCAGCTTCTACTCGCTGGTCTGGCGCGACGGCGAAAACGTGTGGACTCGCATCTTCGATCCTCTCTCGGCTTCGCTGCCCTTCGGGCCGTTCGCGCCGGCGGAGTACTATGACATCGACGCGATGCAGGCGGCGCGCGCTGACAAAGACTATTACGCCGCCTTGCCGCAGGGTGAGGTTTACAAGTTTGGCCCGGTCAACAACATCCAGCAGGTCCACGTGCCCACCGCGACAGCAAGCATGAGCATTGCTGGTTTGACGCGGCACTTCAACGCGCTGGCAGAACGCGTGCGCCAAGGAACTGAACTGCGACCGGCGGATCGAATTTTTCTCGGTTATGATGCAGTGCAATTGTTACCCGTCGAGCCTACGACAGTTTATGAAGCCGGCCCGGACTTCTGGACCGAAATCGAGGATGATGACGACCGGCTGCTGGTCGATATCCGGCGCCCTGATACCACCAACTGGGGCTATGACGTCGTCATCAACGGCATGGCGGCAATAAACCCCTCGCTGCTCGAGACCGACCGTCCGGACGAACTGGTCGATCTGGCGGCGGCTCTGCACAACTTTCCGGGCAAACCCAAGAAGCTGATCCTTGATGTGGTCTTCGGCCACAGCGACAATCAGGGTCTCAGAGGGCTGAACCATCACTTCTTTGCCGGCCCCAACATGTACGGGCAGAACCTGAACTACCGGAACCCGGTGGTGCGTGCCATCCTGCTGGAGATGCAGCGTCGCAAGGTGAACTTCGGTGCCGATGGCGTGCGTGTCGATGGAGCCCAGGATTTCAAGTGGTGGGACGCAGATTCCGAAATGATGCGCCACGACGATGAGTACCTGCAGGAAATGGCGGACGTGGTACAGGAGGTCTCGGGACGGAAATACCGCCCGTGGTTCATTTTCGAGGATGGCCGTCCCTGGCCGGAAGCGGACTGGGAGTTGAGTTCGGACTACCGCGCAGTGATCGAAAACCAGCGCGACGATGATGTGTTCCAATGGGGGCCGCTGACCTTCGCGCACAACACACCGTTCCTCTATACGTTCTGGCTCAGCAAATTCTGGCGTATTCAGGAGATCCTGCGGTGCGGTTCGAACTGGATTTCGGGCTGTGCCAACCACGATACCTTGCGCCGTGGCACCCAGATCAATCCCAAGCTCAACATCAACACAAGGCTTGGCGACACGCGGATGGAAATCCTCGACAAGGCCTACGACCATCACGCAGCACAAATGCTGAGCTACGTTGCCTTCCCGGGCGTACCAATGGACTTCCTCAACGCGATGGCGCGCGGATCGTGGGGCTTCATCCGCAATCAGGATGACAAATATGGCGTCAAGGTCGTTTCCGAGGAGGCGATTTCGCTGAATTGGCAGGTCGATGCCTACACCTATTCCATTCCAGGAAACTTCCGACGACTCAAAGAGCTTGGCTTCGAAGATCGCGACAGTCTGGGGCGTTTCTTCGTCATCCTGCCGGCTCTTGTCGAAGCAACGGATTATGACCTCGTGGTGATGTCAAATCTTCTCAACGAGGTCGACCCGCCACTGCAGGGCCCTTCACCGTACGACGCCGGTGCACTCAAACGCGTTGCGCGCGCCTGGATGGATGACATGCACGACTATTGCAATGTCACGAACTATCTTGACGATCTCGGCGATGCGCATACCGAATACATGCTCAACCTGCGCGAATTTCGGGCAAAACGCCCATGGCTGATGGACAATTATGGTCCGAGCGATGTGTTCGACTACGAGACGCCGACAAACGGCACCGTTGCCTTCCGCTCACTTCGACACGGGCCAGACGGCGAACAAGTTTTCTCTATCGCCCATCTTGAAGGAAAACCACTTCTGGATATCGATCCGACTTCGTTGCCGATTCCGGGGCTGGAGGGAAGTGGCTGGAAGGTGGCGCTGCGCTCGCCAACCATAGGTGCGGACTACGAGGGCGGACCGATTTCGCTGCATGACAGCATGGCATTGCTCTACGTTCGCAACCGACAATCCTAACAACGCTCTTCCGTGTTTGGGGAGAGGGAAAACTTGGGTCGCATATACCCCTGGCAATGTCGAAGCTGCCTGAACTTAAGGTGCCACGTAACTGCCAGCTTCCGCCCGAGAACAAACGCGTCGCATTCAAACCGGTTCGGATGACGCACTGCAGCTCTTTGTTTGTGCATGTCGTTATCGCAAAACCGCTGCACACCTTTGCACGACATGCCGTAGAATGCAGGGCTGAAACGGAACTGCCGCCACAGAAGTAGTCCTGCTCGAATGTCTGCTTTGGCGTCGCGGATACCGAGAGCAGTCGTTCCGTTTCCGGCCCCATTCCGCCGCTGAAAACAGTAGCCGCTCCAGACTTCCGAACCTCTTTCCAACCTGACCGATTGTCAGGTCGGGCCAGGCTCTCCAAGAGAGCTGCCGACCCGAAACTAAATCTGTCGTCAGTACGATCACTGACGACACATAGCAGCAGACTCCCGGTCACATATTGTATCGGCCGATGAACGTATTCCCCTTTCTTTCGAGAGCAGCCAGGATGCGTTTCTGGCAGATTCTAGGAAATAGAAACGGTCCTAGAATTAACACAACTAAAAAATGTAAAAATATTTTATGAGGACAATCCAAGCCTTACGTTTCCGTTTCAGAATGTAGTGTTTTGAGCAATATTGTAGATCGTCGATTTGATACAACCTAATAT
>Ga0114916_1002083_pt1 | contig 10723 bp, 7 predicted proteins | sample MalvirAntarct_66_FD_83501 | JGI IMG/M metagenome (GOLD analysis project Ga0114916, IMG submission 83501) | Marine viral communities from the Global Malaspina Expedition - Malaspina viral metaG Antarct_66 | ecosystem: Environmental > Aquatic > Marine > Oceanic | place: West Anvers Island... | reverse complement strand
ATGACGGGCGCGTTTGCGGTATGGCTAGGATCAGAGAAATGATACAGGCTTTAATAGGACCGTTGGGTAGTCTGGCTAGTAGTTGGCTGCAAGGCAAGACAGATAAAAACAATGCAGAGGCAAGGCTAAAGCTAACTGAAGCTGAAGCAAAGTCTAAGATCATGCTGTCTGAAAAAACAAGCGTTGCCGATTGGGAACGCATTATGGCACAGAATAGTGACTCATCTTGGAAAGACGAATGGTTTGTAATTATTCTGTCTATCCCCATGATATTATGCTTTATTCCGGGCATGGAAGGTGTTGTCCATCATGGCTTTGAACAGCTTCAGCAAGCGCCAGATTGGTATATGTACGCACTTTTAACTGCCATAAGCGCGTCATTTGGCATACGTGGGTTTAAACAATTTTTAGGGAAGAAGTAATCATGGGATACAAGTTAGGAAAACGCAGCCTGTCAAGGCTAGAAGGTGTAAACGAAAGTCTGGTAACTGTCGTGAAGTACGCCGTAGGCGTTACAAAACAAGACTTCTCGGTGATATGCGGCATGAGGACATTTTCAGAACAACAGGAATTAGTCAGGAAAGGGGCATCGCAAACCATGAAATCAAAACATCTTGATGGCAACGCCGTGGACCTAATGGCTTACTGTAATGGTGGTGGTCGCTGGGAACTTAACCTGTATGATGAAATTGCCGATGCTATGAAAGAAGGCGCAGCGGCTGCAGGTGTTAAGTTACGGTGGGGCGCTGCATGGACTATTGATGATTTAGGTGCTTATGATGGTACAGCAGAACACGCTATGTGTTCGTATATAGATACACGCAGATCACAAGCTCGCAGGCCATTCATAGACGCGCCACACTTTGAACTTATGCCACAAGATGTTATAGTAAAAGTTGACCCGTTGCCCAGTATGTCTAATCTTACTTCATAGGTGCCCCATGCCGTTACAGAAACTTCAGTTTGCCCCCGGAATAAACCAAGAAAAAACGCGGTATTCCGCTGAAGGCGGTTGGTATGACTGCGACAAAGTTCGGTTTAGACAAGGTTTTCCTGAAAAAATTGGAGGCTGGTCCCGCATATCTATTCCTACGTTTGAAGGGATATGCAGGTCACTGTGGAATTGGACTACATTAGGAGGTCTAAATCTAGTAGGTGTGGGTACTAACGTTAAATTTTATATTGAATCTGGCGGGGCGTACACAGATATAACGCCGTTACGCGCAACTGTAACTTTGACTAATCCTTTTACAACACAGACAGGGGCAAATGCAAGTATAGTAACGGTCACTGACGCCAATGGTGGCTACACTAATGGTGATTTTGTAACTTTTACAGGGTCAGGAGCCGTAGGCGGGGTTGATGCAAGTAGTCTAAATACGGAACATCAAATCACATATACATCTGGTAATACGTACACAATAACGGTTCTTCAAAATGCAAGTTCTGCTGCTACAGGTGGCGGTACGGTTACTGCAAAGTACCAAATAAATATTGGTCCCACGTTGTCTATACCTCTAACAGGTTGGGGTGCGGGTAGTTGGGGTGCGGGTAGTTGGGGGTTTGGTGGTGCTTCTTCGTATCCCTTGCGGTTATGGAGTCAGGCAAACTTTGGCGAAGATTTAATATTTGCCCAACGTGGGGGAGCCATTTATTATTGGGACGCTTCTGCAGGGCTTACAAACAATCGTGCAGTTTTGTTGTCTAGCTTAAATGCTGGAGGAGCCGTACCTGCGCGCACTAATCGGGTATTAGTATCAGATGTAAGTAGGTTCGTGTTTTGTTTTGGAGCAAATCCTTTTGGTGGAACTACATTTGACCCTATGTTAGTTCGTTGGTCCGATCAAGGAGATGCAACAAACTGGGTGCCGTCAGCCGTTACGCAAGCAGGAGGGTTGTCTTTATCTAGAGGTACTGAGATTGTTGCGGCTATTCAATCACGACAAGAAGTCTTAGTGTGGACTGATGCAGCCTTGTATTCTTTACAGTTTGTAGGAGCCGACTCTGGAGTCTGGGGGGCGCAAACTGTCGGTGAAAATATATCTATTGCCTCGCAAAATGCTGTAGCCTTTGCTAATGGTATCTCATATTGGATGGGAAAAGATAAATTTTACAAGTACGATGGTCGTACACAACCGTTACGATGTGATGTAAAACGTAGTGTGTTTAATGATTTTAATTCGTTGCAGTATGAACAAGTCTTTGCAGGTACAAACGAAGGATTTCATGAAATATGGTGGTTTTATTGTTCTGCTAGTACTAACTCAATAAACAAATATGTTATCTATAACTACGTAGAAGACACATGGTATCATGGAAATTTATCGCGCACGGCGTGGTTAGATTCAGGACTTCGAGATTTTCCTTTGGCTGCTACATATAATAATAATCTTGTAAACCATGAAGAAGGTGTAGACGATAATGAACTAGGAGCAAATGCTCCTATTGTTGCTACAATATCATCTGGTGAATTTGACATAGAAGACGGAGACAGGTTTTCTTTTGTATATCGCGTCATACCCGATGTTACCTTTAATGGTTCTACTGCAGCTTCTCCTACTGCAACTATGACGTTAAGCCCTCTAAATAATTCTGGATCAGGATACAACAATCCTGCGTCTGTTGGAGGGTCTAATAGTGGTCCTGTGGTACGTACAGCGGTGGTTCCTATAGAACAATTTACCGGACAAGTTAACACTCGTGTACGGGGGCGACAACTATCGTTTACAATATCCTCCGACGCAGCAGGGGTAACATGGCAGTTAGGTTCTCCGCGTATAGATGTACGTCCCGATGGTAGGCGATAATGGCTAATAATCAGTATATAGTAGGATTTAAAGCTCCTGCACTCCCGTATCCGTCAACAATGTACAGTGCTACAGAGTTAGAAGAATTTAACAAAGTATTGCGCCTTTACTTTAATCAAGTAGATAATGCACTACGAGACGTGTCGGCTACGTTCGAGGCCGAAGCGCAAGTCTGGTTTTTTAACTAATGGCTAATATATATAAAACTGTAGTTGATAATGTGTCTGCAACGGGAAATCGAACGTTGTATACTACTCCTTTGGGGACTACAGCAATATTTAATTCTCTTCTTGTGTGTAACGATAACGCTGCAGGCGCTGACATGACAATCTCTATACGTGTAAGTAATGTACTACACCCAGTATTTTTTAGTAAAACGTTTAGTGCAGGAACTACTACACAACTGTTAACCGCACCGTTAGTTGTAGCATCAGGGGATGCTATAATACTTAACGCTGAAACAGCCGGTAGGTTACACGTTGTAGCTAGTGTCTTGGAGGTAACTTAATTTGAAACGTTACACTGTTGTTGACAGCAATAAAACTAAATTGCCTGCTCCTGAAATACTTATGAGGGCGGTAGATCAAGCTAATACAAACTCAGATATGGACAAGTTACCTCTGCAGGTAAAAATGGCTGCTGTAATGCGGCAAATAGCAGTGCCCGGAACCGAAGTGGTACACGTAGGTAACACAGTATATATTGGCAATGTTGGCGAAGGAAAACTTAAAACGCACATACATTGGTATGGTAATAACCTAGATACTGGCGCTAATTATTTAAAAAATACTGTTGAGTTTATGAAAAAACTTAAACAACAAGGTATGACTCATGCCACCACAGATATTACGCCAAACCCCCCAAAAATAATTGATCTTGCTAACGAGTTGGTAAAACAACTTAACAAGTTAGGTATGCAGGCGTTTCTAGGTGCAACTAAAGACAAAAGTTACTATAGGCTCTACGTTCGATTTACTCCTAAAGTAAAGGATCGTGAACAATGAGTTGGGTTGTTAGAAAAGTTAAAGATGAGATTGTTGACCCTGTTTTAGACATAGGACTGGACGTTGTCGATTTTGTTGTAGACGAACTTATTGACCCTGTTATTGCAGCGGTTGGCGACATAGTTGATTACGCTTTAGACAATCCTATTGAAGCAATTGCTATTATAACTGCCATGGCTATGGGGCTTCCTCCTGACCAAGCGGCGATGCTTATAGGTGCAGGCAAAGGGACACAAACTCTTGTTGACGGCGGAAGCCTTGAAGACGCGATAAAAGATGCGGTAGTAGCAGGCGCTGGGGTTTATGTTGGAGCAACAGTTGGGTCATATGTTGGGCCTACAGTAAACACAGCTGCTGCAGCTACATTTAGCAATACCCGATTAGCTGCGACAGTAGCTACGGCAGTTACTAAGGGCACAGAAAGCGCAGCAAAAACATTTATACAAACAGGAGATTTAGACGCTGCGGCTAAGGCTTTTGCAACTTCTGCAGCTGTAGTAGGTGCAACTGATGCGATAGACGTAGGAGTTGATTACGCAAACGAACAATTAGGCATATCTGACGCTGCCGATCAAATCATGGGTAACGTTGGGCAGGAGTTAGAAACTTCAGGTGTTTTAGAATCTCTTGGATTAGACTCTATAAACGAACTATCTGATGGAATAAAAGATTCTTTAAAGTCAGGTATTGTTGCTGAAATTACTGGGCAAGATGTGTCTAGTGCTATGTTTAACGCTACCTCAAGCGAAATTCTTAGTGCTGTTGGAAGTGCAAATTTTGTTCAAGATTACATAGGCGACGAAGGGTTTATACGCGGCGTTGTAGACAAATACACTTTAGTAGCGGAACACATGCAGGGTGTTGCAGACAATTTTAAAACTGCGGCAGGAGAATTTCTTACCGAACCACAATTAAAAGTAGTGACAGATGCTACCTCTGCTGCATGGGATATTGCAAAACAAGGCAATCCTGAACTAGCGGGAGAAACTTTTTTTGGTAAAAATGGACTATCTAAAAACGCGTATGATTATGTAGAAGATTTACTCACTGATCCGTTAAACAGCGCGTTGGACAGTATTACTGGTAACTATGACGCTTCAGTAGAAGCCGCTACAGCTTTAAACAATGCTAACATAGAGTACGCTGAAGCCTCTGGAATAGTTAAATATAACTATGACATGTATACGCAGTTTGCTAGTTATTCTGCCGAGTTAGTAGCTGACCGAGACGCCGCTCGTGCTGTATTTAATGCTAATAAAACTCAAGCAAATGCAGACATTGTAAACACTTTAAACACTGCTATAGGAAATAATAACGCCGAGCTTACCAAATACAGTGCGTTACTAACCGTTGATCACCCTACCGTTCAACGTATGGACGCTGCTAAAGATATATTAGGCAACTCGTCTAGTGTGGGTGAAGATGGTGTACAAATTGAAGCCACAGGGTTATTCAAAGAGTATGAAGACGTTTTACAATATGTGCAGACTGACTATGAAGACTTAGACGCGGCACAGGTAAAAATGGACAATGCTGCAATTCAAGCTGCAGTAGAGACTATGGTTCCTGCCTTTAGTTCGCAAGATCATAAAAGTTTTTACGGTCTTGAAGATGACGCAGATGTGTATAGGCACTACCTTGAAGCTGGGCAAAATGGCCCAAGAACTAAAGACGAAGGTGAGGCTGCACTAGACGCAATTCGGTTGTCTACTGTAAAAAGTGCTTTAGCCGCAAAAGGAATACCCCTTGAGGCTGCTAGTCCTGCACAACTAGCGAAGTATCTTGCCTACGCAGACCAAGAAATAAAAAATGTGGCAAATCTTGTTGGGTTAGATACTGAACGTTTTGCCGACAACATGATTTATTCTGCTGAGTTATCTCCTGAAGTGGTTAAAGCCGCTAAAGATGCAGGCTTTGTACCCGAAACTTTAGATTTTTCTACAGATTTTGTAAAAGATAATTATGGTATGCTTCTTACTGGCGAATATATACGAGTACAAGAAAGAAAATCTGTCCGCCCCGACGACCCTGATAGCAATGAGACAATTTTTGATGATAGCGTCCCTCCTAAATTTTTAGATACCAGAGGACTAACAGACGAAAATATCGACGCGTGGCTAACCAATAACGGGTACACAGTAGATAACGTAACTAATGTTGGTGACGGGTATTACGAAAGAGATGATATTTTATCTCCTATTGAAAGACCTTCACTTGTTGAATTAAATAAAGTTATAAATACTTGGGCAGACCCCGACCTAGAAGCTGACGTTGGTAATCGCGTTCTTGATACCGTAGAATTAGGTGTAGACGTTGAAGTTGAAGACTTGCTTAACGGCAATGTAACTCTAGTCAATGATAGAGGGGTGTTGTCATGGGAATTACTAGATTACCAGCAAGAGGCAATAGGCGAAAATACTAATTTAACTAACATAGTAGACAACGTAAACGCTGCTATAGATGTCTCTACAAACCCAGTATTTAATCCCTTAGCATTTACCGAAGTGCCAGATGGGTTTTCGTATTTAAGTGGTGATAAATTAACAGCGTATACCGAAGACGGTATGACAGTGCAAAAATTACCGCCTATGTCTAACTTACTTGCAGGTACATTAAACGGAATGTCCGATGAACAGGGCAAACTTTTTGATACAAACACAGGTAATAAGTATTGGGATGCGTGGAACAACGTCAAAAATGTATACTTAACTGAGACGCCTGAAGATCAACAAGAAACTTTTTCTAATGCGGCAAGTGTGGTCGTTGGTAATAGTGGCGAAATGCTACAGGCCATATCAGGACTTGCTACACTAGCAGGGGGCAATCCCAACAATGCTGTAGGAACTGCTGCCAAAGACTTACTGGCTGTTAGCGGAGATTTAAAATCTGAAGAGTGGCAAACAGGCGCAGCGGACATGCAAGCGCGGTCTCAAAATTACGACGTTGAATGGCGAGAAGAAAATCCGGGACAGGAGCCTAATCTTGCCACAAAAGCATATTTAAAAACCGCAGCTATATTTGGAAATTTAGCAGAACATCCTGTGCAATTTTTAGCGGAAAACGTAGCAGGCGAAATCTTACAAGAAATTCCTATTTTCTTAGCGTCTGGCGGTATAGGTAATGTTGCAAAAGCTGCGTTATTGCGCGGTGGTGCGGCATATACATCAAAAGTAGCTGCAAAAGTTACAGGAGTAAAAGTTGGATCGGCTTTATCAATTGATATGGCTGAAGCTTTTGGAGGTACTGCTGCAGGGTCTTTTGATGAAACTTATGCTAATGCAATTGCTGCTACAAACAAAGACGGTTCTCGAAAGTTTACTGACGAACAGGCTACTGAACTTGCATTAGATACCGCACAAAAAGCAGGCACTATAGCTATGTTTACCGCTGGGGTTGCAGCAAAGTTTGGCGGTAATGCACTTGCTAGATCAATATTAGGAGACAATGCTAGTACTCTTTCTAAAGATGCTTTTAGTACGTTAGGTAAAAAAATTACTGACGGGGCAGAAGTTACTATAAAAGAAGGCACTACTGAATTTATTGAAGAAGCCTTACCGCAACTTTTTACAGCTACAGTAAACTCACAGATTGACCCAAACTACGATGTAGCAGGGTCTGTTTATGAATCAGGGTTATTAGGGTCTATATCAGGTGTAGGCGTTGGCGCTACATTATATTCAGGTAACGCTTTAGCTGACGCTCTAACTTTAAATTCTGATGTTGTAGACACAATTAAAAATGCGGGGAGCGCCGAAGCTGCTACCGAAGCGCTTAACGCGCTTGGCATTACGGATACCGCCGTATTAAACAACGTGCTCAACTCTACGTACGACACCATGTACGTTAGCACTAATGAAGCAGCTAAAATATTTAAAGATGTACAGCCCGGATTTGTGCCTTCAGACGCCGAAATTGATTCGTTTGTGTCGAACAAACCTGAGTCGGATGTAGCCACTGCTGTAGCAGCGTATATAGACCCTAAATTTTTAGATGCTAACGAGGTAAAAGCTGCCGCAGAAGCAGAAGGTATTACGTTAACCGATGAACAGGCCGCAGCGTACCAAGGACAAAAAGATGAAGCCGCAGCTATAGCAGAAATACAAGCCGAATATGACCCGCAAGGCACTACTCGTGAGGAAGCTATTGCAGGGTTTCAAGCGCAAAATAATTACACCCCTACTGAAGATGAACTTGCACAGTTTACAGGGGCAGTAAGAGACGATGATTTAGGCGATCTGTTGTTTGGTTATACAGATGACAGGCAAGTTACTGAAGCAGAAGCACGTAAATTTTATGAAGATCAAGGGTACACGCCTACAAATGAAGAAGTTGCTAACCTTGTAGGTCAAGGCGAATCTGACTTTCAGGATACTACAAAAACCAATGTGGGCGATTATGTGGACCCACGACAAGTTACTTCTGATGAGGCTCGTAAATATTTTACTGATCTTGGATATAATCCTACAAACGAACAAGTTGCTAATTTTGTTGCTCAAGTGGCAGAAACCGAACAATCTGACATCATTAGCAAATACGTAGACCCTCGACAAGTAACACGTTTTGAGTTAGAAAATATTGCTAACGAAGAGGGATTGACACTAACTGATGCGTTAGCTGCTGCCTACGTTGGGCAAAGTGAAGTTGAAACTTTTTCAGCTGATACATTAGCCACTGCGCGTACAGAATACGATTCGTTGGCTACTACAGTAGAAGAAGCCACACAGTTTTTTGCAGATACCGGATACACCGCCACTCCAGAAGAAATTGCAAACTTTGTTACGTCAAAAGCTGAAACCGTACAGCAAAATGCTATTGGCGACTATATCAATCCGCGACAGGTAACGAAAGACGAAGCTACAAAGTTTCTTTCTGACATTGGGTATAACGCAACCGAAGACGAAATTGCTCGATTTACAGGTCAAACTAACAACGATACTTTTCAAGATACGCAAAAAACAGCAATAAACGAATACACTGACCCTCGCGTTGTTACAGCAGACGAAGTTCGCGCTGAATATGCCCGTTTAGGGTTTGCCGATCCAACAGATGAAGACATAAACAAATTTACAGGACAGTTTGACCAGACGGCAAAACTTGGTGAGGTTGAAGAGTATCTACCAACCGCGCAATATAATGCACTATCTGCAAAAATAAACAATATTACTGGACAACCTAACACCGACGATGTGCAAGAACTTGTTGATACTTCAATTACTGCCACTGAAACTAGGTTAACCACACTCATAGACGCTAACGAAGCAGCAGGTTTAACACGAGATCAGGCCACACAGGCAGCGTTAGACACACTAACACAAGAGTTAGGTACAACTGAAACTGCACTTCTATCGGAGATTGGTACAACTAAAGCTGCGTTAACTGCTGACATAGCGCAAGTAACAGAAAATTTAGGCAACGATATAAATTCTATTGCCGAAGTGCTTGGCAAGCCTGCGAACAATGTAACGCAAGCAGACGTTGATTTTGTTGCAAATAGCATAGCCTTAGATCAAGTTCTTACTAATCAACAAATAACACAGTATGATGTTAATAGTGACGGTATTGTAAATCAATTTGACAGCGATTTATTGTTGCAAAGGTTAGGTGGAGATACTGACGTACAATTAGCTGACACGTCTATGTTTACTCCTGCCACTGGTTTGTACGCAGAATTAGACGCACAAAACGATTTAATCACACAACTTCAAACAGATGCTGAAATACAAAACAAACAACAACTAGATACCGCTACTGACTTAAATACTCAATTAAACACGCAAATTGATACCTTGGGTAAAAAAACAAACTTTAACCAATTTCAAGATATGCTAATGAGAGCAAATGATTTAAGTGGACAACAGGTAGCCGTAAAGTCAGGTGATAAAGTAAATCTTGATTATTTGTATGATTTTGAAAGTGTTTTTGCTAACCCTCAACAAGAAGCGTTGTTTGGTAGTCCGTATGGGCCTGCGCCTACAGCAAACTCCCGTGGCGGTAGTTTTGCACAGGGTGGACAAATAGAGGATAAAAATGATATGTTGTTAAGAATACTTGGAGAAGTGTAATGTCTTGGTTTGACAGTATCTTAAATCAGTTAACTGATGACCCGCTTAAAACTGCGGTCTCATTGGGTGGATCGTACTTGTTAAATGAATCAGGTATTGGGCAAGCTCAAATACCTCAAACAGGATATCAGGGTAAAATTCCTGAGTTGTCTATGTCTAGGCAAGTAGTACCTAATACATATGATCCTAACAGAAGACCCGGAAGTGGGGGGCAGCGTTACTTTACTGATGCTCAATATATTCCTAAAAGTGCGACACCCTCCGTACCTATGTCTGCTGCTGGACTGGCTGCGTTAAATGCTGCTAATCCTGCGCAAGAAGAAATTAAACCTACTACTACTCCTCCTGTGCAACAAATGGCAGTGGGTGGTATTGCAGAATTAAAACAAGGTAAGTACCTTGACGGCAAGACAGATGGTATGGCTGATAAAGTTCCTGCGTCTATAGATGGTATGCAAGAAGCCCGACTTAGTGACGGTGAATTTGTTATTCCTGCAGATGTTGTAAGTCACCTTGGTAACGGTAATTCTGATGCAGGCGCAAAAGTTCTTGAAAATATGATGGCTCGTGTTCGTAAAGAACGGACGGGTAATACCAAACAGGGAAAAGAAATTGACCCTAAAAAATTCTTACCCGTGTGAGGTGAATTATGGCTGAACAAGACATTACTTCTGGTGTAACTGCTGGTGACTCGGGGATGCCCGGAAGTTACACAGGTACAGAATCTTCGCTCTCAAATTGGGCAGGTGATTATGTTACCAACATGCTTGGTCAGGGTAGAGCACTTGGTGAGGAAGGTTATAACGCGTATTCAGGGCCGTTAACCGCAGGTACTTCTAATCTACAAGAT
>Ga0114916_1002082_pt1 | contig 10730 bp, 11 predicted proteins | sample MalvirAntarct_66_FD_83501 | JGI IMG/M metagenome (GOLD analysis project Ga0114916, IMG submission 83501) | Marine viral communities from the Global Malaspina Expedition - Malaspina viral metaG Antarct_66 | ecosystem: Environmental > Aquatic > Marine > Oceanic | place: West Anvers Island... | reverse complement strand
CCTATATCCTGACTACCACTAATCTGCAAAATCCTTTCTTCATTATAAATGACGATGATTATGAGGTTGAGCTTTTCAAAGATTTTTATAAAAACTCTAGTATGCTTTCAAATCTAGATACCAATAATAAAATATTGAATGTCGTTGCTGGTGTCTATGCCAAGGAAAATGATTATCACGATTGTTTACTGTTAAATGAAAGAAAACAGGTTGTCGAGTCATTACATGGAAACATTTTTCTAGTAAAGGGTAAGGTGATTAAGACGCCTCCTTTAACAGATGGCTGTTTGAATGGAATCCTAAGAAAAAAAGTAATGGATATTGTATCAAAATTGGATGAATACGAATTGCAGGAAGATAGTATATCACCGTTTGAACTTCAAAAGGCCGATGAGTTATTCGCTGTGAATAGTATTGAAGGTATAATTTCCATTACGAAATACCGTAAAAAGAATTTTACGTATGCTACTTCAAAAAATTTGGTAGGTAAACTAAATGCTGCGGCACGTATGTCTTTGGGTAAAAGCGTTTAATTTAAACTAGGGTTTTCAGGTGAATTAGACCACAATAAATAGTCACCTCCTAGTTGAATCATATTTTCTTTCCAAAATGCATTTGCGGCCTTTTGTATAATTCTACTTTCATGTTCATTTTCAACTACTATCCAAGATTTTGACGACAATTCTTCGTCTAATTGTAATGACGTCCAGCCTGAGTAGCCAAGGAAAAACCGTATATCATCCTCTGAAATAATTTCTTTATTGATGAGCTCTACGGTAGTTTCAAAATCACCTCCCCAGTATATTCCATCAGAAATTTCAACACTATTATCAATTAGGTGGGGTACTTTATGAATGAAATAGAGATTATCCTGTTCAACAGGACCGCCATTGTACACCTGAAAAGGTATTTCTATTTCGGTAACAAGCTCATTAATTTGATACTCCAAAGGCTTGTTCAATATAAAACCTACTGACCCATCGGTACTATGCTCAGCCAAGAGTACGACGGATCTATTAAAAGAAACATCACCTGTTAACGAGGGCTCAGCAATGAGTAATTTACCTTTAGTTGGCTTTAAAGCAATCATCAATTATAGAGATTTATATTCCTAAAATAAGACAATTACTTTTAAATGCAAAAACTTAGAAATAAAAAAAGCGCCCTTTAGAGGCGCAATTTATAAAAATATCGTTGTAAAATTAGTTTACAGCTTTACCTAAGTCAGCACCTGCTTTAAACTTAACTACATTTTTAGCGGCAATTTGGATAGTTTTTCCAGTGGATGGATTTCTACCTTCTCTTGCATTTCTTTTAGATACGGACCAAGAACCGAAACCTACCAAAGAAACTCTATCTCCTTTTTTAAGGGAATTTTCAACATTTCCTAAGAAAGATTCTAATGACTTTTTTGCCGCAGCTTTTGTGATGCCAGCGTCAGCTGCCATTGCATCGATCAATTCTGTTTTGTTCATAATGTGATTAATTAATTGTGATTAAATATTTATACCTACTAACAAATTTATATGGATTTATGACCAACGCAAGTAAAATGGGGGGAAATCCCTTATTTTGTTGATAACTCAGCATGTTTGTTGATAAAGTAGGTTTTTTTTTACGTTTCTCGCAGCCCAATGATAATGGGGCTTTACCGCATTTTTGCGTTTTCTTGTAAATTAAGTCCATTGAGTACATCTCTAACATGCATTCTTTTTTTCCCCTGAAGCTGTAATTCCTCCAGATTTAGATAACCTCCTGCTACGGCAACTTTTATTTCTTTTTTAGTAAAAACAAGGCATCCATTGTCCAACGAATGAGAATCAGGTTGCATAACAGCTTTGTAAATTTTGGTAATGGTTTGTTGGTCTCCATTTACCAAAGTTGTCCATGCTGCAGGATAAGGGCTTAGTCCTCTTATAAAGTTATAAATATCCTCTAAAGGTAAATTCCAATCTATTTCACAAGTTTCCCTATGAATTTTATGGGCATCCTTTAAATCTTCCGTATTGGATTGTTCGGTAGTTTCAAAGTTACCCTGTTGGATACGCTCAACCGTTTTAATGACCGTTGTTGCACCTATATGCATGAGCCTGTCATGTAGATCTTCTGCAGTATCCGTTTTTTTAATGGCGACTTCCTCCTGTAGAATAATTGCACCCGTATCTATTTTTTCATCGATAAAGAAAGTGGTAACTCCTGTTGTATGTTCTCCGTTGATGATTGCCCAATTAATAGGTGCCGCACCACGGTACTGTGGCAGTAATGAAGCATGAAGATTGAAAGTGCCGTATTTTGGCATGTTCCATACTACTTTAGGAAGCATTCTAAAAGCGACTACAATTTGTAGGTTGGCGTTCAGGGATTCTAACGTATTTAAAAAAGCCTCATCTTTTAAATTGGTAGGCTGTAGTACCTCGATGTTCTTTTCTACCGCATATTTTTTTACGGCAGATTCGTTTAATTTTCTTCCTCTTCCTGCAGGTCTATCGGGTGCAGTTATTACACCTACAATAGTATATTCTTTTTTTACAAGCATATCCAGAATGCCTACTGCAAAATCTGGGGTACCCATAAATATAATTTTTAATGCTTCCATGCTATAAAAGTTCGTATTGGTTAGTTGAATTTAATGTAATAAACTTGTCCTCAAGCAGTTCTTGCAAAGCCGTTATTACAATATGCTGATTAAGTTGTAATCGAATCTGAAGTTCTCTTGAAGTTGCTTTCTGATCTTTTAATAATTGAATGATTTTGATTTTGGCATGCACTACATCAGTATTTTCTAAATTTTCTGAGATACAAACATCGCATATGCCACATTTATTTTTTTGCGTTTCCCCAAAATAGGCCAATAATTGAACACTTCTACATTCCGTATCATTTTCGATATAGTTTAGTATTTTCGTAACTTTTTCTACCTTGAGTTGATTTTGATCCTTAATATTTTTTGCAAACAGATTGATTGTTCTGTCGTCATCCCTCGGTACCAAGAACAATACTTCCAAATCGCTTGATTGACTGGTGTAGTCAATGATATCGTCTTTAGATAACTGTTCAAAATTTGAATGGATCACTGCTTCGGGTAAACTTGTTTTCTTGGCTAATAAATAGGTGTTTACTTGGGTGTCAAATTCAAAAAGTCCGCCATAGGTACGAAGAACAACTTTAATAAAATCTTCCAGTTTTGGATTCTGGTCCATATATCTATATAAAGTGCTTTTATCCGTAGTGAACCTCACGGTTATTTTTTTAAAGAAACTTTCGGATAGTGAGATTACCGAGTTTCTATCCAATAATTGCAATGCATTGTAGGTTAAAAACGTATTCAATTTATAAACACTACAAAATTCATTAAAATTTAAATGGAATGTTGCTTCGGTAAACTCTCCATATCCAATTTGAAAGTAGTTGTTCAACTTGCGATACAATAATTTGACATATGAAACATCTGGTAATATTTCGATAAATTGTTTTTTTACCAATAGTTTATCAGTAGTATTGGTTAGTATAATGGCTTTTGCCAATGCACCATTTCTACCTGCTCTTCCTGCTTCTTGAAAATAATTTTCCAAACTATCTGGAATTTGATAATGTACGACCAACGCTACATCCGGTTTATCTATTCCCATACCAAAAGCATTGGTGGCAACCATAATAGTTACCTTATCTTCTAGCCACGCGTTCAAACGTTCTGTTTTCGATTTTTGATCGATACCACCGTGATAAAAAGTAGCTTTCAGTCCGTTTTTAATCAAATAGTTAGCTAATTCTTCAGCCTTTCTTCTACTACGGACATATACAATGGCACTATTATTTATTTCATGACAATATTGTTTAAGATGGTTGTTTTTGTCTTCCGTCAATAGTACTTCAAAACCAATGTTTTTTCGAAAAAAGGAATCTTTGACGATTAAGGGATAATTAAGTTCTAATGATGAAACAATATCATCGCTCACTCTTTTGGTTGCTGTTGCTGTCAATGCGACCATGGGCGGTGTAGGATGTAATTCACGTAAAATAAAACAACTTAAATAGGCCGGCCTAAAATCATGACCCCACTGTGAAATGCAATGTGCTTCGTCAATTACGAACATAGAGACGTTCATGGCCTTTATTCGTTCTTGAACCAATTCTTGCTGTAAGCGTTCGGGGGATAGGTATAGAAATTTATAACTGCCGTAAATACAGTTATCAAGTAGTTTGTCAATCTCACTAAATTTTAGTCCCCCTTTTAATCCTATGGCTTTGATACCGAGTTTATGAAGGTTGTCCACTTGATTTTCAATAAGGGCTATTAATGGGGAAATAACAATGCAAATACCCTCTTTTGCAAGTGCCGGGACTTGAAAACATATTGATTTTCCACCTCCTGTGGGCAATAATCCTAATACATCCTGACCATTCGATATGGCATTGATGATTTCTTCTTGAGACCCTCTAAAACTGTCAAAGCCCCAATAATTAAATAAGATTTCTTTTGGTGTTTTATTCACCCGTTTTTTTTATAAAATCGACTACAAATTGTAATCGATTTTCGATGGATCCAAATGGCACTTCAATAGGATGGTACCCTAAGTCAATATACGTCTTTTCAAGTTGTTCATGAATACCACAAGCTTGTTCAAAATTTTCCATACGTTCATTGTCCTGAACATATATTTCTTTCCAAGGAGGTAGGATCAATACTTCATCATATCGATGTTCAAGGCACAAAGCTGTATATCTTTTTTCAATAGGTTGCTGAAAGTAGTTCATATAAGCTATGACATCGGGTAAACCACGGTCGTAAAATAAATGCTCATTGTCTACATTTTTTCCGTTCCTAAAATGATTTAATCGGGCATTGATCAGCTCATCATTAAAACTTTTGGCATCGTCGACAAAGTCTATTGGATTGACCAATTGTTCATTTAAATCGATTTCACCTAATGCATCTAAAGTCATCGTTCGTATCACTTCATGAAAACAGTGAAATCCATTTTCTTCCAGTGAAGTAATCAAAACGGTTTTGCCAGTGCCCGGGCCTCCTGTAACAACAATTCTCTTGCTTTTCAAACTCATAATGTATGCAGGCAAAAGTACACAAACCAACAGTATTAAAAAACTGGCGCATTACACTTATCTTTGCATAAAATACATGATATGGACGAAAAGAATCCGGAAGAATTTTATAAAAAATTAAGGGAACAATTAACGGAAACTTCAAAATGGCCATCCAATTATCTCTATAAATTTATTGTGGAGAGCGAAACGGATAAAATAGATCAGATAAATGCCATATTTGATAACATGGGTGCGGTGATCAATCTAAAAAAATCGAAAAAAGGTAAATATACCAGCGTTTCGGTAACGGTAAATTTAAAGAGTCCAGACGAGGTAATAGCGAAATATAAAGAAGTAGGTGAAATTGAAGGGGTAATCTCCTTGTAAAATAGCATTTCATCTATAATTTTATTAATTTGGCATCGTTATAAGAATACTTCTCAAACACATTAAGTAAAAACTTTCAATTTGCAATTAGTAGAAAACCTAGAATATAATACAGAACGCGCTCATTTGATTATACCGGAATATGGTCGTCATTTTCAAAAAATGGTAGATCATGCAGTATCCATCGAAGATCGTGACGAACGAAATAAAGTTGCTCAGGCCATTATCAGTGTCATGGGTAATTTACAACCTCATTTGCGTGATGTGCCTGATTTTCAGCACAAACTTTGGGATCAGTTGTTTATTATGTCCGATTTTAAATTGGATGTAGATTCACCATTTCCAATAACTTCAAAGGAGGTATTGAGACAACGGCCGGAAGCATTGGAATATCCTCAGAATTTTCCAAAATATCGATTTTATGGCAATAACATCAAGCGAATGATCGATGTAGCTGTAGAGTGGGAAAAAGGAGATAAACGTTCTGGTTTAGAGTATGCAATCGCCAATCACATGAAAAAATGTTACTTGAATTGGAACAAAGATGTGGTGGATGATAAAGCCATTTTCAAACATTTGTTCGAATTAAGTGACGGTCGTATCGATTTGGCCGCAGAAGGGGAAAGTTTGACGGATAGCGGACAATTCTTAAAAAATAGAGTTGCCAAAACCCCAAGATCCAACTCGGGTAAGAAAAATCAACGAAATAATAACCGCGGTAAAAAACGCTATTAAATTTCCACTTCTCTAGATGGGGACATTCAAAATTGAAGGAGGGCACCAATTATCTGGTGAAATTACACCTCAAGGAGCAAAGAACGAAGCACTTCAAATACTTTGCGCCGTACTACTTACAGATGAAAAAGTTACAATCAATAATATTCCTGATATTGTCGATGTAAATAAGCTTATTGCTCTTTTGGAAGACTTAGGTGTTAAAATTCAAAAGAAAGGAAAAGGGTCCTATACGTTCAAGGCCGACGATGTAAATATGGATTATTTACAGTCGGATCAGTTCAAAGAGGATGGTAGAGGTCTTCGAGGCTCTATTATGCTAGTTGGTCCATTGTTAGCTCGTTTTGGAAAAGGATATATTCCTAAACCTGGAGGTGATAAGATTGGTCGGAGACGATTGGATACCCATTTTGAAGGCTTTATTAAACTAGGTGCCAAATTCAGGTATAACCGTGAAGAATATTTCTATGGTGTAGAAGCCGAGAAATTACAAGGTACCTATATGTTATTGGACGAAGCCTCGGTGACAGGTACTGCAAATATTGTAATGGCAGCGGTTTTGGCAGAAGGTCAAACAACCATTTACAATGCGGCATGTGAGCCCTATTTACAGCAACTTTGTAAAATGCTGAATAGAATGGGGGCCAAAATATCTGGTGTAGGTTCTAATCTATTGGTTATAGATGGGGTTGATAAATTAGGAGGCACGGATCATAGAATGCTACCAGATATGATCGAGATCGGTAGTTGGATCGGTTTGGCCGCTATGACCAAAAGTGAATTGACCATTAAAGATGTTAGCTGGGATGATTTAGGTCAAATACCGACGGTATTCGGGAAATTGGGAATTACCCTAGAACGAAAGGGGGATGATATTTATATTCCTATTCATAAAGATGGGTATGAAATTCAAAATTATATAGATGGTTCCATCCTCACCATTGCAGATGCACCTTGGCCAGGATTAACTCCAGATTTATTGAGCATTATCTTGGTAGTGGCTACACAGTCGAGAGGGGAAGTCCTTATACATCAAAAGATGTTTGAAAGTCGTTTGTTCTTCGTGGATAAGTTATTGGATATGGGCGCGAAGGTTATTCTATGTGATCCACATAGAGCAACGGTAATCGGCCATGATTTCAAATCAACCTTAAAAGCAACGACCATGACCTCACCTGACATTAGGGCGGGTGTCTCTTTATTGATTGCAGCCTTGTCGGCAAAAGGTACTTCGACAATTCATAATATTGAACAAATTGATCGTGGTTACGAGAATATCGATGAGCGATTACGTGCCATAGGGGCAAAAATCGTTAGAATATAAGCTTTTAAAATAGGCTATATAAAAGATAAACTCCATAATTCGGTTCTTGGCCATTTATGGAGTTTATTTTTGCAATATATCGGAACTATACTTTTCTTGGTTCTTTATTTTTCCTCTAAAGTACCGTCTGGGTATTTGGCAAATCGTCCTCGGTTTACCCCGTGTACATGATCGGGATATCTCCATGGCCAGCCACCAAATTGGGTGAGTCTGAATTCATCCATCGCATTTTGTAATTCTTCATCGGTATTCATCACAAATGGACCATATTTGGCTACGGGCTCTTCTATTCGTTTTCCCTGAAGTACTAAAATATGAGCATCGGCATCAATCGCTTTTAATGCTATATCTTTTGTGGCATTTACTTCTATACCATGATTCGGTTTAACCGAATCGCCTATAATTTCCAACGAGTTTCCTTCATAAAAATATATGGTACGTGTTACGCCTTTGGTTGCCTTAGGTAAGCTTATAGTTCCGTTTGCGGTAATTTTTATATTCCAAATAGCAACTAAGTTGTCATTTTCAGCTGCCCACGAATCTGGTGCAGGACTCGGTGCTTTATGATCATTAAAATCACCGGCAATTACTTTCACGGTAGCATGCTCCAATGTTATCAATGGAATATCTTCATGCCATAGCATTTTAAAATGCGGATCAACGAATTTATTTTTTGCAGGTAAATTGAGCCATATTTGAAAGAGCTCAAGCGTATTTTCTTTGTCGGTATGGAGTAAAGGAAACATTTCAGAATGCTGCACACCACTCCCGGCGGTCATCCATTGCACATCGCCCTCGCCGAAGCGGCCGGCAGCGCCCAATGAATCTGAATGGTCACAAAATCCTTTGTTCACCACGGTAATCGTTTCAAACCCACGATGTGGATGTGCGGGAAACCCCGGTACCGTTGTACCGTGATACATTCTAAATCCATCCTTAATAGTAAAATCATTCCCTAAGTTTCTACCTTCTAATGAACCATTTGGCCCAAGCTCACCATTTCCCTTTGGATAATGGTCTAGATGATATACACAGAATAAAAATGGATCCTTCGTTTGCCAAGGAAAATCTAATTGGAATATTTTCTTGATGTCCTTTTTCATAAATTCTTATTAGAATCAGTGAGCAGCGTCATTGATTTCAATCCAATTATTTTCGGGGTCCTTCAAATAAATTTGGCGTACATTATCTGCTCTTAAGGTGACGGAGTTTTCCTTACCTGGCCAATCATAATAGGTGATGTTTTGTTTTTCTAAAGAGGCTATTAGATCGTCTAGTTTTTGGGTAGCCAAACAAAGATGCACACTTTTACTATGCTCCATCGCCACGCTATCTTTACCTATTAAATGTAGTTGTGAATTTCCTTGAATTTCAAACCACCTAAACCCAGATGGGGCCGATGGATGTGGGATTTCCTTTAGTTTTAAAACTTCCCTATAAAAAGTGCCAACTTTGTCTAAGTCCTTTACTATGACCGAATAGTGGTCATATTGAAAATCGAATGTTTGTGCAGATCCAAATGAACCGGAAATAAATAATAGAAATACAATAATTTTTTTCATTGTTGAGATTTAAGTTTGATGCTCCAAGTTACTTAAAAATGAAAGAAGCTATCTGATGAGATAGCTTCTTTTTAATTCTTTTATTATTCTCCATCTAATGGCGGCGGACCGTCAATCATAGGTTCATAAACTTCATCACCTTTGCGAGTTTTAAACTCTTCTTTTACTTTGGTGACCAATTTGGGATTTTGAAAAAGGTCAAGCATGGTCATAGCCATTGCTTTTGACGCATGGATCATTCCTTTATGCCCAATGGACATTCCACCACAGGCTACAACGGCCCATGAATGCCAGGGGGTGCCTTTTGGGGCTACTGATACGCCTAAATTGATATTCGGAACATTCCAGCTAACATCACCCACATCTGTTGATCCTCCTCCAGGATTTTCTTCCGTTTCCTTTAAAGGATGTACGTTACCATCCATACCCACTTCTGGTTTTCCGGTGGCTTTTTGAATGGCCTTTCCAAACACCGTTTCTTCTTCAGTGTAGGTGATAGGGCCTAAAAGTTCTAAGTTGGCTTGCATAATTTCTCCACCACTGCGATTTACCAATGTTTCATAAATTCCTGAAACTAATGAAATCTTGTAATCTACATTGGCCATAATGGCTGCCCCTTCTGCCATCGCTTTTACGCGCTCATAGGTTGGTAACATTTTCGACCTTTTGGGGTCTCTTACACGAACCCATAGTTTAGAATAGTCCGGTACCACGTTTACTACTTGGCCACCATCCTGTATATGGTAATGAATTCTTGAAGTTGGCAAAATATGTTCTCGGTAATAGTTTATACCTGTCGTATAAAGTTCTAATGCATCTGAAGCACTACGTCCGTTCCACGGATCCATAGAGGCATGGGCGGTCTGTCCGTAGAATTCAACAATAAAATCTATTAGAGAGAGCCCGCTTTGAACATCGGCCTCGATACCTGCAGATGGGTGCCAGCTAACATTTATATCAACATCATCCCATAACCCTGCTTTTACCATCCATACTTTAGCAAAGTACTTCTCCTCGGCAGGGGTGCCCAAGAATTTCACGGTACCTTTTATTTTGCCTGCATCCATCAATTCCTTGATAGCGATCGCTGAACCTAAGCTAGCCGTACCGAACATATTATGACCGCATCCATGACCAGCTGCCCCTTCTTTGAAAGGTTCTTTTACGGGAGAGGTTTTTTGCGAAATACCGGGTAAAGCATCAAACTCGCCAAGAATACTAATTACCGGACTTCCGGAGCCATAAGTGGCTGTGAATGCTGTTGGAATGTCGGCAACCCCTCGTGTCACGGTTAAGCCATTTTTTTCCGCATAATCGGCCAAGATCCTTGAAGATTCACGTTCGTCAAAAGCAGTTTCTGCGAGTGCCCAAATAGAATCACTGATATTTATAAGTTCTTCTTTGTGCTTTTCTATTGAAGAAATAAGTTGATTTTTGTCTTTACCCATTTTTTGAGAAAAGACGGAAGCGCTCATGCATAGACCTAGCGCAAGTAGAAATGTTTTTTTCATTTTCGAATTAGATTACGTAGTTGTTTTGATTAGTCCATTGAAAGATACTCAACTTTAACCCATTTCTTGATGATGAAACTTTGTATAGTGCGAAGATTTATGGAAATCGTAATTATGACACTGCTTCTTTATAGGTATCTAAACAGCGCTCTCTGGCCATTTTATGGT
>Ga0114916_1002073_pt1 | contig 10748 bp, 8 predicted proteins | sample MalvirAntarct_66_FD_83501 | JGI IMG/M metagenome (GOLD analysis project Ga0114916, IMG submission 83501) | Marine viral communities from the Global Malaspina Expedition - Malaspina viral metaG Antarct_66 | ecosystem: Environmental > Aquatic > Marine > Oceanic | place: West Anvers Island... | reverse complement strand
TCAGCAACGACGCCTGGTTCGGCACCGCCGCCGGGCCGCTTCAGCATTTCCAGATGGCCCGTTTACGGGCGCTGGAAACCGGGCGCTGGCTGCTGCGCGGCACCAACAATGGCGTCACCGCCGTGATCGACCACCAGGGCCGGATCGTGGACGCCCTGCCCCAGTTCGAGCGTGATGTGCTTTACAGCCAGTACCAGCCACGTACCGGCATCACACCCTTTATGGCTCTGGGCGTCTGGCCCTGGCTGGTGCTCTCGGTGCTGTTGTTGCTGCCCGCAATGCTGGGAAGGAAGAAGAAGCAACCCTTTATATAACTTTTAAGTATAAGCTTATTACTAATTTGACTTTCCCCTGATGCCCTTCTATAACTGTGCATGAACGCTGCCCAGTCACAGGAGGGAACAAGCATGTCTCGTCCAACCGTCAAAGCCTTTTTCGACAACGACACCAACACCGTCAGCTATGTGGTGACAGACCCGCAAACCCGGCACTGCGCCATTGTCGATTCGGTGCTGGACTACGACCCCAAAGCTGGACGTACCCACCATGACAGTGCCCGCCAGATTGTGGCCTACGTCAAACAGGAAGGCCTTACCGTAGACTGGTTGCTGGAAACCCATGTGCATGCGGATCATCTTTCCGCCGCACCCTGGATCCAGCAACAAGTGGGCGGCAAGCTGGCCATCGGCGAGCATATACGCACCGTGCAGGACACCTTCGGCAAGGTCTTCAACGCCGGCACCGAGTTCGCTCGTGACGGCCGTCAGTTCGATCATCTGTTTGCCGATGGCGACACCTACAAGATCGGCAACATTGAGGCGCGGGCCATTCACACTCCGGGGCATACCCCGGCCTGCATGAGCCATGTGATCGGCGATGCGGTGTTTGTGGGCGACACCCTGTTCATGCCGGATTATGGCACCGCCCGCTGCGACTTCCCCGGCGGTGATGCCCGCACCCTGTACCAGTCCGTGCAAAAGCTGCTGGCCCTGCCGGACGACACCCGCATGTTCCTCTGCCACGACTATCTGCCGGAAAGCCGCAGCGAATACCAGTGGGAAACCACCGTGGGCGATCAGCGTCGCCACAATATCCACGTGCACGAAGGCGTTTCCGAGCAGGAGTTCGTCAGCATGCGCGAAAAACGCGATGCCACCCTGGATATGCCGCGACTGATTCTGCCTTCGGTGCAGATCAATATGCGCGCCGGCCACCTTCCTCCCGAGGAAGACAATGGCATTAGCTACCTGAAAATTCCGCTGAACGCACTGTAAGAGGCGATGACCATGACACCGACTCTGTGGGACGTAGTGGTGATCGGCGGCGGTGCCGCCGGCATTGCGGTGGCCGCCAGTATCCTCAAGCGCAAGCCGCACCTGTCCGTGGCCATCGTGGAGCCCAGCGACCGCCACTTCTATCAGCCCGCCTGGACCCTGGTGGGTGGCGGCTGTTTCAACCCGGCCAATACCTGCAAAGCCACCGGCAAGCTGATCCCAAACGGTGCCAAGTGGTTGCGCAGCCGGGTGACTGAAATGGAGCCGACGCACAACCGGGTAACTCTGGAAGACGGCCAGTTACTGAATTACCAGTTTCTGGTGGTTGCGCCGGGACTGGAGCTGAACCTGGGCGCCATCGAGGGCCTGGAAAGCAGCCTTGGCAAGCACGGGGTTACCAGCAACTATCTCTTTGAACTGGCGTCCTATACTTGGGAATGCGTGCGAAACCTGCAGCGTGGCCGAGCTCTGTTCACCCAACCGCCCATGCCTATCAAGTGTGCCGGCGCGCCGCAGAAGGCCATGTACCTGTCCTGCCACCACTGGGAAGAAACCGGCACCCTGGGCAACATTGATGTGCAGTTCCATAATGCCGGCGCCGTACTGTTCGGCGTGGCGGATTTTGTGCCGCCACTGATGGAATATGTGAAGCGCTACAACGCCAATCTGAATTTCAATAGCACCCTGATCGCCGTGGATGGCCCGGCCCGCGAAGCCACCTTCCGGCGTACCAATGGCGATGGCACCAGCACCGATTACACCGAGCCCTTCGACATGCTGCATGTGGTACCGCCGCAACGGGCCCCACAGTTTGTGCGCGACAGCGAGCTGGCCAACGAGGCCGGCTGGGTCGCCGTGGACGAAGCCACCCTGCAGCACCCCCGTTTTGCCAATGTATTCAGCCTGGGCGATGCCTGCGGGGCCAGCAATGCCAAAACCGCCGCCGCCGTGCGAAAGCAGGCGCCGGTGGTGGCCGAGAACCTCTGCGCGGTGCTGGAAAATCGTGCGCCGACAGCTCGCTATGAAGGCTATGGCGCCTGCCCGCTGACCGTGGAAAAAGGCAAGGTCGTGCTGGCCGAATTTGGCTATCAGGGCAAACTGCAACCCAGCTTCCCGCTCGATCCCACCGTACCGCGCCGGAGTATGTGGTGGCTGAAACGTCATGCCATGCCAAAGATCTACTTCGAGCTGATGCTAAAGGGCCATGAGTGGCTGGCCAGGCCAGGCAAACTCTGACGCGTGACACAATAAGGGATGGCAAGATGAAACTGCCCGCCTGGTTGGGCGCCGCCCAGTGGCTGCCCCACTACAACCGCGAGACCGCTGCCCGGGATAGCGTGGCAGCGGTGATCGTCACCATCATGCTGATTCCCCAGAGCCTGGCCTACGCCATGCTCGCCGGGCTGCCGCCGGAAGTCGGTCTCTACGCCAGTATCCTGCCACTGGTTGTCTATGCCCTGCTCGGTTCCAGCCGAACCCTGGCGGTGGGCCCGGTGGCAGTAGCCTCGCTGATGACTGTTGCTGCGGCCAGCCAGGTAGCCACGGCCGGCAGTCAACAATACCTGGCAGCCACTATTATTCTGGCTTTTCTGTCCGGCACCATTCTTCTGGTGATGGCTCTGCTTCGACTGGGCTGGATTGCCAATCTGTTATCGCACCCTGTGGTGAGCGGCTTTATCAGTGCCTCCGGCCTGCTGATTGCCGCCAGTCAGCTCAAGCATCTGCTGGGAATCCCCCTGTCGGGCCACAACCTGGTAGAGCTTGGCCACTCCCTGGTACAGCATTTTCCTGAAACCCATTGGCCCACAGTGGTGCTCGGCACGCTGGTTACGACCTTCCTGTTCTGGGTACGCAAGGCGCTCAAGCCGCTGCTGCAAAAACTCGGCTTCAATGCATTCTGGTCCGACCTGGTGAGTAAAGCAGGACCAGTCATCGCCGTACTGGGATCCACCCTGGCCGTGGCCATGCTGGAACTGGATAGCGGCGGCATGGCCATTGTCGGTCACATTCCCGAAGGCCTGCCCTCACTGTCATTACCCGTATTTGACGCTGACCTCTGGCAGGCACTACTGCTGCCCGCTCTGCTGATCAGCCTGATCGGCTTTGTGGAATCCATCTCTGTTGCCCAGACCCTGGCGGCCAAACGTCGCCAGCGCATCAATGCCAACCAGGAACTGATGGGGCTGGGCGGCGCAAACCTGGCCAGCGCCTTCAGCGGCGGCTTTCCGGTGACCGGGGGCTTCTCCCGCTCCGTGGTGAATTTCGATGCCGGCGCACGGACCCCCATGGCCGGCGTATTCACCGCCATAGGCATTGCCCTCACCGCGCTGTTTTTGACCGGCGCTTTCACCTACCTGCCCAAGGCAACCCTGGCCGCCACCATTGTGGTCGCTGTGCTATCGCTGGTGGACCTGCCGGCGCTGAAACACACCTGGCATTTCTCCCGACTGGATTTCACAGCCATGGCCATCACCATGGTCGGAGTACTGGGCTGGGGCGTGGAAGCCGGTGTGCTGGCCGGGGTGGTCACCTCCCTGGCGCTCTATCTATGGCGCACCAACCAGCCCCATGTCGCCGAAGTGGGCCAGGTTCCCGGCACCGAACATTTCCGCAATGTGCAGCGTCACCAGGTACGGGTGTCTCCCCGTGTGCTGAGCATGCGTATCGATGAATCCCTGTATTTTGCCAATGCCCGGGGCCTGGAAGACCGTATCTACGATGCTGCACTGCTGCGTCCGCAAACAGAACACGTGGTACTGATGGGCACCGCCATCAATCACCTGGATGCCAGTGCCGTGGATAGCCTGTTGAGCCTGAACCAACGTCTGGATGATGCCGGTATCCGGCTGCACCTTTCCGAAATCAAGGGGCCGGTCATGGACCAGTTGCAACACACCGCCCTGCCGGCATTACTGACCGGTCAGATATTCCTCACCCAATATCAGGCCGTTCGCACACTGGCACCGGAAAGCATCGAGGAAAATCCCGCTCCCCCTTGCAGCCCTGTCTGACACGGTTAAGCTGAGCGTTCATTCGCAAGGAGTTTTCATGGCTACCATCAATCGCCTTAACGAGAGTCTGTCTGTGGCACCGCAGCTGCAGCCTGAGGATATGGCCGAGCTGGCCAAGGCCGGGTTCAAGACCGTCCTCAACAACCGCCCCGATGGCGAAAGCGAAGACCAGCCCAGCAGCGCCGAGCTGGCCGCCGCGGCAGAAGCCGCTGGCCTTGAATATGCCCATCAACCGGTGGTCGGCAATAACATCAGCGACGTGGACATCGACGGTTTTGACGCCATCGTTTCTCTGGCAGAGCAACCGGTACTGGCCTTCTGCCGCACCGGCACTCGCTGCACCACCCTGTGGGCCCTGACCCAGGCGGACGAGCAGGATAACGCCAGCATCCTGGCCAACGCCGAGCAGGCCGGCTATGACCTGAGCCAGCTTGCCGACCGACTCGACCAGCGCCGGGGCCAGTAAGCATGGCCGATGCCGGCCGCCGGTTTCGCTGGCTGCCGGCCAGTGACTGGCTCGCCAGCTACAACCGCGAGCAGGCGGCCGGGGACACCCTGGCTGCCATCATCGTCACCATCCTGCTGGTTCCCCAGGGTCTGGCCTACGCCATGCTCGCCGGCATGCCGCCGGAAACCGGCCTCTATGCCAGCATCCTGCCGCTGATTCTCTACGCCCTGTTCGGCACCAGCCGTACCCTGTCCGTGGGCCCCGCCGCCCTCACTTCACTGATTACCGCGTCCGCCGCCGGCACCCTGGCCCAGGGCGATCCGCAACTGTTCATCCAGGCTGCCATCGGCATGGGGCTGCTGTCCGGGCTGTTTCTGGTGGCCATGGCCATATTGCGGCTGGGCTGGCTCACCAACCTGCTCAGCCACCCGGTGATCACCGGCTTCATCAGTGGCTGTGCCATTCTCATTGCCGCCAGTCAGCTCAAGCACCTGTTGCGCATCGACGCCTCCGGCGAAGAGCTGGTGACACTGGCACAGACCCTGGCGCAACAGCTGCCGCAGACTCACTGGCTGACACTGGCCATCAGCCTGATCGCCATTGCCTGCCTGCTGATCCCGAAATACCTGGCCACCCCCCTCAAGGCCACGCGACTGCCCGGCTGGCTGGTGGCCTTTATCAGCAAGTGCGGACCGATTCTGGCCGTACTGGTCACCACCCTGCTCACCGTGACCCTGTCGCTGGATAGCCGTGGCCTTGCCGTGGTCGGGGCGATCCCCGCGGGGCTGCCCGAATTCACCCTGCCCGGGCTGGGCCGCGAACACTGGCAAAGCCTGATCACCCCGGCGGCATTACTGGCGCTGATCGGCTTTGTGGAATCCATTTCCCTGGCCCAGGCCCTGGCGGCCAAACGTCGTCAACGCGTGGATGCCAACCGGGAACTGATGGGGCTGGGTCTGGCCAACATCGGTAGCGGCCTGTCCGGCGCGTTCGCCGTGACCGGCAGCTTTTCCCGCACCACGGTGAATTACGACGCCGGTGCACGCACGCCCATGGCCGGCCTGCTGACCGGTATCGGTATCGCTCTGGTGGCCCTGTTTTTTACCGGTTGGTTCCAGTACCTGCCACTGGCATCCCTGGCCGCCATCATCGTGGTCGGCATCCTGCCACTGATCAATCTGTCGGAATTGAAACACCTGTGGGCATTCAGTCGCCCGGATGCCCTGGCCATGGCTGCCACCCTGGCCGGGGTGCTGCTGATCAATGTGCAGAGTGGCTTATTGCTGGGGGTAGTGCTTTCCGTGGCCCTGTTCCTGTGGCGCACCAGCCAGCCCCATGTGGCCGAGCTGGGCCGCATTCCCGGTACCCATCATTTTCGCAACATGGATCGCCATAGCGTTGAACTCACCGAGGAGGTGCTGTCCATCCGGGTGGACGAATCCCTCTATTTCGGCAATGCCCGCACCCTGGAGGACCGTATCTACGACGAGGCCCAGGCGCACCCTCAGATTCAGCATGTGGTGCTGCACTGCTCCGGCATCAATCACCTGGATGCCAGCGCCATGGAAAGTCTGGAAAGCCTGAACGAACGATTGAAAAACGCCGGAGTGACCCTGAACCTGTCCAATGTGAAGGGGCCGGTAATGGACGTGCTGGTAAAAACCGACTTTCCGAAGGTGCTGACCGGCAGGGTCTATCTGAGCCACTACCAGGCCATGGAAGTACTGGCGCCGGACAGTCTGCAAGAGCAGGATCCTGACGCCTGACGCCTGACGCCTGACGCGAATCAGTTTAAACGTGCTCTGATAGCATCAAGCGTTTTGCGATTTTTTGCGTCCGGCGTCGGGCGCCCAGCATCTCCTACAAATACCGCAGGTGATACCACACCAGCGCCAGCCATTCGTACCAGATCTCCGGCACCATGGATAACGCCCCGGCGGAGGGCACCCACTCCTGCTTTGGCAACCGCTTGCGCCAGGCAGCCTGGGCCAGCACCCCCTGGCTCTGAAAACACAGTAGAGCCCGCGGCAGGTGAGCCCGATCGCTGACCAGGATGATCTCGTCGATGCTACGCTGACCCAGCAGCTCACCGCTGTACACGGCATTTTCCCAGGTATTACGGCTTTTCCCTTCCTCCAGCACCGTCATGGTCGGCCAGCGTCGGCGCACCAGTTCCGCCATCAACTGTGCTTCGGAAGGCTCGTTATCCGCATGGGGAGTGGTGCTGATGCCGCCACTGACTACCAGCGGCAAACTATGCTCATGGGCCATTTCCGCGGCCAGCTGCAACCGCCGCAGGCCACGGGTGGTCAGGGAAAACTGGCCATCACGTTGGCGCCGTCCGGCACCCAGTACCACCACCGCCTGGGGAGTAATACCGGTATTGCGTCGCGGCAGGGGCGGCAACAGGCTGCGGACCACTGCCGGCAGGGTTCCCCCCACCAGCACCAGCAGCACCAGGTAGGTCAACGCCATCGGCACTCCCGTTTGCGGTGATTATTCAGCCAACACTTTCGCGGTGCAGACCAGTGAGAAATCCGGGCTGAGCTCATGTATCCTATGTCCCCTTCGCAACCGCGATGTTCCCGTAAGTTTTTTTGATCAGTAGAGAGCCGATGGACGCACAGTATCGCCCCGATCAAGTCGAAGCCCAAGCCCAGCAGTACTGGGAGGATAACCAAAGCTTCAAGGTCACCGAAGAGGCCGGCAAGGAAATATTCTATTGCCTGAGCATGTTCCCCTACCCGTCCGGGCGGCTACACATGGGCCACGTGCGCAACTACAGCATCGGCGATGTGATCAGCCGCTACCAGCGGATGCAAGGCAAGAATGTGCTGCAGCCCATGGGCTGGGACGCCTTCGGCCTGCCCGCCGAGAACGCCGCCATCAAGAACAAGGTGGCCCCGGCCAAGTGGACCTTCGAGAACATCGACTACATGCGCGGGCAACTCCAGCGCTTGGGCTTCGGCTACGACTGGGATCGTGAGCTGGCCACCTGCACCCCGGAATACTATCGCTGGGAACAGTGGTTCTTCACAAAGCTCTACGAGAAGGGCCTGGTGTATCGCAAGATGTCCACGGTGAACTGGGACCCGATCGATCAGACCGTACTGGCCAACGAGCAGGTGATTGATGGCCGCGGCTGGCGCTCCGGTGCCCTGGTGGAACAGAAAGAGATCCCCCAGTGGTTCATCAAGATCACCGACTACGCCGATGAATTGCTGACAGATCTGGATCAACTGGATGGCTGGCCGGAACAGGTCAAGACCATGCAGCGCAACTGGATCGGTCGCTCCGAAGGGGTGGAAATGGAGTTCGCCATCCAGGGCGAAGCGCCTCTGCGCGTCTACACCACCCGCCCGGACACCCTCATGGGCGTCAGCTATGTGGCCGTGGCTGCGGCGCATCCGCTGGCGAAGAAAGCCGCTGCCGCCAACCACGAAGTGGCAGACTTTGTGGAAGAATGCCTGCACAACAAGGTGGCCGAAGCCGATATGGCCACCATGGAAAAGAAAGGCATCTACACCGGTCTCACCGCGACTCACCCTATCAGCGGTGAACAAGTCCCGGTCTGGGTGGCCAACTTCGTGCTGATGAGCTATGGCACCGGTGCGGTCATGGCGGTCCCCGCCCATGACCAGCGCGATTACGAATTTGCCCAAAAATACGGCCTGCCCATCAACCAGGTGATTGAGCCTGCCAATGGTGAAGCCATTGACCTGGACAGCGAAGCCTTCACCGAAAAGGGCAAGCTGGTGAACTCCGGGGAATTCACCGGCAAGACCTCCGCCGACGCCTTTGACGCCATCGCCACCTGGTTGAGCGAGCGCAACCTGGGCGAGAAGAAAGTGAATTATCGCCTGCGCGACTGGGGTGTCTCCCGACAGCGTTACTGGGGCGCCCCCATTCCCATGGTGGAAACCGAAGACGGTGAACTGCACCCCACCCCGGAAGACCAGTTGCCGGTGGTGCTGCCCACTGAGGTGGAAATGGACGGCGTGAAGAGCCCCATCAAGGCCGACCCGGAGTGGGCCAAAACCACCTTTGACGGCCAGCCCGCCCTGCGCGAAACCGACACCTTCGACACCTTCATGGAATCGAGCTGGTACTACGCCCGTTACTGCTGTCCGCAGAACGACCAGGCCATGCTGGACCCGGCGGCCGCCAACTACTGGCTGCCCGTGGATCAATACGTGGGCGGCATTGAACACGCCATCCTGCACCTGCTCTACTCGCGCTTCTTCCACAAGCTGCTGCGCGACACCGGCCTGGTGGAATCCGACGAGCCCTTCAAGCAACTGCTGTGTCAGGGCATGGTGCTGAAAGATGGCGCCAAGATGTCCAAGTCCAAGGGCAACACCGTGGACCCGCAGGAAATGATCGAGGAATACGGTGCCGACACCGTACGCCTGTTCATGATGTTTGCGGCGCCGCCGGAGCAATCCCTGGAGTGGAACGATTCCGGTGTGGAAGGGGCGTTCCGCTTCCTCAAGCGCCTGTGGCGGCTGGTGGCCGAACATGTGGAAGCGGTCAAGGCGGGCACGCTGGATCCGGCCTCTCTGGACGATGCTGGCAAGGCCCTGCGTCGCAAGACCCACGAAACCATCCAGAAGGTCAGCGATGACTTCGGTCGCCGCCACACCTTCAATACCGCCATCGCCGCGGTGATGGAACTGATCAACGAGGTGAGCCGCTTTGACAGTCAGGGCGATCAGGCCGGCGCCGTGCGCCAGGAAGCCCTGGAAGCCGCCGTATTGCTGCTGTCGCCAATCACCCCCCATGCGTCCCACAGCCTGTGGCAGGCCCTGGGGCACGACGAGGCGGCACTGAACGCCGCCTGGCCCCAGGTAGACGAAAGCGCACTGGTGAAGGACAGTCTTGAACTGGTGGTACAGGTCAATGGCAAGGTGCGCGCCAAGCTCGAGGTGCCCGCCAACGCCGACAAGGACACCGTGGAAAGCCTGGCCAGGGCGGAACCCAATGTGCAGAAGTTCACCGACGGCAAAACCATCCGCAAGGTGATCGTTGTGCCGGGTAAACTGGTCAACATCGTTGCCAACTGAGAGGCGGTTATGACATCCAGCTTGCGCGCCACATCCCGTCTGACCCTGCTGCTGGTGTTGGGGCTCGTCCTCAGTGCCTGCGGCTGGCAACTGCGTGGCACCACCAGCACACCGTCCATGGAAACCCTGACGGTAAGCGGTGCCTCCACGGAACTGCGCTACACCCTGGAAGACGAGCTGGAAGACCAGGGCGTGCTGGTACACAACCAGGCGCCCTACATCCTGGTGATCGATGACGAAGACTGGATGCGCCGCACCTCGGCGGTGGATGCCCAGGGTCGCCAGGCGGAAATCGAACTGCGCTACACCCTGCGCTGGCACATCAAGGACCGCAAAAGCGGCGCCCTGCTGACTACGCCAACGCGCATGATGACCTTGCGCAACCTGCCCTGGTACCCGGAAAACGCCACCGCTTCCTCCGACGAGGAGCAACTGGTCCGTGACGACCTGTTTCTGGACATGGCCTACCGGCTGATCAACCAGATCGCCGCTGCCTCCGAGGGCTGGGAGACCTACTGATGCGCCTGCGCCCGGAGCAGCTTGGCAAACACTTGGCCGATCGACTGCTGCCCGCTTATCTGGTGGCCGGCGATGAGCCCCTGCAACAGGGCGAGCTCCTCGACGATCTGCGCCGCGCTGCCCGCGATCAGGGCTTTGACGAACGTCACCGCTTCTCCTCCGACACCGGCATCGACTGGAACTCCCTGCTCAACGAATCCCAGAGCATGAGCCTGTTTGGTGGCCGCCGGATTCTCGAACTGGTGCTCAACGACAAGCGACCGGACAAGGCCGGCAGCCAGATCCTCCGTGATGTTCTGGCCAGCCCCGGCGATGACACCCTGCTGCTGATCCGCTGCTCCAGGCTGGATCGCCGTAAGGACAGGACAAGCGCCCGGGTGAAAGCCCTGGACGAACTCGGTGCGGTGATCGCCGTCTGGCCGGTGGAAGGCGC
>Ga0114916_1002071_pt1 | contig 10755 bp, 11 predicted proteins | sample MalvirAntarct_66_FD_83501 | JGI IMG/M metagenome (GOLD analysis project Ga0114916, IMG submission 83501) | Marine viral communities from the Global Malaspina Expedition - Malaspina viral metaG Antarct_66 | ecosystem: Environmental > Aquatic > Marine > Oceanic | place: West Anvers Island... | reverse complement strand
TCGTATGCTGATAAATCGCTACTTGTAGATAGTGCGCGGCCAATCTTGCTTAATACATTAGAACCACCAGACTGACTAGACTTATCGGCTGTTTCAAAGTTGTAGTCCATCGGCCTATGCGCAGACTCAGGCATCACTTCTTCTTTTTGGCCTCGCTGCATACTGCCTTGACCTTGCATCTGCCTTACTGGATCTGCATTATTTGTGGCTATGGCATTTCTACCAGCCATTTTATCTGCCAACTTTTCCGCCATGTCTGCGCTTTGGTAAGCCATTATGTTAACTCCGAATATTTAATGTTCAATTTGGTTAGCCGCCTTACTGTGGTTTGTCCTTGGGCATCATGCTCACAGCATGTTTTTGATACTCCATAAAGTTTTTCGCCCCATTACTATCTTGACCAACCGCTGCTGCCCCTGCAACAGCAGATATTTGTGCTTGACTTAAACCGCTTAACAGGGTGGCAAGTTGCTGTTGGCTTATAGATTGGTTCTCACCAGAGCCTGACAAGATACCAGCTAGTTGACCTGCATTAGTGCCTGTCATGTTAGATAAACCAACACCTTGATTGTTTATCATGCTTGCCATATTGTTAGTTTGACCTGCTAAGTTTGCGGCTATCATTTCACCCGCCCTTGTTCTGCCGCCTGACAACATCTGTCCGGTGTTCATAACGTTATTAGAAGCGTTAGTTCCAGCGTTAGAGGCTATATTAGCCATGTTTGCGCCAGTACCAAATTGATTGCCAGCAACCGCTGCTCCTGCTTGTGTTTGCAGGTTAGCAATGTTGATGCCTTGATTAAGCCTGTTAGCACCCATTTGTTGTTGCAGGTTACTTTGAGCCGATACTCCTTGTTGACCTGTATCAGCTATACGGCCTAGTCTGTCAAAGCTATTAGCAAAATCTTGTTGTGCCAAGCCCATTGCCTGAGTTTGTAGTTCTTGCTGTACTCTGCCACCACCTAAACCACCAGTTGCCGCTGCGTTACGTAGTGATGCGTTTTCTGCTTGTTGTACTAAATAGTTTTGCCCTGGTGATGATCTGTAATTGTCATACGCTGCTTGTTGTGCCGCTACACCAGAAGCGCCCGTATAATCAGCCATTTGTTGAAACGCTTGGTTGCCAGCATTTACATATGGATCATAATAATCTTGAGCCGCTGCAAAGTCAGCACGACCTTCTGTGTTAGCCGTGTTTATAGTGCCAGTTGCTTCTGCTAAAGCTCTTTGATATTCTGCGTTTGATAAATCCCTGCCGCCGGTAAGATCGTCCCTTGCAGTCATTGCAGAGCTTTCAATAAGACCTAATGCTGCTCGTAATGAGTTCTCTAACGCTTCTTCAGAACCAGCAAGACCATATTTAGCGGTTTCATTAAAAGCATCTTCATCTGCTTGTACTGAGTCTTGATTATTTGTATATTGTTGTCCTTCAACGGATTGGCTTATTTCATTTCTGATCTCGTCTATTGTGCGGCCACCACCTAGCGTACCAGTATAATAAGCTAGGCCACCTGCATCTGAATCTCTGCCTAGCCGATTTTGATATACTGACTCTAGTAATTTTTGACCTTCTGCTGACTGAGCTAAATTTTGTCTAATCTGACCGCGGTTTATACGTCCTGAAGCAAGCTCATTTTGATAATACTCTTGACCACCAGCGTCAATATCACGACCTAATGCAGTTGAATAGTTCTTGGATAATAAATTGTCTGACTCGTCAGAAGTAGCAAGTTCTTGTCTCACTTGCTCAATAGTAGTATCGCCACTATCAATTAAATCTTGATAATATTGTAGGCCGCCAGCATCACCTGATCTGCCTAGTGTTTCTTGGTAAGCTGTTTCTAATAAGCTAGGCATGTTTATCTAGCCCCTAGTTGTGAAGCAGGATCAGTAATTAGGTCTAACATTGCTTGTTCTTCTGCTGTTTTTGGCCTGTATCTGTTATAAACAGGCTGACCCTCTCTACGAATACCTCTGTTATCATATTTACTAAACTCGTCTTTTTCTGCCCCTGCGTATATTCTTTCGCCCGGAGCATAGTTAGGCTGGTTTCTTAATGGAAGATCACCAGTTTTAATAAAATCAGGTACGTTTTGGTTTCGGTAAATTGTATTGTCTGACAGTAATGTAGGCTGTAGCTTTCTATAATCTACTCTATTACCTAGTATTGCATTTTGATATTGAGGCATAGAGGCTTTAACTAAGTTTTGAGAAGCTACATTACCCTGTCTAAATTGTTTAGACTGTTCAGGCATAGACATTTTTAAAAGATCTAAAGCAGCTTGATAACCCATGTTTCGGTTTTCATCAGAAGCAGGAAACAATTGAAGCGCATCATCTCTTGCTTCAGCTGCTTTGCCGTCAAAATAACCGCGATTGTCAGAGTTCTCTTTTCTCTGAGCGCCCGACTCGTCACCACCAAACATGCCATCTAATGAATCACCCATTATGCAACCTCTTTTTTTAATTCTTCTTGTGTAATACCAAACACCCACTTATCAACAATCTCGCCATTTTTTATATGACTTTTACGGTTTACGCCTTCTAGTGAAAAACCAATAGAATACATAAAGCGTTGTAAATGCGGATAGATAACTGGTATCTCTGCATTAATCTTCTTATACTGACTAGCAAATTCTAAAACCCATTTATACATTTCAATCACTGCGATCTTATTATACTTAGACCTATGCTTTGCTAATACTCTTGGATGGACTTCTAATACAATAGAGTTTAATGGCTTTAAACGTGTTAGACTTATTATATCATCATTATTAGTTACCAGTAACCATGCACTAGTTTTGTCAGGCTCATAATTGCTTGCCGTTAACCCATCTTCCAAGCATACGTCAAACTCAGGCATCCCAATAACACTCATAATCAAATCATAATCAAATGTTCTTTCTACTTTCATAGAGCAGCCCATCCTTTTAATCTGTTGCCACCAACTTCACTGAGCATTTTTCTATATTGAACAGGACTCAATGGTGCAGCCTCGTCAATATACAAGCTGTATTGTGCAGCGCTAACAATACCTTCTGGTGAGCCAGTACCAACAATAGGCATATTGTTTGAAGCCTCTAAAGCCCAGCTACGAAATGTTTGCTGCATTTCGCCGTTGTCATTAACAATAGGCTGTGCGGCGTTTAATCTCATTGTTTGCCTTTATGTTTATTTAGCTGACTATTGCTTAGCTCAATAGCAGCAACATTTTTTTTGTGGTTGCTCCATGCTGTAAAGATAGCAATAATTAAAGAAGCAAGCAATCCTAGTGCAGATATAGTTTCTGTAAATGTTAAAGCAGAAGCAGTAGCGGTTGCTGCGCTACTAAGATAGCTTGCTTTACTGTGCATAGTGTTTTCTACTATAGGCCAGCTATCTTGTATCATTGCATCATATCCGCTGTTAATTGAATAATAACAGGTTTAACTGCATCTGATAACGTAAAACGAAAAACTTCAAACCTTGCTGCTCGTCCATTTCTACGCCAGATAGTTCTTTTGTTGTACTGGCCTATTTTTCCTATAGAGCGAGTACGCTGATCAACAAACGTTTTTCCACCATCTGTACTTCTATCCATCATAATTTGCGGGTTAACTACTGCCTCGTTACCTACACCTGCCTCCATAGTTAGCTCTAACGATGGAACGGTAAATGACTCCATATTGTTTTGAAATGGCTGCGTAGCAACACGGCGAACAATGTTATTGCCATACTCTGTATAAACTTCTGTAGATAAATTACCTATGCGACCATCTTGCGAATCACCTACTAAAATTAATCCGTAAGCCGAAGTTACTGAGTTGATCCTTGATCGAATAGTATCGCCATTAACATTCGATTTTCTTTCGTGCCACCTTGCACTAATAGTATCAAATACCAGTGTAGTGTTAGGAAGTGAGAACCCTACAAAATACGCACCATCTTGAGCATAAGACCAAGCAAAAGCGCTTATAACATCGGCTTCTGGTGTAGCAGATAAAATTGAGTCTATAGCGGTTGTGCTGATTTTAATGTAACTATTGCCTTGGTACGCCCAAATAGCAGGTGACTCATTTTCTCCGCCACCAATAAACATAAAAGTGTCACTAGAATTAACAATAGAAAAAGGTGCTTTAACGCCTTTTGCCATAAACAAGCCTGACCTCTGGAATGGAAAACCCGTTCCGCCTTGGTTTTGAAATGCCTCTGTAGTTTCGCTACCTGCAATAAATAATTGATTATTGAATACAACAGGAGCTACTATTTTATCTGGATCGGCTTCTGCTGTTCCAAAGTCCAAAGCGTTATAACTTAAACCGTTATTAATGGCTGAAACAATAAACTTTTTAGAATCTGTAGTAAGGGCAAAATAACCATCTATAAAGACTACGTATTGAGGTTTTCCGTTAGCTGTAAAATCAGCATCAGTAATTTTTGTTAATACCGGTGGATCATCCGTTAATATAAACCCATCACCGTTTGGGACTAATATAAATAATTGTGTGCCGTTATCAGCCATTGACACGCGACCAGAGCCAGATATTTCACCTAGGTTAGATAACGTGTTGTCAGCACTAAGCCGATATATGGCATTGCCATTAACAAAATAAGCTATACCAGCCATTGTGTGACTGCCCCTATTTTGCTGCAATATGATGCCACTTGTTGCTAACTGTGTAGAGCCAGCAGTGCCAAACAGTGTTTCTGTAGACAAAGCTGGTACAGCCGTTATTTTGTTAGGGTAAAAATTAGTACATTCTTGTGCTGATATAGGCAAAGAATCTGACATGTAAAAGCCATTGGCTATCTGCAATATAGCTTTAGGCATTAGTTAATACTCACAACAGCGCTTGCCGATAACAAGTTAACAGTAGAGTCTAAATTAGATATAAATATTTCTACGTAATTTGTGGCAGCTAGTTCTTGCGCCCAAACAACAGTAATAGATGCAGGTGCATTAGCAGCCGCACTGCCTATAGCAACAGAATTAGCAATTAGAGAGCCATTAATGGCTACCTGTGCAGAGATATCAACTGAGCTACCACTTACAGGCTCTACCGATATTTTAGCCGTTACAGAGGCATTTAAGTTTTTAGCTCCGTTATACGTTATTCTCCCAGCCGTTGTTCCTGTCATTTGACTAGTTGATCCAACAACAAATGTACCCGCTACAAGAACAGGTGTACCCGCTGATGCAATAGCGGTATTAGTTGAATTTCCTTGCATTGACACTAAACCAGAAGTTCTAGTATCAGCAATAGTATTTGCCCCTGCAAAATTCCATCTAGTGTCTGTAGGAGCAATAGTTGTTAAAGGTGCAGAAGCCCCAGCGCCTTGTAAGAAGGGAGCAATAACCAAACCTAATTGACCGGCAATAAGATTAGCAGAGCTTGCAGCGCCCGTTAACAGTTTTGCACCAGAAGCCAGTGTTGATGATATTTCGTTGCTTACAAAAGACTTAAAGGTTGCCGTTGCTAAACTATAAATAGTTCCTGCTGACAAGTTAATGGTTGATTGTGAATGAGTAAAACGACTAAATGCACCACTAAATTCCATGCCCGTAGTAGCGGTAATTAAACTGTTTACATTATTTAAAGTGTAGTCACTAGCAGTAGATACAAATATGCCCACTTTTGTGCAAGTAGTAATAGTAATGTTTCTTAGGCCGATTGTTTTAGCAGATGTATCTGTAACCTTAAACGCTCTACCGTTAGCGCAAGTTAAAGCGATATCTTTAACAACAAAGTTTTTATCCCCTGACGTTATCATGTCACCAGTGCCAGTGTAGGTAATTGCAACTAAAGTATTATCAAGTCCGGCTAACACTGTGCCTTCTGACATGACTAGTCTATTTGCACCAATGCTAATGCTTTGTAATATTAGATATTCTGTATTTGCTACTAAAGTAATGACATTAGCTACTGCGCTTGGCAAATCTCCAACAACACTAATTAATATTTGTTTACTAGGCTTTGCCACGCCAGAAGCAGCAATGGTTATATTGTTTGATGCTGCTGTAACACTAATGCCGCTGCCCGCTACAATAGAAGCAATAGCAGGTGATGTTGCTGTAGGATTGACTAAAACAGGTGAACCAGTTGTGTCTTGAGTAAAGTTATGCTTGAGCGTAATGCCATCTTCTGCTGATATGCTGGCACTGATACCTGAGCCCGGCTCTAAGTTTCTAATGTTATTAACGCTGCCTTGCGTATTTAATACTGGTACGCCATCAGCAGCACCGTCTTGTACTAACGAGCCTGTAACGCCTAGTCCGGATACAAAATTTGCATAAGGTATTTTATAGTTAACACCGTTAACAAAGTAATCCATACTGGCATTAGTTAAAACTGTTGTTTGTGCAGGAAATAGACTTTTTTTCCGCCCGTTTGCTCTATTAGACATTTATGCCACCTATGTAGTTATATTGGTATTTCTTTCCAAGCCTATTGCGCCTGTTGTTTCCGCAAGAATTTCAGCCTCTCTGTTAGGATAAAAACCCGATGTTAATCCTTGGTCATCACTTTCGTTTCCAGACCCAACAGATAGAGTAGATGGCATAAAAGAAGTAGGTATGCGTTGACCTATTTTTCTCATTACCTTTAAGCCTTCGGTAGCAGCGGCTATCAATCCGGGGCTAATAGTACCGTTGTAATCAGGAGATACCTCTATAGCCATATTAGCTATCAAGCCTCGTAAAGCTCCTGTTGGAATAGTTACTTCATCACCTAAATTAGCAACTTCTGTATAGCCTAATGTCACTCCGTCAGCATCTAACGACAACATGTAATTGTTCATAGCAAAAATAAAATCTTGATACTCTGATGGTTCAAGTGCGGCTTCACTTGCTTGCACTAAAATACGTTGCAATGATGCTGTTGCGACCTGCGATACTGTAGCCATTATTTATTATTCCTTTACCATTGGGTTCTAGCTTTCTTTTTTGATGCGTTACTAAGCTCTCCATAATGAAGTAAAGGCTTAGAAGTTTTTCCCATCTTAGCGCCACTCATAACCGTACCGTTAGCATGTTTATGTGTTTTACCAGAAAACAACTTGCCGCCTTTGTCGTAATGATTTACATTTTTCATTATTGATACTTCCAACCGATTGATAGAGCATGTTCTACACTATCAGGGTTTACTTCTAGTTCTACACCGCTTGGTTTAGACATTACAAACAAACCGTTAGTATTTAGTAGGTCTTTTTTTTTTTGCTTTTGCTTTGGGTTTAGTTTTTGCTTTCATAGTGTCCATAATATGTTTCCTTATAGTAAAAAAAGGGGCAGCCGAAGCCACCCCAATCTATTTATCGTCCGAAGCCTTGACCAGCAAAGAACGGGTTCATCACACCATAAGCAGGACGGAAATCAATACGCACCTTTTGCTCATTAGCTAAGAATGAAGCACCGCGACTAATACGCATTTGCAAACCATCTTCTGTAGTTGCAATGGTATCAGTGCTGTAAAGTTTCTTCATAGGTACTGAACCTACTGAGAACGCTTGCTTGTTCCAGAACATATTAGGCTGGATAACTTTAGAAGCTGCCCCACCTAGTGTTACTACATCACCAATCGCCAATGCAGAATCAACAGTGTTATAAGCACCTGTTGCTTCAAAGATAGCAGGACCGGTAATTACTAAAGTACCAACACCAGAACCGTTTAGCGTGGCTGCTTGTGTTACTGTTCCTGAGAACAAAATAGTAGCACCTGTTTCATCAAGAATAACCTTACGTGTTGAAAGGTTCAAACGGTTACGACCTGTAACAGTTAGAGTTTCACCAGCAGCAACAAGTAAGTTTGCTTGGAAACCAGTGACTTGAATTGATTGCGTCATTGTGTCTCTAGCAGCAGAGTACGTTGGTGTTGGAGCGTTACTAACAATTGCGCCTACACGATCAGCACCAGCACCAGTTGTGTAAGTTGACAATGTTGTAGCCGACATAACTTTCATACCAGCAAAGTTTTCAGCAATAGTAGCTCTTGAGTTTGCAGAAGCTACTTCAGGGTTTACACCTAAAGAACGCTGCTCAGAAGCTAATGCACGTTGTGTGTACGGATTAACCGCATAGCACCAACCGCCATCTTGAGGAATACCAGTAGAGGCAAGTAAACTACCTGCTTCTGCTATATGATCCCATTTAGAAACACCTGTACCAACAACACCAGCAACAAGGCCAGTATTTTTCATCATAAAGTCAGCAAAGTCTAATTCAAAATCAGTTTTTAAACGTGTTGCCATAGGTGCAAGCAATTGGTCTAACTGATCCATTTTTAACGCTTCGTCAGCTTCATCGTAATCAACAAAAGAAGTAAAGTACGGTTGTACAGTACCCGTTGCTTTACCAGTGATAATAGGATCAACAGTTTTTCCTGAGACATCACCAGTTGCAGTACGTACTGAAACATAGTCAGTAGGACGTTTAAAGTCTACTTTATCACCAGTTGATGGGTTAAATTTACCGTCCAACAATTGAGTGTTCACGTTTTTAGACAATACACGCTCACTGTCGAACTTTTCTAAGAATACGCGAGCCAATTGCCGCGTAAAGTTACTACTAAAATTATTAGCCATGAGTGACTTTTCCTTTATTTATGTATAAGTAGCCCCAGAAGGACCTCTATTTTTAGGTGCTACGCCAGAACCTTTCTGTGTTTCTACAGGGTCAGGTGTTGACGTTGTTTTCTTTGCTAATCCAGAGGCTTTATCTTTAATATCATTCCAAACATTACCCAATGAGATAGCGTTTGCAGTGTTAATAGCATCTAAGGCTTGTGGATTTTGAGCAAGATACATTGTTATCAATGGACCTTGTTCTTCTGCCAATAACTCCATAGCTACATCTTGACGAATACCGTAGTTAGCAACAATATTTGCTGCTTCACCTAATTGTGTTTGGTCTACGCCTAGTTTTATTGAGTTTTCTTTGTACTGGTTGCCTCTTTCATTTACTTGGTTTATCTGCGCTTGATTTTGCTGTTGTCTTTGATATTCCGCTTGTTCTGCTTGTATCTTTATCCCAGCATCATATTGCGCTTTGTCGTGTATAGATTTATCCCTAGCTACCATTTGTTCAGCATAATCATCATCATACTGATCGGGCAAAGGTAAAATCATCGGTTCTTGAGCCACCGCTTCTTTTGCTTTTATAGATGCCAATTCTTGTCTTAAAGACTCGGCTTCTCTTTTATGCTCACGACTTTCAAAGGCTTTTTGTGCAATTACTTTATTGTAATCAACCTTTGGCTCTACAGTCTCCGTAGTATCTTCTTCTGGTGCAGTATCCAGTTCTTCTTCAAGTCCGGCTTCTTGTTCTTCAACAATTTCTTCTACCAACTCTGCATCTGCTTGTGCTTCTTGTTCACTCATGGTTTTTATCCCCTCGGATATTAATTATCGCGAATCTGTCGCGTACAGTTTTTTTAGATTATACACTATTTCTTAATCTTCAGAAGTTGACATAATAACTACTTGTGTTTCTTGGTTTTCCATGTCTTGAGTTTCTTGTTTTTGTTGCAACTCAGCAACGTCTAATGCGTAATCCCTTTGGTCTTTTGTTATCTTTCTTTCCAGCTCTTGAGATTTAAGATTAAACTCAGCCTCTTTAGCCATAGTCTCAAGCTGCAACCTTTCTTGGTCTTGTTGTAACTTAAATTGTGCTTGTTGTAATTCCAGTTGTTGTTGTTGCATTTGCATCTGGTTTTGCTGTTCACGAATCATCATGTCTAGCTTGGCTTTTTCAGCTTCTATTGAGTTCTTATTATTAGCCGCTTGCGCTTTTTGCATTTCAGCTTGAGCCGCTACCATCATGGCATCAGGTTGCTGGCCTGCTGATTGTGCTTGTTGAGCCATCATTTGTTGTTCTTCTTCTGTCTGCTGGTCTGCTGGTATCATTCCACCCGCCAACAACTGCTGACGTTTACGCTCTGCTAGTGTGTCCATTCCCGGAGCATCTACGTTTTTAAGCATTACATCACCAGACATCTGTATTAATGACGGGTCTATCTGTGCCATTTCTAGCAATGCAGCATTACTTTCTTGTTGTCTATTTTGGAAGCTAGCGCCACTTGAACAAACAACATCATAAGAGCCAATACTTAAATCATTCAGTGTTATAGGTTGACCGGTTTGCTGGTCTATAACAACCTGATTTAGTGTCTGAGTTTCTTGGCTACCATCTTCGTTTAATAAATACACTTCTCTTTGTGTGTCATAAACACTTGGGATAGCATCCACTAATATCTTAGCTGTTCTGGCTATGGCTATTTCTTGAGCTTTAAAGTATTTAATTGTGCCAATATCGCCTTTATTCTGTAACTGCTTAATAGCTACACCAGATTGCAATCCGGGGTTATCACCCATATTACTAGCAAACAATCCAGCAGATTGACCAATCATAGTACGCATACCTTCTGATACACGGCTTAGTCCGGGGTTAATCTGCGCCCCACCGTTTTGTTGTGGTATACCGGGGTTTGCTTCATCTACGTTAAAGAATTGAACAGGGTCTGTATTAGTGTTCATAGTAGATAGTTCGTCTTCATGTCCACTAGCTTGCTTAGGTGTCATCCAGTATTTTGCGCGTGGAGCTAATGCCCCTTCTTCTATCTCTCTTGATAGCGAATAGTTCAATACTCTTTGTGGGTCATAGAGCTTTTCTACTACACCAAAGTACAAGGTTTTATCTTCTACGTTTCTAAAGTTACCGTAGGTAGGTATGACGGGTATCATTGAGAATACAGTCTTTTGTTTACTACCTAACCAGTCTTGTGC
>Ga0114916_1002068_pt1 | contig 10765 bp, 10 predicted proteins | sample MalvirAntarct_66_FD_83501 | JGI IMG/M metagenome (GOLD analysis project Ga0114916, IMG submission 83501) | Marine viral communities from the Global Malaspina Expedition - Malaspina viral metaG Antarct_66 | ecosystem: Environmental > Aquatic > Marine > Oceanic | place: West Anvers Island... | reverse complement strand
GTCAAGCGACATCGGACAGCTCCCGGTCGGCGGCGCGGGCCTCGTCGCGCATGGCTTCCCACAGCCGGCGCTGGATCGCAGCGGTCTCGGCGGGATGGTTGATGCGTTCGTTCAGCGGAATGTCGATGTCGACAATCTCGCGGATCTTTCCGGGCCTTCGCGACAGCATGACAATGCGGTGCCCGAGCCGCACGGCTTCGGCGAGATTGTGGGTGATGTAGCAGGCGGAAAAGCCGACCTGCCCCCAGAGCTCGATCAGGTCGTCCATGAGCAGTTCACGGGTCTGGCTGTCGAGTGCCGAGAGCGGCTCGTCCATCAGCATGACCGCCGGATTGACAGACAGCGCCCGGGCGATGGCGACGCGCTGCTTCATGCCGCCGGAAAGTTGACGCGGCCAGGCATTGGCAAATTCGGAGAGCTTGGTGCGGGCCAGAACGTCGGCGATGATGGCGCGCGCCTTGTCCTTGCGCACCGAATGATCTTCCAGCACCAGGCTGATGTTGCCCTCGACCGTCCGCCATGGCAGCAGGGCGAAATCCTGAAACACGTAGGTCAGCGGGTTGAGGCTGTCGGACGGCGGGTCGCCAGCGATCAGGGCCGCGCCGGCATCTGGCTTTTCCAGCCCGCCCAAGATGCGCAACAGGGTCGACTTGCCGCAGCCCGAAGGCCCGACGATGCAGACGATTTCGCCCGAGCCGACCGACAGCGAAATGTCGTTCAGGACTTCTACGTCTCCATAGGAATGGCTGACGTGATCAAGGATCAGTTCCATTGTCTCGGCATCCTGAATTCGGCTCGAAAGAGGCACTCCGCGGCAGCTTGCGCCGCGAAGTGCCATGGTGACGGCTTGGTGTCAGCGGATCAATAGGTCTCGACGAAGCTGGTGTCGACGAGATCAGCCATGGTCACGCCTTCAGGCGCCAGCTTCTCGGACTGGAACCAGGCCAGCTGGTCCTCGATGCTCGCGATGTTGAGCTGCGCTCCGGCATTGATGCGCATGGCGCCGGCGGCAATGCGCGGGCCCGCCTTTTCGATCGGCTGGTCGGCATAGACATATTTGTGCACCATGCCGGTGATTTCGGCGACTTCATCGGCGCTCATGGTCTTGTCGACCAGGGCGGCGTTGTAATCGGCGATCCCCTTGGAAAGGCCGGCGAGAAAGCGCGTGACCAGGTCACGGTTCTCGGTGACGTTCTTCGTCGATGTGAAGACCGTGGTGACCTGGTAGTTGTCGATGTAGTCGGAGACCTTGCCGATCTCGACCACTTCAGGACCCTTGGTCAGTGCACCGGCGATGTTGGGCACGATCGACCAGGCATCGATCTGTCCCGACTTCAACGCGGCGATCACGGCCGGCACTTTCTGCATCGGGGTGATCTTGAGTTCCGAGCGGTCGAAACCTGACTTGTCGGCAATCTTGTGCGCCATGTAGTGGAACGACGAGCCTGCGGTGGTCACACCGAAGGTGTGGCCGGCGAGCTTGTCGGGGCTGGTCACGCCGGCGTCATAAGCGGCCTTCGATACCAGGATCTTCTGACCCGAAATCTCGGGCGTTTCCTGAAGCGCTCCGCCGATGATGCGCACAGCGCCCTTTTCGGCCAGGCTGATAAGGCCGCCGGAAATGGCGGTCATGCCGAAATCGATGTCGCCCGAGGCGATCGCCACGGCCATGGGCTGGGCTGCCTGGAAGCTGACGAATTCGACCGCGAGATCTTGCTCGGCGAAATAGCCCTTGCCCTCGGCAATAATGCTCGGCGAGTGCGAGGTGAGCGACAGGATGCCGATCTTGATGGCGTCCGCTGCCTGCGCCGCGGTGGACAGTCCGGCTGCAGTCACCAGCCCGATGGCGGTGGCGGCAAACATGGAAAGTGCTGTTCTGCGGGTCGTCCTGATCATGTGATCCTCCCTGATCCATTTGTGTCGGTTGTCTTGTTTCAGCGTGCTGGCATGACACTCCTCCCGCACGCCGGTACCTAGTTGCCCGGTGCGCCAAAAGGCTCAAGGATGAGCCTTTCGAGCGCCTCGGTGGCCTGTTGATCGTTGCGGGCAAGAACCGCATCGACAAGCCGGTTGCGCATGTCCTTCAACCGTTCGGGTTCGATGCCGCGTTCCTTGAGTACTGCGAAACGGAAACGACGGCTCTCGAAGAACAGCCTGGACTGGAATTCGATCAGCCGCGGGGAATTGCAGCGAGACACCAGAACCGCGTGGAATTCACGGTTTGCCTCGTCCCATTCCAGCGCCAGCGCGTCGATATCGTCCATGACCATCCTGTCGGCGCGATCGACGGAGTGGCGGGCTGCAATGAGTTCTCCCTCCCAGCGGACCGCGCCGTGTTTCATCGACCATTTGAGGCCGAGCCCCTCGATCTCGGCGCGCAGCCGCGTCACGTCCTCGAGATCGGCCTGCGAGGCCGAGGCGACGCGAAAGCCGCGCTGGGTGCTGGCTTCGACAATGCCTTCATTGGCAAGCAGCGTCAGGGCTTCGCGGAAGGAATGGGCGCTGCCGCCATAGCGCTGGCGCAGGTCTTCGATTTTCAGCCGGGAATCGGGCGGCAAGACGCCGAAGGAAATGTCCCGGCGAACCTGCTCGGCGATGAACTGTACGACCGTCGCCGCATCGTCATTCTTGAAACCGAACACCGGGATCTCCAATAAACAGAAAAATATTGTAGATTTTGGTATTCGTTGAAGGCACGGGGAGTCAACCGTTTTCAGCCTTGTCGCAGGCCCGTCAGCTCCGCTGGCACACGTCCCAGGCTACATGTGCGAGGGCAGGTACAGCACCAGCCAGGGAAACAGCACCAGGATCAGCAGTCTCACGATGTCCATTATCCAGAATGGCGTAACGCCCTTGAAGATCGTTCCGACCGAAATGTCGCCGACAACGCTCTTGAGGATGAAGACGTTGAGGCCGACCGGAGGCGTAATCAGGCTGATCTCTGTCACCACCACCACCACGATGCCGAACCAGACCGGGTCAAACCCGAGGCCGGTGACAATGGGGAAGAAGATCGGCACGGTCAGAAGCAGCATTGAGAGGCTTTCGAACACGCAGCCGAGCGCCACATAGATCAGCAGGATCACGGTGATGACCAGCCACGGCGAGAGGTCGGCGCTGACGATCATGTCCTTGAGGGCCTCTGGCAGGCCCGCGTAGTTGACGAAATTGGAGAAGATCCAGGCGCCGATGAGAACGCTGAACAGCTGCGCGGTGGTGATCGCGGTTTCCTTGAGAACGGTCATTGTCTCGCCGAACGACAAGGAGCCGCGGAACAGGGCGATGAGAAAGGCGCCCATTGCTCCCATGCCGGCAGCTTCGGTCGGCGAGAAGGTCAGATGAAGCGGCCAGAAATCGAGCGCGCCGTAGAGGCCGCCGATCACCAGGAAGAAAAGGAGCAGAACCGACCAGACCCCGCTCAGAGCCTCGAGCTTTTCCTTCACGCTGAACTTCCGGCCAGCCGGTCCGGCGGCGGGATTGCGAAAAACAGAGATCTGCACGGCGATCAGGTAGAAAACGATGCCGAGGAAGCCGGGAATGATGCCGGCGATGAACAGTTTGCCGATCGAGGTCTCGGTCAGAAGGCCGTAGATCACCAGGATGACGGAAGGCGGGATGAGGATACCGAGCGTTCCGCCGGCGGCGATCGATGCCGATGAGAGTTCATCGGAATAGCCGAGCTTGCGCATTTCGGGCATCACCACTTTCGACATGGTGGCGGCCGTGGCCAGTGACGAACCGCAAATGGCGGCAAAGCCACCGCAGGCGGCAATCGTGGCCATGGCCAGTCCACCGCGGAAATGGCCGAGAAACGCGTTCGAGACCTGATAGAGTTCGCGGCTGATGCCGCCCTTGTTGACGAACAGACCCATGAGGATGAAGAGCGGCACCACCGATAGCCCGTAATCCTGGCTGGTGTCGATGATCAGCCGGGAAACCAGCGAGATCGCCGCCCTGAAATTGGTCTCGTAGGTCATGCCGGCCATGCCGACAATGGCCATGGCGAAGGCAATGGGCATGCGCAGCAGCACCAGCAGCAGCACCGCGGCAAAACCGATGAGAGATTCAATCATGTGCGCCTCGGAGAAGGTCCGGCTTGAAGAGGGTGACCATGCCGCGAAGCGCCATCGTGATGGCAGTGACAAGCGTCATGAAGGCAATGAACCATGTGATGTAGAAGACCGGGATCGAGAGATATTCGGTCAGGTCGCCATAGCTTCTCGCGCGGTTGGCCAGATCAAACGAGCGCATGGCTGGCCAGACCAGCAAAACGCCGCAGATCAGGGTGATCAGGCCGTTGAGAATGCGTTCGATCCCGGCGCGGCGATAGAGCGGATCAAGCAGGTCGACAACGATGTGCTCGGCTCGTCCGGAGACAACAGGCAGAGCAGAGAAAACGATCACCGCCATGGCGATGCGGGTCAGTTCGGTGGCGGCCTCGATGGGAGCGGAAAAGGTGGAGCGCATGATGACATCGGCGAATGTCAGCACCATGAGTACGAACAACGTTGCTGCGGCGAGGAGCATCGGCAACTCCGTCAGCCGGTTCAGCAATCTGGCGATGGATTTCATCAGGGGCTCCTTGCAGGCAGATATGGATGCGGGGGCAGGGCGTTCCGTGCCCCCGCAACGATGTTACTTGCCGTAGGATGCCATTGTCGACTTGACCATTTCGGCGGCAGCATCTGCATCGATGCCCAGGGCCGAAATTTCGGCCAGCACCTTGGTGCGGACCCGTGCGGCCATTTCTGCGAACGTGGCCTGGTCTTCGGCGCTGGCGGTGACGATGGTGTTGTCACCCGCTGCCATGGTGGCCTCGCGGGCCTTGTCATCGCTTGCGTCCCAGGCAATGCCCATCATCTTCGATGCGGGCTCGCCGAAGACCTTTTCTTCAAGCGCGGTCTTCACGTCGTCAGGCAATGAATCGAACTTGTCTTCGCTCATGAGGACGGCAAAGGCGCCGCGATAGAAGCCGCCCGGCATTTCGTAGACATTCTTGGCGACTTCGTTGAGCTTGAAGCTCAGGCGTTCGCCCATGTTCATGGCCACCGCGTCGGCTGCACCCGAAGACAGGGTCTCGTAGACCTTGGGAGCCGGCACCTGGATGCCGATAAGGCCGAGTTCGGCCCCGACATCGGCCGAAACACCGCCGCCGAGGCGGGTCTTGAGGCCGTTGAGGTCGGCCAGCGTGGTGACCGGCTTGTTGGAGTGAATCTGGCCGGGACCATGTGTGGTCAGCGCAATGACCTTGGTGCCCTTGAACTCGTCAAGCTGGGCCAGATACTTCTCGTGGGCCTGCCAGTAGGCAACGGAAGCGGCTTCGGCATTGCCTTCGTAGCCTGGCAGCTCGATCAGCTTCGTGCCGACGAAGCGGCCGGGCTGGTAGCCGTTGAAGATGATGGTGATGTCGGCCGCGCCATCAAGGATGAGGTCCATCTGTGCCGGCGGAGGGGCAAGGCCCATCTTGATCTCGCCGCTGACCTTGCCGTCAGTGGCCTCTTCCATCATGTCGACGAGGCCCTCGAGCATATCGACGTTGATCGGATGTGATGGCGGCAGCCAGCTCGATATGGTCAGGTTGATGTCCGCGGCCATGGCCGATGCGGAGAATCCAACTGCCAGCATCGTGCTTGCCAATAGGGTCCCAATCTTTTGCATGCGCTTCCTCCCGGTAGGTGACGGTCAGCTGTCTGTTCGCCGACCTCGACGGGAGAAACATGCAATATCATATAAAAACATGCAACGTCATCTATCCATCTTTTTCAGGAATCTGCGATTGCGGCATCTCTGGCAGGCGAATCGGCGACGCCAGGTTGGCCAACCTGGCCGGGCTGGTCAGCCTCGAGGTGCCGGATCAGCGCCCGCAGCGTATCCTTGATTTCGGAGCCGTCGCCGCCCTGGAATGACTTGAGCAGTTCCAGTTCGTGGGCTCTGGCGTCGGCGACCAGTTCCCCGGCAAGGGCGCGGCCCTGCGGGGTGAGAAAAACCCGCACGCGGCGCCCGTCCGTCGGATCACTGCGGCGGGTGACCAATCCGCGGGCATCCATCTGTATGATGATCTTGGTCAGTCGCGATTGCTCGATCATGGCGTAGCGCGCCAGTTCGGTGACCATGGATCCGTCTGTGTCGGTCAGGCAGGCCATCACGCGCCATTCGGGCACGCGCAACCCGCGCGTGCGCACATGGCTGTGAAAGCGCGCGCTTGCAGCCTCGCTCGCCGCCGCCAGCAGATAGAGCAGGTAGTTGGGTACAAATGGGGCCTTGGGGTCGTCGATTGTGTTGCTCATCCGGATTCCGCGTTCTCAGGGGGAGCTTTCATCGCATCCCCCACGTGCATCTTCAACAAAAACCTCTTGACAAGAATTATATGAAAATTCATGTTTTCTGGCAAAGGAGATCCTGGAATTGGTTGAACCGGTCAAATTGAAGCTCGCCACGGCCCGGATGCTGACACCATCCATTCGCGAACTGGAGTTTGTGCGCAGTGACGGCGGCAGGCTTGCAAGCTACACGCCCGGCGCTCACGTCAAGTTCGCGTTGCCGGCAGGCGAACGCTCCTATTCGCTCATCGATTTCGAGCCGCTTTCAACTGATTCCGCCATCACCAGCTACCGTTTCGCAGTCCAGCTCGAGGCGCAGAGCACCGGCGGATCGAGTCACATGCACAACCTTGTGCCCGGCGACGAGGTAACGGCGTTGCCGCCCGGCAATGATTTTCCGCTGGTCGCGGGCAAGCCCGCCCTGCTGATCGCCGGCGGCATCGGCATCACGCCGATCATCAGCATGGCAACCGCGCTCAAGCGCGAGGGGACCCCGTTCAGTTTCCACTACGCGGGACGAACCAGCGTGGCGATGGCCTATCGGGACGACCTGGAACAGGCGTTTGGAGATCAGCTGACCCAGCATTTCGATGACCAGCCTGAAATGGCTTTGAACTTGGGCAGCCTGGCTGCGTCGGTGGGCGCCGAAGAGCATGTTTACGTCTGCGGGCCGAAAGGCATGATCGATGCGGTGAAGTCGGCGATGGAGGCGGCAGGGGTCTCTGCTGACCGGATCCATTCCGAACTGTTTACATCGGCGGCAGAAAAGTCCGGAGACACGGCGTTCGAGGTCGAGGTTCATGCAACCGGGGAGGTCTTCGAGATTCCGCCCGGAAAGACCATCATCGATGTGCTTGAGGCAGGGGGCGTCGATCTCATCCATGACTGCCTGCGCGGTGATTGCGGGATCTGCAAGACGGATGTCATCGAAGGCGTGCCGGACCACCGCGACGTGGTGCTCAGTGATGCCGAGAAAGCCGAAGGCAAGGTGATGCAGATATGCGTGAGCCGGGCTAAGTCCGCCCGTCTCGTGCTTGATCTTTAGGGGAGGTATCCATGGGACGATATGCAGACAATCCGGCGGCGATCAGGGCGCTGTATCGCGGAAATGAAGTCCATCGCGACGTCTATGTCGATCAGGAGGTCTACCGGCTCGAGATGAAGCACCTGTTCGCCAATGCGTGGGTGTTTGTCGGCCATGAGAGCCAGACCCCGAACAAGGGCGATTACTTCTCCACGCAAGTGGGCGACCAGCCGGTCATCCAGGTGCGTCACAGTGACGGCGAAGTGCATGTGTTGCACAACCGCTGTCCGCACAAGGGTACCAAGATCGTCATCGACCGGGCCGGCAACACCGGCAAGTTCTTCCGTTGCCCCTATCACGCCTGGTCGTTCAAGACCGATGGCTGCCTGCTCGCGATCCCGTTGAAGAAGGGCTACGAAAACACAGGCTTTGAAAACAGCGACAGCAAGAAGGGGATGCGGGCCGTCGGTGAGGTCAGAAATTACCGCGGCTTCATCTTCTGCCGTCTGGCCGAGACCGGCATCTCGTTCGAGGATTTCTTCGGCGAGTCACTTTCCTCTATCGATAACATGGTCGACCGCTCGCCCGCGGGCAGGCTCGAGGTTGCCGGGCCGCCGCTCAGATACATGCATCACTGCAACTGGAAAATGCTGGTCGAGAACCAGACCGACACCTGCCATCCGATGGTGGCGCACGAAAGTTCGGCCGGTACCGCGGTCAAGCTCTGGGAAGAGCTCGACATGCCGGAAGGATCGCCGTTGCCACCGGCGATGGAGATCATCGCGCCGTTCATGTCGCCCTACGAGTTCTTCGAAAACATGGGTATCCGGACCTGGCCCAACGGCCACGGCCATACCGGGGTGCATCACTCGATCCATTCGAACTATTCGGCTATCCCGGGATACATGGACAAGATGGTCGAGGCCTATGGCGAGGAGAAAGCCAAGGCGATCCTCAATGAAAACCGTCACAACACGGTCTATTTCCCCAACATCATGATCAAGGGGCCGATCCAGCAGTTGCGTGTGTTCATCCCGCTGGCGGCCGACAAGACGCTGGTGGAAAGCTACATCTACCGCCTGGTCGACGGGCCCGAGCAACTCACCGCGCGCACGGCGATGTACAACCGCATGATCAACGCGCCGACCTCGATTGTCGGGCATGATGATCTCGAAATGTACGAGCGGGCCCAGGAAGGGCTTCAGTCCGATGGCCTCGAGTGGGTTAACATCCAGCGCCTCTACGAGGAGGATGAAGATTTCACAGAGGAAAAGGTCGAGAACGGCACCACCGAGCGGCAGATGCGCAATCAGTTCGATGCCTGGGTAAGGTTCATGACCTGTGACATGGATGATGTGCGGGAGGCGGCGGAATGAGTGTCACAAGAGATCAGCTGATCGACTTCATCTATGATGAAGCGCGCATGCTTGATGAAGGGCGCTATGACGAATGGCTGGCGCTGTGGCTCAAGGACGGCCATTACTGGATGCCGCTCGATTATAACCAGACCGATCCGCTCAACGTCACCTCGCTGATGTATGAGGATCTGTTCATGCTGAAACTGAGGGTTGAGCGCCTGAACGGTGCGCGGACATTCTCGCAAAAACCCAAGAGCCGGTGTCATCACGTCATCCAGCGCCCGTTCGTCGACGAAATGGACGAGGCGGCGGGAAACTTCGTGACCAAGACCTTCATGCATTATGTCGAGACGCGGCTTGACGAGCAGTTCCTGCTGGCGCTGACGGCGCGGCATGAACTGGCGCTGGTCGATGGAAAGCTCCGCATCGCCAACAAACGGGTCGACATCCTCAATTGCGACGCGGCCTTCCGCAACATTCAGCTGCTGCCATGATCGAGCCGGGCACCCAGACCATCTGGCAGGCCTTTGCCGCCACCGCCGGACTTTATCAGGACCGTCCTGTTTTCAACATCATGGCGGAGACCGCCGGAATCTATGGGATTGAACCCGGCGAGGTGAGCTACCGGCAGGTGCAGGAGCAGGTCACGGACTGGCGGCTTCCCTGCAGCAGAAAGGCTATGGCCCCGGGTTCCGGGTCATGCTTCTGCTCGAAAACCGGCCGCAGTTCTTTGTCTGGCTGCTGGCACTCAACCGGATCGGCGCCTCGGTGGTTCCGGTCAATCCGGATCTCAGGCATTCCGAACTCACCTATATGGCCGGCCATTCCGAGCCCTCCCTGATTGTCGGGCTTGCGAACCGCTGCGATGAACTCGCTGCCGCGGCCAGCGAGGCGGGGCTTTCTGTCCCGGTGATCGCGCCGGCCGATCCGGTGCCCCAGCCGGGAACAGCGGGCGCAGTGGCGCTGCGCGTGGATGAAAGCGGAGAAGCACTTGTTGGCGAGGAAATGGAAGCGGCGCTGCTTTACACCTCCGGCACCACCGGCAATCCGAAGGGATGCATTCTCACCAATACCTATTTTCTCGAAGCCGGGCGCTGGTACGCCAATGCGGGTGGGTTGTGTGCGCTAACCCCCAATGGCGAGCGGATGATTACGCCGCTGCCGATCTTTCACATGAACGCCATGGCCTATTCCTTCATGGCGATGGTCGCAGTCGGCGGCTGCCTGACCGTGCTCGACCGGTTCCACCCGTCGAGCTGGTGGCGCAGCGTGCGCGAAAGCGGGGCGACGTGCCTGCATTACCTGGGCGTTATGCCGTCGATGCTGATGGGTGCGGCAGAGGAACCGGCAGACCGGGACCATTCGGTCCGGTTCGGGTTCGGGGCGGGTGTGGATCCAAAGCTTCATGCCGCCTTCGAGGCGCGTTTCGGCTTTCCACTGGTGGAGGCCTGGGCGATGACGGAGACCGGCGCGGGTGCCGTGATTTGCGCTAACCAGTTGCCGCGCCGGATTGGCGAAAGCTGTCTGGGGAAACCGGGAGCCGAACTTCAGGTGCGAATCGTTGATGCAGACGGATATGTCAGCCAGGCTGGCCCGGGCGAGTTGCTGGTCCGGCGAGAGGGAAGAGATCCCCGCCGCGGGTTCTTTGCCGGCTATTTCAAGAACCCTGAAGCCACCGCTGAAGCCTGGGCGGACGGCTGGTTTCATACCGGCGACATCGTTCGCCGCGAAGCTGACGGCTCGATGTTCTTTGTCGACCGCAAGAAGAACGTGATCCGGCGTTCGGGTGAGAACATCGCCGCAGTCGAGGTTGAATCCGCTCTTATGCGGCATCCGGCTGTCAAGGCCGCGGCGGTTGCCGCGGTGGCTGATCCGGTGCGCGGGGACGAGGTGTTTGCCTGCCTGAAGGTCGATGTCGAACCCGGCGAGGCGCTGGCCCTTGAGATCGTCGGCTGGTGCTTGGGGCAGCTCGCCTATTACAAGGCGCCGGGCTATGTCGCCTTTGTCGACGCGCTGCCGCTGACATCGACGCAGAAGATCCAGCGCCGCGAACTCAAGGACCT
>Ga0114916_1002067_pt1 | contig 10767 bp, 9 predicted proteins | sample MalvirAntarct_66_FD_83501 | JGI IMG/M metagenome (GOLD analysis project Ga0114916, IMG submission 83501) | Marine viral communities from the Global Malaspina Expedition - Malaspina viral metaG Antarct_66 | ecosystem: Environmental > Aquatic > Marine > Oceanic | place: West Anvers Island... | reverse complement strand
CTTAAATACTAGAACAAAATCTACAGACTTGTAAGTATTAGTACGTCAGCAAAAAACACCGTTTTTAATTAAGTTAAGATGTAGGTTTTCTTAAGATTTGCTTAAGATAATTGAGAATCGATTAACAGTATAAAACTTACATTAACTTTACTAATTGAAGACGTTTAGTTTTTTATATCATCAAAAAGCACATTGAAATGATTACAATATTAACTACTGGCGGAACTATAGAAGGACTGGATTACGTGGGCGATAAGGGAATCAAAAAAACGAATGTCTCTATTTCAGATTTTCTTAAAAGTGCTAATGTAAATTTTGAATATACTATTCAGAGTGTTTTTAAAAAAGATAGTCGAGACATTACTATAAAAGACTTGAATCTGCTAGAAAACAGAATTAAGGAAAGTAATGCAAACAAAATATTGATAACACACGGGACTTTCACTATGGAAGATACCGCAAAATATTTAGGGAAACTCAACTTAGGAAAAACCATCGTTTTGGTTGGGTCTTTCATATTAGGGTCATCTGAAAAAACAGATGCCCCATTTAATTTAGGATATGCAATCAGCTCAATACAATTTCTAAAACCAGACGTTTATATTGCTATGAACGGGGAAATTTTTATTTGGAACAATGTTTCAAAAAACTTAGAAACCAACAAATTTGAGCCTAATGAATAGTGTTAACATAAATGTTTGGAACATCATTACATTGGACAACGTTCTTCTATCTATTAATAGATATACTCATAGTATTGCTTACACTTTACCTCTCAAAAACAAAAGCACGCACTAGTTTTAAGCGGTTTGTAATTCTTGGAATCTTATTTATTACCTACAATCTTACTGGTGGATTACTACCGTATGATAATTTTCCTGGACCATTTATTCTTCATTATATTATTACATATGGCGTAGCTATAACGTTATGTGTTTTTATAATTTACTACCTATACAAAGAATATGATATTGTCGTTTTAAAATTCAATTCTTCTATCCGTAATCTCGCTATTTTTACCACTAGTAGCTACATCCTACTATTTTTAGTTCCTTACTTTTTTACTAATTCTTTAAACTCTGCAAGGCTCTTATTTACAATTCCAATTTCGGTAGCTGTTATTATTTTTCTAATTATATTTTATAGACGAATTTCTAATCCAAACAATCCAAGTGCCTTTATCTTAAGACGCAACAAGTTATCTATGATTACCGTAGGGTGTGTAGCATTACTGCCAATCTGCACAGCTATTGGTGATTATCAATGGTTTACTTTTAGTGTGATGAATACAGCCTTTTTCGCCATAACTGCTATTGAAATAGATAGATATTTATATCTCATTGCAAATAATACTAGAATGTATGAAGTATTTGCATTTCAGAAAAAGCAAAGGAAAGACGTTTTAGAATGTAAAATTATTTACGAAGATTTAACCAGACGAGAGATAGAAGTTGCCCTATCTATACTAGGCAATTTGAGTTATAAAAATATCGCAAAAGATTTATTTATTGCTGAAAGTACCGTCTCAAAACACGCCTCAAACATTTTTAAAAAGACAGGTGTTAAAAACAGACGTGAATTTTTACACCGTTTTAGAAAGAAAATTAAATAAAAATTCCGTAGTCTATAAAACGCTATGTTTACTAGAAATTCAAAATATTCCGTACAAAAATACGGTTGTTCCGTAAGTATATACGGTAAGTTTTCTTTGGTCTATTTCAATTTTAATCTACTTTACAATTAGTTCCAATACTTCCTGTAATATACCTAATACAACTAAAAATTAGACTTTCATATATCGGAATTTGGCAGAACTATGAAAGTAATTTTTCAAGCTTATCAACCAAAACCAAATACTATGATTTCCACCTGTAATTCGCCTACTTATGGATTTATTAATACTGTCAAAAAAACTACTAAAGGACCTGGATGATATAAAAATTCAAAACCAGAACATTTTAAAAAGAGCACAAAAATCTATTAATGTTTGCCGGAATCTGTTATGGGTTTTTAAAAAAGAAATTCTAAAAAAAGGATTCAAAACAATCAAGGACGAAGTGCAATTCTTCAAAGAAGTTAAGCAAGTTCCGCTCATTAAACTCATCTACTTTACAGAAATCTACTCTTTTGAAATACAGCTACCAAAGGCTGATAAAGAAAACCAATTAAAATCCATAAAGAAGAAAATCAATAAGTTCAATCGTTTTTTTCTTTACAATTTAGATTTTGGTCGCTATGTAGATTCTGGCGCCACTAATTTTGATAAGGAATATTATACAAGAGATTACCTAGACACTTTTCATATCACTACCTCAAAATTTTACTTTCAAGACCCCGAATTCTGTACACCTAGGGATATGCTACTTGGTAAGTACAGAGCTTATTATTCATTGGTACATTATATGGCTGAGAAAAAGCGTAGCATTAAAAACAACCTGAATGGTAAATTACCTACAATCGAGCCGCTTGAAAAGATACATTGGCCATTTTCAAACACAGACTACGTTGAAATTCTTTATGCGTTATGCGCAAAAGGTTTGGGAAAACAAGACAATCAAAGCATAATGCAAGTGTCTAAAAAACTACAACAGCTATTTGATTTTGAACCAAAAGATATTTATAAGACCTATCAGGACATAAAAAACAGAAAAAATAGCAGAACGCTTTTTTTGGACCAACTTTCTACATCATTAATCATAGAAATGGATAAAAGTGAAGTGTGATTTTTTCTTCAACCCCTTATTTTACTGATGAAATATAACCGTACTACGGTTGACCTACGGTAATTCAATTTTTTAATGAATTTTGCTCTTTTTGCTTTTGTAAAAGCGTACTTACACGCATCAAAATCAACCAAACAGCATCAAATTTCAAAAAGTTAAATTTTGACCGTAGTATGGTTGTACTGGGGAATAAAATCCATTAAACCTATTCAAATTTGTAGAACGAAAGTCAAATCAGGTTAGGGGCTATCAAATTAATTGACAGTAATGCGATAGTCCTTTTCCATTAAAACCGTTCTATTATGCCGACAAGTATTATTACAACAGACGACCTTCGAGACTTCAAATTAGAATTGCTCGATGACATTAAAAAACTACTATCAAAAGAAGCAACAGGAAAACTCAAAAAATACCTCAAATCTTCTGAGGTTATGGATTTACTTCAGGTAAGTCCAGGCACTCTTCAAAACCTTCGCATCAATGGCACATTGCCCTATACCAAAGTAGGTGGTATCATCTATTACGATGCCGAAGAAATACAAAGTATAATGACAGCCAACCGTGTGCATCACAGTTTAAAATCTTGATTATGAACTATATAAAGCTACTTAATGCGGCTTTTGAAAAGTTCTATTTTGATGACCGCCTAAATCCTACCCATATTAGTTTGTATATGGCCTTATTTCAAGAATGGAACAGTAGCCGCTTTATGGATGAATTTTATGTAAACCGCAGGGATTTAATGCGCGTAGCTAAAATCGGTTCAAAATCTACCTATCATCGCTGCATAACAGAATTAGATGCTTGGGATTATCTATCCTATTTCCCATCCAACAATCCGTATAAAGGAAGTAAAATCAAGATGTCCATTATCGGTACAAGTGATGAACCAGATATGGGACGGTACAATCCCACATTAGAACAGCTTGCGGAACAGTATCATCCCATACGTGAACCACTTGTGGGACAGCACCATCCCACAAACGGACAAGTTGTGTACCAACACCGTCCCATAGGTGGACAAGCATTGGTATCTACTATAAACAATACCAAACAAGAAAACAATATAAAACAACCAAAGGGCTGGCAGGCCGTTTTTGATTTTTTTATTGAAAAAAATTTTGATGCTGATGAAGCAAAAAAATTCTTTGCCCATTATGAAACTCATAATTGGCAAACGAGCGATGGAAAAGAAATTCGGGATTGGCGTGCTTTAGCTAAAAACTGGATGGATAGAACCGAATTGTTCAACCAAGAAAACAAATCAAACTCAAAACAAGCGTCCCAAATCAAGGACAACTTGCGAACCACTAAAAACAAAGATTATGGACAACCCCTCTAAAATTACCGAAGGTGGCGTGGAATATTCACTCGGAAAGTTTGATGGCAAAAGCGTTCTTTACGATTTTGACAAAATCTTGATTTATCTAAATGCAAAGGGAATGAAACTCTTTGGTCAGCAATTTAGAATCTATGATGAAGACACCGTTATCATTCGCAAACTTTGTCATTATTTCATCAAGGACAAAGAAAATTGTGAAAAGAACGGAATTGATATCGACAAAGGTATTTTACTTTCTGGACCAGTAGGATGCGGAAAAACAACGCTGATGAAACTACTGCGCCATATTGTACCAATGCAAAGGCCTTACGAAATGATTCCTTGCAGGAATGTGGCTTTCAGTTTTAACCATCTTGGTTTTAAAACTATTGAAGACTATGGGAATACCAGATTTTATTGCTTTGATGATTTAGGTATTGAACCAGCTGGGCGATTTTATGGCAAAGACCTAAACGTAATGGGCGAAGTCCTCTTGTCTCGATATGAATTGTACCTACAGACCAAACACAAAGTAAAAACCCACGCTACCACAAATCTAAATGCCGAAGAATTGGAAGAACGCTATGGGAATCGAGTTCGTAGCCGAATGCGAGAACTGTTTAATTTGATTGCTTTTGACACCAAGGCTGGGGATAAGCGGAAGTGATTTGAAATTAATATATTACGGTAAAACACAATAAATTATGTTAAAATTTCAATATATTTAGACACGATTAGACATACAACAAAATTTGACAGAGCTAATGAGTTTTCATTGGCTTTTTTGTTTTCTATTCTTGATTGTCAAAAAAAAATTAGTGATTATGAATAAAGTATATCCAAAAGGTTCAGAATGGCGCAAATGGGATTTGCACGTTCACACACCAGAATCTGCTCTTAACAATGGTTTTGGTGCTGATTGGGACGAGTATGTAAAGCAACTCTTTACCAAGGCTCTTGCCCACAATATAGCTGCTATTGGTATAACCGACTACTTTACTATTGAAGGCTACAAAAAGCTGAAAAATGAATACCTCAATAATGATACTAAACTTAAAGAGTTAGAGTTCAGCAATGACCAAATTGAAAGGATTCATCAAATCTTAATATTGCCGAATATTGAATTTAGATTAGATAAACTGGTACAGGATAATCGAGTAAATTATCACGTCATATTTTCCAACGATGTTTCTATTGCAGACATTGAAGAAAACTTTTTGCAGCAACTAAAAATAATTGTTGAAGGAAACCCTCAACAAGCAGCTGAACGAAGAGCTTTGACTAAAAACAACCTCGCAACGTTGGGCGAACGGCTTCAAAATGAGCACGCTGATTTTAGACAACACCCGTGTCATCTCTACACGGGTATGATGAATGCTGTTGTATCTGATGATGAAATATCAAAACTACTATTGGACCAACCATCATTGTATAAAGGCAAATATTTAATTGTTACACCATCAGATGAGGATTTGAGTGACGTAGAATGGAATAATCAAGGGCATTTGACTCGTAAAATTCTCATTCAGAAATCTGACTGCCTATTTGCATCAAATCCCAATACTAGAAAATGGGCACTCGGAAAATTTGGCGAAAACCCACAAGAATATGTGGATGAGTTCAAATCTTTAAAGCCCTGTATATGGGGAAGTGATGCACATACATTTGATGAACTTTTTACCAAGAATGCACCAAGACTTTGCTGGATTAAAGCCGACCCAACTTTTGAAGGTTTAAAACAAATCATTTATGAACCTGAAGAACGCGTGAGTATAACAAACCGTAAACCCGATGAAAAAAAGGTTTACGAGGTTATAGATAAAGTACGATTTATTGACCCAGCTTTCACAACAACACCCATTGAATGCAACGAAAATATGACTGCCATCATTGGTGGGAAATCTACTGGTAAATCTATATTATTGAAGAGTACGGCTAGAACTGCTGATATCGCTGAGTACAATAAGCGAAATGAATCTGCTAATATTGTTGACAAAAGACCAGTTAGTAGTTTTGAGATTATTTGGAAGGATGGACAGACCTCTAGTCTGGGTGCTGAAAATAATCCCGCAAAGAAAATTATCTACATACCACAATCCTATTTAAACAGGGTAGTTGACGATGGCGAAAACACAGGTGATATTGACGAAATAATTCAAGACGTTCTACTTCAAAAGGAAGAATTTAAAGCTTGGTACGATTCTTTAAACGACAAGAAAAAGGAAATTGCAAACAAAGTAGATGCAGCAATAAAAAACCTCTTCGAAAACATTGGGATTAATATCGAAAAAAATCGATTAAAAAAAGAATTGGGTGATGAGAGTGGAATCAAAAAACAGATTGACAAGCTCAACGAAGAAATTAAAGGTCTTCAAGAAAAATCGAAAATAAGCAAAGAAGAACTTGATACGTTTAATCAAGTCAACACCCAGATAAAGGATAAAAATGCTGCTATTGATACGCTGAACAAGGACATTTCCAAGTTAAAATCTATAAAAGACATCAGCATTCAAATTAATGAAAATCTGACAGAGAATATTATTAATCCTGAACTTAAAAAGGATATAGAAACCCTAGCAACTACAAAAACCGCCATTTATAAAACGGACTGGGCTACCGAAGTAGATAAAAGAATCAAGGGACAGGAAGCTCAAATCTTAACGATAAACAAAGAAATAGAAGTACTCGAAGCGTCCATAAAGGATATGAAGGAAGTATTAAAAGACCAGAATGTGCTTAATGAACTAATGAAAGACCTAGGCAAAGAAGAAAAGATTCTTTTGCAAATTGCAGAATTCCAAAAGGAAATAATCAATTCCTATAAACTCATTGAAAAAAATATTCAACTTCTTGCCAATTACAATGCAGAGTATTACTCACTCTATCTTGAAGCTAAAGATAGCGTTGATTTATCTGATTTTGACGATGACCTATCGTTTGATATCCTTACCAAATTTAAAAAAGATAATTTTCAAGAATCCTATGTTCAAAAAAGCTTCGATGGTCGTGCTACAGCTAGTAGAGATTACGACTATCTAACCCAATACGAGTTTGCTAGTTTGGAAGAACACAAGACGTTTTTAAAAGCAGAGTCTTGGAAAATTATAAAAAATGAAATTCCGAAAAGAAAAGGACTAACAAATAAAGAAGCTATCACTTCCTTATTTACCAATTGGTTTATGCACGATTACAAGGTTACGTTTCAAGATGATGATATTTCGGATATGTCTCCAGGTAAAAAGTCATTTGTTTTGTTGCGTTTATTGATAGACTTAGATGATAGTCAATGTCCAATCCTAATCGACCAGCCGGAAGATGATTTGGACAACCGTTCTATCTACAATCAAGTGGTGAAATTTTTGCGTAAACGAAAAAAAACAAGACAAATTATTATTGTAACCCATAATCCAAATCTGGTTTTAGGGGCAGACGCAGAGCTAATTATTGTAGCCAATCAAGATGGTGAAGGCACTAAAAACAGAACACATCCATTTGAGTATATTTCTGGGTCAATTGAACATACAAAAGCAGAGGACAATGAAATTACTGAAGTGTTATATAAAAGAGGTGTGCAAGAGCACATCTGCGATATTTTGGAAGGTGGTCCAGAAGCATTTGACAAGAGAAAGAAAAAATATAATTTTTAAATAGAGATAATCGTAATTGTGGATAGTTTTAACCTCTACAGAGAAGCAAAAGACCAGTATGATAAATTAATTCCTGAGAGAAATGACGGATTAATTCTTCTATCACTTTATGCTAAATATAAAGATAACGATTTTACCGAAGAGAACATCATTGCCGCTATAACCAAGGTTTTCAAAGACCAAGGTAATGATAGTTCTCGAACAGAGTACAATAGAAACAATGCTATCATTCTAAGATTTCAAGAGTCATTTTTATGGCGTAATACTTCAAAAAGAACCTATCAATTCAAGAAGTATGGACTAGAGCTCTGCCAGAACATCGAGAAACGATTGATTGAGAAATACAATCCAGCAAAGATTAAGAGATTCTTTGCTGAACTATACAAAAGCCTTACCGAAAACATAAATGAAAACAAGAATTTCAATGAATGGATTGAAGACCATTTTGAATTAAGACTTCCTGAGCTAACAACACAAATAGAAATTTTAGACCAGCAGGTCAACGAGTCTGTAAAGGATTTTAAAACAGGAATAAAATCTAAAGACCAAAACATACTTTCTTCTTTAAAAGAAATTGAAATTCGTCTAGAAATTATTAAAGAACAAGCATCTGAGCTTAGAAATGCATTTCAGATATCATATGACATAGACGACTTATTAATAGGTCTTCTAGAAAACAACAATGAGCAAATTAACACTTTAGACATACAACGAGTTCAGAATTTTCACAATAACTCTAGAAGCCAGTTAGAGCAGGTTAGTAAAAGAATTGAAAAGATAAAACCTAGAATTAGAGAGTTCATCTACGACTTTAATCAAAAGAATTTTGACAGAAAAACCAAAAGGTTCATTGACCATTTGCTTGAAAAATCTACCGTAATAAGAGAAGGTAGCTCTAAGCGAATACAACTTCCAGATAATTTACCCAGATTAGCTATAACATCCGCTGTTCACAATCTTAAACTCAACGTAATACCCAATAGAAATATAAGTCCAAAACTACCTATTACGGTTACCAAGAGAACTGTGGATACTGTTAAAAGAAAAGAGTTACTAGAAAAGACATTAAAATGGAAAAGAGATAAAGAAAAAATTGGATACTGGACTAAACTAGCATTTGAAGAATTGGAAGAAAACGGGATGTTGGACTTTACACCATTCTTCTTTAAAATTCTTAAAGAAGACCGAATTACTATAGCAGTAAAAACAGCACATAACATTATAAGAAAAAATACAACTTATAGGAATAAGTATAAAGTAGAAATTAAAAAAGAATCAACGTTCGACAGCACAAAAAAAGGCATATCAATATGGCAGATGACCCTACAGAGAAAATAGAACCATACAGTTTTCTATACAATAAAAGGGCAAAAAGCATTTTTGCCAAGATAGATTACACACTCAGAAATGGCATACATATTCAAAGAGAATATCCTAAAAACGTAAATCTCTATAGATTTTTAAGTGATACAGACAATTATGAATCGCTAAAAAACTACTATGAAGATTTTTACAATTTGAATCTAGTAAAGGAAGGTAGTGATTTTAACAGGTACTATTATCTCAACTTAAATGATGATGGCACAAGCAATGTTCCCTCTGACAACAGAGATTACTTAAGAAGCGAATATATAATTATTGGGATGCTCTTTTTAAAGATGTACAAGTTAGATGGAAACATTGAACTAGATACTGTTACTGAATTTACTTCGCTACTCTATGAAGAATATGAGGAACAGAAGAATGCATTAAGAAAGTTAATAAATGACAATTCTTCCGACAAGAGTACAGATTTAGGTGACAAAAAATTTGAGAGTGTAATTGCCAAATCATTTGAGAAATTTGGGGACTTAGGCTGGTTAATGTGGGATAAAGAAGATGATAAAAACAAATTTAAGGTTATGCCTTCCTTTGAGCGTTTGCGTATTATCTACCAACCACAGATTGAAACCATTGATGATTTAATTAAGGAAGTAAAAGATGCAGAATAACTACCCTCGAATATACAGCCTTTCTACGATAGGCATTAAACAGCATTTTAATGCTGACTATCTTTTTCATCCTTACAGAACGGATTTTAGTGGTGAAAGCGGAAGCGGAAAAAGTATGATAGCAGATATGATTCAATTGATTCTTGTAGGTTCAAATGAATTTAAGTCTGCAACGCAAGGTAATAGACAAAGAGATGTAAAAGGAATGCTTATTTCCCAAAAGGGAAAATCATCTACTAGAGGTTATATTTTTCTAAATATTGAAATTAAACCTAAAAACTATATTGTTGTTGGCGCTTATATTGAAGGCACGAGTAATGCTGCTGAAATGTTCATTATTCAAAATGGATATGATTGGAATGAGTTAACCCCATTGAATAAGCCTGTTTTAAATAAAGACTTGATTATAAATAATAAAGTTGATACGTTAAACAATCTTTGTGATAAAATTGAATTTGCTAGGATGAAATCCTTTAGACGAAAAAACTACCACCAAATTTTATTTGATAGTAGTATCGTATCCCTAGACTTAACTAAAAGTGAAACACTTAAAACGTATGCAAATATTTTAAGGTCTTTTAGCAGAGGAAAAGGTTTTAAAACAGAATCTGAAAATTTAAAAAAGTTCCTTTTTGGTGATGATGAGCAAAATGCCATAATGGATAAATATAACGAGGAAGTCAACAATATAAGTAACGATTTTCACGAACACATAAGATATACAGATGAAATTAAGCAGATAAATGACAAACAAGTTTTGCTGAAAACTGCACTAGAGAAGCAAAAGGAATACAAAGCGATATACACAACTTATCTAACCAAAAAGTTCAATTATTGGAACGGTATTCGTGAAAATACAATAAATAAAAAAGGCGAAATAAATACCAAACTATATCAGAAAAAAGTTGAACAGGATTTTGTTCAGAAGGAAATACTAAGAATTCAAATAATTGACCTAAAAGAGCTTTTAAGTACTAAAGAAAAAGTTCTAAATCTCTCAAAAAAAGACAAGGACAACAATGATGTAGAAAGACGGTTTTATGAAATTAGCCAATCCAAGCTACAGATTGAGGTAACTCAAAAAT
>Ga0114916_1002066_pt1 | contig 10770 bp, 13 predicted proteins | sample MalvirAntarct_66_FD_83501 | JGI IMG/M metagenome (GOLD analysis project Ga0114916, IMG submission 83501) | Marine viral communities from the Global Malaspina Expedition - Malaspina viral metaG Antarct_66 | ecosystem: Environmental > Aquatic > Marine > Oceanic | place: West Anvers Island... | reverse complement strand
TGCTGCTAGTTTTTGAACTCCAATAGATAAACCAGCAAATGCAGGGTTAGCAATCATTCCTGTAATTGTAGATGTAGGTGTATCTTTTACACGAGCCAAACCTTCTTCTTCAGAAGACCCTGCACCCATAACAAATCCTTGTGCAGCTCCTAATCCTAACAGCCTTGCCCACATAGGCACAACTGCAGCTAAAGATGTACCACCAGTAAATGGAGCTCCAACTGCGGATGCAATAGTAGTTCCCACAGCAGGAATAATAGCACCACCAACTTCATATTTTAAAGAACCTTCTTTAGACTGAGCTGACTTTAACTTTTCTCTCTCTTCTTCTAGAGCTTCATCGTAAGTGACATCTGGACTGAGAGCTTTTACACCTGCAATAGCCTCATCTGCAAAGTTAAATAATAAACCTGTAGCAGTAAGCCTTGCCCTATCTGCCATTGTAAGACCTGATTCTGGGTCAACTTCAGATTGTGGTAAAACCTCCAAACCTCTTTCTGCAAGAAGTCTATCTAGCTTTTCAGATGCACTCTCAACGTGACCTTCTTCGTGTGCCATTTTAATTTCTCCCTGCTATTTCTTCTGCTAAAATCTCTAGCATTTCTGGAGTATACAATTCTTCTCTATTAGGATTTGCTGCCATTTCAAGTAATTCGTCTATATCCATTACTGAAATTGATGACTTAAAATATATAGTTTGACCTAATCTGGCTTTTGTTAATCGTTCGTTTGCATATCCCTGAGAATTTAAAATATCGTAAGTTGTCTCACCATCGTTATATTTTAAATATTTTCTAGCTCCTGGATACATAACATCAAATGCATCTCCAGCACTATTTATCATACCTGTTACAGTAGATTCCCTTAATGCTCTTTTATTTGTTATTGTTTTAGCACCATCTCCAACTTGTGGAAAATAATCTCTTAATGCATTTGCATACTCAGTTGGTCCAATCGCTGCACCAGATTCATCACGCAACTGAGCAGCAACCCACGCTTGTGCAGCGTTATGGTATTGCCTTGCTTCAGTGCTAAGACCAATTGTTCCTAATCCAATTGAATCCAGTAATCTTATTTTAGCAAGATCTTCAACAGTTGGAACATATCCTCCAGCCATAACATTTAAAATAATTCCTTCTGTGTAAAGCATTTTACTTCCAAAAGTTGCAGCTTTTGTTTGGTTTTGATCAAATTTTTGAGATCTTGTTTTTAATATTTTATCTAAATCTAAACCTTCTGGAACTGGCAAGTTTGTAGTTTCAGACAAATCAATTCCTGGTTTATATTTCGTAACTTCTTTCCCATCAACAATGTCTGTATATTCACCACCAGAAATAAGTTTTTGGTATTTACCAGAGTATTCGTTTCTTTCTGTTTGAGTTACATTTATTGCAAGGGTTGGATCAGCAAGTCTAATTCCAATATCATTAACCCTATCAAACATTCTTTCAAATGTTGCTCCTTTTGGTTGTACAATTCCAACTAAACTTTGAGATAACCCAAATTGTGAGGGTGTTAATAAAACAGTTCCTTCTGAACTTCTTTGTAGATTTAATCCTAGTGTTGTATTTAATTGAGCAAGATTATCTTCTGAAACACTATAAGGTGCAGGTTTTTTAGCTCCAGTAGTAGATGAAGCTGATGTATCTTCAGCAACACTTACAACATTATCTAGGGCTTTTATACTAGCAATTTCACTGGCAGGAACATAATCTTTTTTAGTTGTGCCATCAGACATAGTTACAATAATTGACTTGTAAGCTGTTGCTCCTGTGGTAGATGGCTTTAGAGCCTTCATTAGATTAATAGCAGTCGCTGGAACGGCAGCTTCCGCTTTTCTATTTGCCTCATCAATTCCCATAATATATTCGGCTGGAGATCTCGCTGCACCTGCTGCAGAACCAAATAGTGTAGCCCCTGGCTGACTTGCCAATTCACCCATTTTACTAAAGTATAAAAATGCTGCCATTGCTGGGTCAACTTCTCTAGGCTTTCCTGCAAGAGCTTGAGCAAGGTTTATGTATTTATCATCAACTCCTACGTCTTTTAGAACACCAAAAGGAACATCTTCCATATCTGTTCGTGATACTCCGTTTTCAGCCATTACCTATTTGCCCCCATGTAATAAGCACTACCCAGCGTTCCAAGAGCTCCAAGTGTTTGACCATACACACTTGGCCCCTGCTGTTGCTGTGTTTGTGTATTGTATGAATATTGTTGCGTATTATATGGAGCCCCTTGTAAGGCCCCTAGTGCAAAATTTAAATCTTCATAAGGCTTTTTTTGCACATCGAGATAGTCGGCATACGCTAAATCTAAAGCCTGTTGATCTAATAATCTTTTTGCTTCCCCAGTGGATATTAACCCTGCTGCAGCTTGTTGTTTTAATCCTTGAGTAAGAGTTGCAAGATTTTGATATTGCTGTGCAGCCTGTAATCTACCTGACTCTTCTGTTTCGTAAGCACCTCTTGCTGAAGCATCTGCTGCCATTCTACCAGCTCTATCGGCATCAAATCGACCTGCAGCGAACCCTAAACCTTCAGCTAGACCTCTTGCTCTTAAATCAGCTTCGCTTTGTATTCCCTCAGATCCAAGAAACGCCTCTCGAACCCCAAGACGAGAACCAAAAGCCCCAGACTTTGCTGCTTGTGCTCTAGCAGAATTTTGTTCTTGAGTGGTTCTGTCTTGTATATCTCGTATTGCTGGGTTCATAGCATCAGAATAAATATCTAAATATTTTTGACCTTCTGTGCCTTCACCTATAGCAAAATCTTCACCCATCATATCTCCATAGAGATCTTGATAAGTTACAGGAACTTCTTTGCCAGTGGTTGGATCTGTCTTTGTTCCTAAATATCCTTGACCAATTTGATCCATAAATGTTTTAGAAGATTGTGTATCAGCAACTCCGTCACCGTCTGTATCAAAGCCACTTATATAGCCTTGATATTGGTTTGCACCTTCGGTCAGCATTCGTCCAGCTTCTTGCTCTTCTAAAGAAAGCTTGCTTTTAGGTATTCCTTCTCCAACACCTGAAAGATCATCAGCTATGGCTTGTGCAGCCATTGTATCACCAGCTTGCGAGGCAGCAGTCCCATCAGCTAAAGTGATTTGACCATCACCATCATAATCATATTGTGTATTAAAATACTCTGCAATTCTTGGATCTAGATAGCCTTCAGGTATTATATATTGACCAGCATTAGGATTCGGAGTTGTCCCATCTTCTAAAAATTCTGATTGAAACTCTGGCTCTACTAAACTTGCAGCTTGCCTAAATATGGCTTTACCAGCTTGGCTTACCCACTCTGGAAGTTGCGTCCCTGCTAATGTTTCCGAAGACGATTTTAAGTCAACTGGGGCAGTAGTAAAACACATATTATATCTCCATATACATTGAGCCAGCCTTGGTTAAACCAAGTCGCTCAAAAAACTTATCTTTTCTCTCAATGTCCCCTGAAAAAACATGACCAAGCGTAATTTTTAACTTAGCTGAATTTCCTGAATAAATAAAGTTCTTTACTAATTTAATTGCTATTGTTGATTTTCTGTTTTCTGGTTGGACATAAAACCACAAATCTTTTAAGCTTCTTTCATCCGACCACCAATCACAATTTATAGTGCCAGCAATAGACCCAACAATTTTGTTTTTAACTTCCGCAACTAGAACAATGCCTTCTTCTAAAGCAAACTTTATAGTATTATATAATTTTTCTGGCTTAACTGGAGCCAGTTTTATTTTAGTCTCTGAATGCATATTTAATAACATTTCATAGATTGGCTTTATATCTTGCATTGTTGCTTCTCTTATTTCCATTACATTCCGCTTAAAGCTCCCATTTCAGTCTGTGCGGGTGCTTCCTGTCGTTGTCCTCCAACTTGAGATATAATTTGTTGTAACTCTGGTAGTAACTTCATTAACACATCAGCAACGGCTGGAGTTATAGCACTGTCAATCATTCTAAGCTCTTCTGGAGCCATATTAGCTATACGAGCAAGCAAAACTGCACCAATTTCCTGAGAGGGTTGCATAAGCCTAGCAACAGCTTCTGGAGGCATTTCAACAGAAGACCTTTTCATATTCGCACCTTCCATTGGTGGCATGGGTGGTCTTTCCATTGGAGGCATTGTATCCATAGCAGCGTCCATTGCTGGTCTTTCGCCCATTTGATCTTCTTCAGCCATAATTATATCTCCTTTTGTTTATAAAGCACTGACCAGTCTGTTACTTTGCAGAATGATCCTATAACCCAGCAAGTCGGCTCTAGAATTTTCCTGTAAACTTTGCCTAAGTAATCTGGCTTGTCTCTTTCACCATATATATAAGCAATTTCATTTGCACGATGTCCTGCAACGTGTTTCCAGAACTTAACAAATCTTCGTTTGCGCATTTGCTTAACCATCCACACAGCCCACACATGATAACCATTAACATGAGTTGGAGTTAAGTAATCTCTTGTAAATCGGTAATCCAAGACAACTTCTTTTCTTGTTAGCAATCCTTGTTTCATTAATTCATTACAGATAACTCTGCCACCAATAATGCTACCTAAAGCACCACCGATAAATGAACCGATTGGACCGAATGCAGCTCCAAAGAATTTACCTACAGCACCAGCACCAGCCGACTTAGCTGCCTTAACAGGATCTCTTCCTAAAGCTAACTGTACAATAAAATTACCAGCAGCTCCACCAGCAGCACTTCGAAAGTTTTGAGCACCAGCAGTTCCTGCTTCCCCAAATGGATTTAAAACACCTCCATCTTCAAAAAGTGGTTTATCACCAAAAATTGGCATACCTTTTCCTATAGCATCCCTACCAACATTTCCACCAAATTTTTCTATACCTTCTTTCCCTATTGCACCTTCTGCTGCGGTTGTTGATATTTCTCCACCTTTCATTCCAACATCTGTTAATTTTTCATATTCAGGTGTTTTAGAAAGATTTTTTAAATCTTTTACAGAAAATGATGTCATATCTGCTGCAACATCCAAACCGCTTTCTGTGAATGGAAGTCCTTCAGCAAATGTTCCACCAGTAGCAAGACTTGATCCAATGCCTTCAGCAACTTGACCCAATATAGGGGCTATTTCATTTCTCATTATTTCTTTAGGAGTTGGCAAGCCTTCTATTTCACCGTTTTCTGCTATAAAAGCTTCATAATCTTCCATAAGTTTATTTTGGTTATCATCTGCTGGGTCATAAACCACTTCACCTGTTTTGACTTTAGTAACCCAATTAAGAGAAGGCATTATTGATGTGCCGTAATAATCTTGCAAAGAAAATTGACCAAAATTTATATCTTTTGTGGGATTATTAAATTTTTGTTTATATATATTATAAGTAAATTTCTGGTCATCTTCTTCACCATTTACGTTTGCTAATGCTCCAACTTCATAAACCATATCAATTTACCTCCAAGACACTTATTACAACTGTTAGCCGATTGGCAGTAGCTGCTGTACATTTCAATATTTCACCCTCTTCTAAAACAAGTGGGGCAGATAAAAACTCGACTGTAGCACTAGCTCCTACAGCTTTAACATGAAACAAACTGAACACGCTACTCCCACTAGTTAGCGTTACAGATAGCGTATCTGCATTGCCTGAGTCTTCGGAAGCTAAAAAAGATTTTACAATAGCCGTTGTCGCACCAGGAACAGTATATAATACGGTTGCATTGGTGGTTGTTAAGTCTAGCTTTGCGTTGCGAAATTTATTAGCCAAAAAACCAACTCACTGTTTGGGAATTATTTTCCGTTATTTGACTTTGAAAAGACGATGCAAAAAATGATGCTTGCTTTTCTAGCTCTATTGTATTGTTAAGCCTCGCCATATAATTATAGTCATACTCTTGAGGAGGAGTAGGAAGTCTTAAAACTGCTAATGGAGCACTCATCTTAAACTGTCCTTCTTTGAATCTATTCTAAAGTCACCCATTGACCACTCATCTTCTGTACCAGAACTATACACTTTCATGCTTATTTGTCGACCCTTTGCTCTCGTACTTAATTTTGTAGTGGTATTTGTAATAGTGAACGGTCCTTTTGTTACTGCCGTAGTTTGATTAGGATATTTTTTGGTTTGTAACTCTACAAATAAATTTGTGGTTGCAGACATAGTTACATCAGGAATAATTTTATCAACCAAATATAGATTGTCTCCATTTTCCGTTAGTTCTCTTGGAGAGCTTACTATAAAACTATTCATAGCAGCACCATCATCTGTTGTCCCTGTTTCGTGATTATACAAGAAACCTTCTTTGTCAAAAGCAAAAGGAACATTTCTAAATCCAAAGCTATCTGACCAACAAGTTCGAGGGAGCGACCCAGTTGACCAAACTTGATCTCCATAATTGAATGTCACATAGCTGTCATTTTCGGGATTAACAAAATCTGAATTATCTTCGCTTGGATAATACCATGTAATTTCCTTATGGGCCTTATTTATTCCCACAACTGCCTTATCCTGATAATTAAATCGCATTCTATCAAATACATAATATTCTACTGGGCAAGGAAGCTGGGTGACGACACCGTTATAACGATAGAAACCACGCTTGGCCATCCAGAAAATATCTCCGTCAACATTTATCATAGTATTAATTCCAGCAGCTCCAGTTCCAACACTGAGAAGCCTGAACGAGAAATCTAGTGGTGGTCCCACAAATGACATTCCGTAGATCGCTTCATCTGTAGATATAATTGTTTCTTCACGAGCAGAAATCATAGCAACAATTTTAGTTCCGATTTGCAGCCTCTGGTCACCTGCGTCATTGTTTTTAGTTAAACCCCAAATTGAAAAGCTTTCTATTTCCGACCATCGAACCAACATTGGATCTAATGTACCTGTAGTAGAGTCTGGTACAACAAAGCCATCTGCTCCACCACACACAAAATGCCGATCAGGGAAAGACACTGTCGACACCCTAGAAATTGTTGGCACAGATGTAGCGTCGGATTCATCAGATATTAATTCTGCTCTAGTTGTTACACCCTCAGATGTATCAAAATAATAAAGTGCTCCACCTCGCACCTGACATAAAACATCAGAATCCCAAAGATTTAGACTCCAACAAGAACTTTCCAAACCAACATTAGAAGCTGAAGCGGAACGAACTGTACCCCATGTGCTGTCACCCCAGGCTCCAACACCAAATCCAAGAGCAGGGTCAGCGGATTGTATTCCTAATCCATCAGCAGCACCAATTAGGTAATTAATAACAACAGCGTTTCCACCCCCTGCAGACACTGTAGATGTTGCTGCACTTGGAGCTGTGACCGTAAATGTATTTGTAGTTACTGCTGTTATTTGATAACCAGATCGTCTGTTAAGCGTATCCGCTGTAATTCCACCAGTCGCTGCAGCACCTTCAAAAACAACGAAGTCACCTTTTAACGCACCGTGACCAGTATCCGTTATAGTAATTGTTGTCGTAGTGTCAGCCGTTGTAATCGGATCTATTAATATTTGTGTAACAGTCACGCCACTATTATGAGCAGCAGCAGTTGTACTGTCAGCACCTCTAGTAGAGCCAGTCAATGTCAGTGTACTGATTGAAGTATATGTTATGACCTCTGTTCCAATAAGTACAGCTCCCGCTGCTTTAAAACCAGTGACACTTGTTAGATCAATTCCAGTTTCACTATCGTCCAAAGCTTCCGTTGTTGTTGTAGCTGCGTTTGTTTTGTCTCTGAGAGGTGTAATGTCAAACAATCCGCTGTCTTGAATTATATATAAGTGGTTGTGAGTTGAAACAACAATTCTGTCTATTCCGTCTTCATCAGACCGCCAAGAAAGCATTTTTCTCGCAATACCTTGAACAGATGTTGCTGAACTTGAAACTGTTCCGTCTGCATTTAATGAATTAAAAGTATCTTTTAGCCAACCACCAATCTTTGTCGGATAGCCATTACGAAACCGAACTAAGTCTGAATCTATCCAAAAAGGCCCAGCTTTGCCAGCAGCGTACTCTGTGATGTCTTTCACAATACCTGGTTGAAATTTTAATAATTGTAAGCTCATAAGTTCCGCATTCTTTCTACTAGACGTTTTGATCTTTCGCCAACTTGATTATACCACTTGCTGTCAACCATCTCATCCGCTGCCTTGTCCCACCGTCGAGCGTCAACATTTCTCTTCATACCTTGAAATGCTCTCATTCTTCCCAAACCCATATTAAACAACATATTCGCTATGATTTCTTGTACAGTCTCAGGAAGATCATCAAAGTCATCATACAACCTATAGCAATCTTTTTTCACGCTTTCTAAGTCTTTTTCAAAACATTCTTTTACACGATCTTCAGAAACAGCAGTTCCAACAGGCCGACCGTATTCGGGATCACTTTGCAAAATTAAATGCCCGATTCCGTGTGTGGGTAAATGGAGGTGATCCAGATAAATGACGTACTTACATCCCTCATCTATTTCGAGTTGTTTTCTTAATCTACTAATATCCATTTTACGAACCTTTAAAGAAAGTATCCACTTCTATCATAAGATCTTTTTTACTCTTTCGTCTATCTAATTCTATGCCATGAAAACGCATTTCTGTTTCCAACTCTGTTTTTGTCATAGAATTGTAATCAGGAACAATTGTTGTTTTGTCTGTCACCGTCACAGTAACAACATCAACAGGAGTTTCAATTATTTTCTCTATGACAGTATTCTCAACTTCTGTTCCGTTAATCATTGCAAGGGCTTCTGTTTTTGTCATGCTTGGTGTCGGAAGTGATCTGCCTCCTTTTACATATTTTAAATTATAAAGGTCTTCACCATTTTCATTCTTGCCAATAATAAACATTTCTACTGGAGCAGTAATCATTTTGTTAATCCTTTTGATTTTTCGTATGAACGTAAGCCCCCAATTCCAAGCATCCCACCCAAAACCGTGAGGAGGGTAGACATATCAAAAACAGGTAAATCAGGTAAATCTACTCCAGATGCTGTTAATACGAAAACTAAAATAGGTTGTAGTACAAAATGATATGCAAAAGCAATTCCAGATGTCCAACCGATAAATGGACGCCACCCACCTTTAAACAAACTGCCAGAAGCAGCTTCGGCCTTGTTGATCTCCAACTGAGAAAGTAATGCCTGTTGAGCGTGAGTATCAGACATCGTTGCAATCTCATGTGCAAGCTTTGCCTTTTGATCTTTGTCTTCAATAACCTTATCTAGGATACCAGTTACTGGACCTATAAGACTAGTTATTAAGCTCATTGTTTAAGCCTCGCTTTGCTCTAAGTTGATCTAAGTCTTTTGCTTTTGTACCGCCATCATATTCCCAAGCATAACCTCTATAAACCATTTCATTATTTATATTTGTTTCACCGCACAATATCCAACCAAGCATCCGTCCATACTTACCATCTTTTTCTGTCTTAACACGCAAACCAGAAGCTTTCCCGTCTTTTAATCTTCGAGTGAGAAAGTCTTTAGCCTCTAGACCCATAGCTTTTTCTTCGAGATCTCTAGTACGAGACTCAGGAGTATCTATCCCTGCTAACCGAACTCTTTCTTTTTTAGTTAGATCAAAGCCAAGGTCTATTAGAATATCAATTGTATCGCCATCAACTACTTTTACAATTTCCTTAATGGCATATTCATACATTTTACATCCGATACAGTATTGCTAACAGCAGAAGAATAATTGAAGTAGCAGACCCAACTGCCCAAGCTTCAATCCGCTTAACACGATTATACAAGTCTTTAAATTGAATACTGATTTCAGTCTCCAAAGCAACGACCCTTTTGTCGATTTCTGCAACCTCAGTCATGTTAGCTCCTACGCTTCTTGTGCTGCTTTGTAAGCTGCCTTAACTGCATCCGTCCATGATGCATTAGCTATGGCTTGTACGCTTGCATCCTCACCTGATATATCTGTAGCTGTGTGTGTCCAATTACCATCCGCATCTTCTGATGAGTTAAATGGTACAAGAGCATGACGATGAAAAGCGCGTGTAAGTTCGTTCTTAGAACCATCCGCTTGTTCTTCCCACACAACTGTTGCTTGTCGTACCTGTACTGCCCAAGTACTTACGACTTCTATCTTGTCGTATTCTATTGTTTTTGTTATGTCACCGTTTGCCATTTTTATCTCCTTTTTAGGCCGTCGCATATGTAAAATTAAAATATGTATCTGCACTACCTTTGTAGACATCAAAGTCATTGTGGCTCATAGTAATTGACCCACCTGCAGGAATTCTAGTAAACTTAATTGTTGTTGCATTTTTAGTAGGGATTGCAAAAAGACCACTAACAGAAGTAGCTAGATTAGTGTAATAACCAACTCCATTACCGTTAACATTAAACGTAGCAATATTGAGCGTTGTAAAAGGTAATCCAGAAACATCTCTTGCTGAACCTGTGCCTATAGCATTTATAGCTATATTAGCCCAAACAGTTACTTTGTTTCCAATCTTAGTATATGTACCAGACCTTGCATTATAACTTGTGTTTCCACCAAGAGAGGGTGTCCATGTACCTTCTTCATAATCGTCTAAGGTATTTGCTGCTGTATTACTCGTAGCTCCAAGCACAATGCCCTTGCCTGCTGTGGAAAAGAATATGTCACCTGTTTCAACATCAATGTCACCACCAGAAGTGATTGTTGCTCTTGCAGCAGCTGCTGTATAAAATATAAATTTATCGTCATTGTGGTCGTATTCAATCATACCTCTATCATTAGTAGTGTCAGAAAATCCTATACGTCCACCACCATCTGTTCCACTCGCAATGGTCATCCCATTATTGCCACTGGTTGTAC
>Ga0114916_1002064_pt1 | contig 10775 bp, 7 predicted proteins | sample MalvirAntarct_66_FD_83501 | JGI IMG/M metagenome (GOLD analysis project Ga0114916, IMG submission 83501) | Marine viral communities from the Global Malaspina Expedition - Malaspina viral metaG Antarct_66 | ecosystem: Environmental > Aquatic > Marine > Oceanic | place: West Anvers Island... | reverse complement strand
CGCGTGCCACAGACCGGCCCGCGCGCCGGCGCTGTGGCCGGCGTGGGGCAGGCGGCGGGGCTGTTCGGCGTGGAGGAGGTGCCGGTCGTCCTCTCGTTCGACTATGCGGATTTCGCCGACTACTGGTCGACCTTCGAGACCGGGCAGGGGCGTACGGGCCGCTACGTCGTCTCGCTGCCCGCAGCCGCGCGCGACCGGCTGCGCGCTCACGCCGAAGCGGCCTACCGGGCTGGTATGCCGGACGGACCGCGCTCCTTCGCGGTCATCGTCCGCGCTGTCAGGGGAACGGTGCCGTAGAGGCAGACGAGCGACCTCCGCCAAAGCTCCGGCGCAGCGATTTCTCGAGCTCCAGCACCACCAGCAGCGCCACGCCGGTGCCGACGATCGCCAGACCGTCGAGAAACGCCACCGGCCGCGTATGGAACAGCGTCTGCATGAAGGGCGCATAGGTGAAGGCGAACTGGAGCACGACGACGAGCGAGACGCCGATCAGCACCGGGGAGGTGCCGCGCACCCCGGTGAGGGTCATCGATGCGACGCGCAGATAGCGCACGCTGAAGAGGTAGAACACCTCCATCGCGACCAGGGTGTTCACCGCGATCGTCCGCGCCTCCTCCAGCGGCAGGCCACGCGCCGTCGCCCAGGCGAACATGCCGAAGATGCCGGTGACGAACAGGCCCGACACCAGCACGACCCGCCAGACCAGGAAGGCCGACAGCAGCGGCTCGTCGGCCGGTCGCGGCGGCCGGCGCATGGCGTCCTGCTCGGTCGGCTCGAACGCCAGCGTCATGGCCAGCGCCACCGAACTGACCATGTTCACCCAGAGGATCTGCAGAGGCGTGATCGGCAGCGCCCAGCCGAGCAGGATGGCCGAGACGATGGCGAAGGCCTCGCCGCCGTTGATCGGCAGAAGGAAGGCGATCGTCTTCTTCAGATTGTCGTAGACAGTCCGCCCCTCGCGCACGGCCGCGGCGATCGAGGCGAAATTGTCGTCGGTCAGCACCATGCCGGCGGCCTCCTTGGCAGCCTCGGTACCCTTGCGGCCCATGGCGATCCCGACGTCGGCGCGCTTCAGGGCGGGGGCGTCGTTGATGCCGTCGCCGGTCATGGCGACCACCGCTCCCTCGGCCTGCAGGGCGGAGACCAGGCGCAGCTTGTGTTCGGGACTGGTGCGGGCGAACACGTCCGTCTCCATGACGCGCCGGCGCAGTGCCAGATCGTCCAGGCCCTCCAGTTCCTGGCCGGTCGCGACGCTGTCGGTCTTCTCCAGCCCCAACTGTGCGGCGATCGCCCGTGCGGTGGCCGCGTGGTCGCCCGTGATCATCTTGACGCCGATCCCGGCCGCACGGCAGTCGGCGACGGCGGCGATCGCCTCCTCGCGCGGCGGATCGATCAGGCCGACGAGGCCGAGCAGGACGAGCCCTCCTTCGACGTCGCCGAACGCGAGTTCGTGCAGGCCGGGCGCCGGCCGGGTCGCCAGGGCGAGCACCCGCTGCCCGTCGGAGGCCAGAGCTTCGACGCGCCGGTGCCAGTCATCCGGTGCGATCGGCACGTCGCCGTCCGCCGCGCGCGCATGGGCGCACATGCCGATGATCCGTTCGGGGGCGCCCTTCACGACGACGAACCGGTCGCCGCCGGCATGGCCGTGGTGCAGCGAGGCCATGAAGCGGTGCTCCGCGTCGAACGGGATCTCGTCGGCCCGCCGCCAGCGCGCCCGGTCGTCATGCTCGTCCAGCCCCGCCTTTATCGCGAAGGCGGCGAGAGCCCCCTCCATCGGGTCGCCGTCGACCGCCCAGCCTTCGTCGGTCCTGTGCAGCGTGGCGTCGTTGCAGAGCAGGGCCGCCCGGGCGAGCTCGGCCAGCGGCACCGTCTGTACCGGATCGACGTCCACACCGCCGGAGCGGATCGCGCCGCGCGGCTCGTAGCCGACGCCCGTCACCTCGTATTGGCCCGTACTCGTCGCCACCGAGCGCACCGTCATCTCGTTGCGGGTGAGCGTGCCGGTCTTGTCGGAGCAGATGACGGAGACTGCCCCCAGCGTCTCGACCGCCGGCAGGCGCCGGATGATGGCGCGCCGCGCGGCCATCCGCTGGACGCCGATCGCCAGCGTGATCGTCATCACCGCCGGTAACCCCTCGGGGATCGACGCGACCGCGACCGCCACCGCCGCCAGGAACATTTCCGCCGGTGCATAGTCGCGGACGAAGATGCCGAAGGCGAAGATCGCGGCACTCGCCGCCAGGATCACGAGGGTGAGCCGGCGTGCGAGCAGGTTCATCTGGCGCACGAGGGGCGTGGTGAGTTCCTCGACCGAGCCGAGCATCCGGCTGATCCGGCCGAGTTCGGTACCGCTGCCCGTCGCGACCGCCACGCCGCTGCCCTGGCCGCCCGTGACGAGGGTTCCGGAGAAGGCCATCCCGGTGCGGTCGCCGAGAGGCGCGTCAGCGGCCACGGCAGCTGGCGATTTTTCGACCGGAACCGACTCCCCGGTGAGGACGGCTTCCTCGATGCGCAGGTTGCGCGCGCGCAGGATCCGGACGTCCGCGGGGACCCGGTCGCCCGCCTCCAGCAGGACGATGTCCCCGGGCACCACCGCATCGGCGTCGATGCTGGCGCGGCGGCCGTCGCGCACGACCGACGCGTGCGGTGTCAGCATGTCCCGGATGGCGTCCAGAGCTTTCTCGGCACGGCCTTCCTGAACGAATCCGACGCCGGTGTTCACGACCACGACGAGCAGGATGACAGCCGCATCGATCGCGTGGCCGAGCAGAGCGGTGACGACGGCGGCACCGATAAGGACGTAGATCAGCAGATTGTCGAACTGGGCGAGCAGTCGACGCAGGGTGCTGCGGCCCTTCGCCGCCGGCAGGCGGTTGGGACCGTGCGCATCCAGCCGGCGGGCGGCGTCGGCGCCGCTCAAGCCCTCGGGGCCGGTGTGGAAGGCCCGGAGCGCGGTTTCGACGGGCGTTGCGTGCCAGTCGTCCCGGCGTTGTGCGGCGGGGGCGTCGGATGGCATGCGGAGGTCTCTCGTTACGGCTCGAATCCGGGCGCATCGGGCCGCGGAGGGGACTTACCCGGCGAGAAGCGCCCTTGGCGGGTCGGGGTCACGTCGGCAGCCACTATGAACACCGCCGCCGGCGGTGCATTGATCGATCTCAATGCCCGTCCGTCGTCGTGGGTCCTAGTAGGTCGCCGTCATGGTCGCCGCCGCTCCGGTTTGCCGCACCGCCGCCACCGCCGCGCGCAGGTCGGCCACATACGCCTCCCGCGCGTCCTCGTGCAGCAGCGACATCATCATGTGCAGCGCCGGGGGCAGGCGGGTGGCGTTCACCAGCCAGCCGTTCGCCGACATCCGTTCGCCCACCGCGAGGATGTCGAGGTCGCGTGCACGGTAGGAGATGACGCTGATGTCCGGCGATCCCACGATCTCGAGCCCGTCGATGGCCTCGATGTCGGCGATATAGGCTTTCGTCATCCGCATTAGGCGGCCCGCGATCTCGGTATAGCCGTCCTCGCCGAGATGGTTCAGCAGCGCCCAGGCGGCGGCCACGGCGCCGCCCGGCCGGGTGCCGACCAGCGTCTCGGTGATGAACCGGCCGGACGACCATTCCGCGTGGTCGAACTTCTGATGCTCCCGGTAAGCCTCCGATCGGTAGAAGACCGTGGAGGCCGGTTTCGCCGCCCAGCCGAACTTGTGCAGGTCGGCCGACATCGAGCGCACGCCCGGCACCGAGAAATCGAAATCCGGGATCGGGTAGCCGGCGCGGCGTACAAACGGCGCCAGATAGCCGCCGACGCAGGCGTCGACGTGCAGCCACAGGTCGCGCGCTTCGGCGATCGCACCCAGCTCTGCGATCGGGTCGATCACGCCATGCGGAAAGCAGGGTGCCGATCCGACGATCATCATGGTCGACCCGTCGATCGCCGCATCCATGGCGCCGGCGTCGGCACGGTAGTCGGGACGCAGATCGACCCGCCGGACCGCCAGATCCATCAGGTCGGCCGCCTTGTCGAAGGCGGGGTGGAGCGACAGGGGGGCTACGATGTTCGGCCGGCCGTGCACGGGCCTGTTCGCCCTGGTCCAGTCCCGGCACGTCTTCACCGCCAGGACGATGCTCTCGGTCCCGCCCGTCGTCATGTTCCCGCAGGCCTCGGCGGGCGCGTTGAACAGGCCGAGCGCCATGTCCACCACGTCCTGCTCCATCCGCCGCAGGCTCGGAAAGGCGCGCTTGGCGCCCAGGGCGTTCTCGCTGAAGAAGGCCATGTAGGCGTGTTTGACTACGTCCTCGGCTTCGGGCGTGGCGCCGAACATGTAGGCCGGGGTCCGGCCGTGCCGCCAGGGTGCGTCGTCCGCCTTCATCGCCGCGAGTGCGGCATCGACCGTGGCGCGGTCCAGGCCGTGGGCGGGCAGGGTCTTGCGCATCGTGTTCTCCTTCGGTCCCGTCCGGGTCAGGCGCCGGCAGTCGCGAGGACATGATCCTTGAAGCGCTCGCGCAGGGCGGTCTTCTGGATCTTTCCCGTGGCCGTGTGAGGAATTTCGTCGACGAACACCACCTCGTCGGGCAGCCACCATTTCGCGATCTGCGGCGCCATCCAGTCGAGCAGGGCGGCGGCCGACACCTCCGTTCCGGGCTTCCGGACGATGACGAGAAGCGGCCGCTCGTCCCACTTCGGGTGTCGCACGCCGATGACCGCCGCCTCCGCCACGTCGGGATGACCCACGGCGATGTTCTCCAGGTCGATCGAGCTGATCCATTCGCCGCCCGACTTGATGACGTCCTTGGAGCGGTCGGTGATCTGCAGGAAGCCGTGCGCGTCCAGCGATCCGACATCGCCCGTGTCCAGCCATCCGTCGCCGTCGACGATGTCGCCGCCTTCGCCCTTGAAATAGCCCGCGGCGACACCGGGGCCGCGCACCAGGATGCTGCCGAACGAGACGCCGTCGCGCGGCATGGCGCTGCCGTCGGGTGCGACCACCTTCATCTCGACGGAGAAGGCGGGCCGGCCCTGCCGTGTCTTCAGCGACAGAAGTTCGTCGTGGGACAGGTCGCCCATGCCGCCCTTCATCGTGGCGATCGTGCCGAGCGGCGACATCTCCGTCATGCCCCAGCCCTGGAAGACCTCGACGCCGTACCGGTCCTCGAAGGTCTCGATCATGCTGCGCGGCACCGCGGACCCGCCGATGGTCACGCGCTTCAGGGTCGAGAGGCGGCCGCCGGTCTTCTCCAGATGCTGCAGCAGCATCAGCCAGACCGTCGGCACGGCCGCGGTGTAGGTCACACCCTCCGTCTCCAGCAGGTCGTGGATGCTGGCCCCGTCGAGCTTCGTGCCGGGCAGCACCAGCTTCGCGCCGGCCATGGGTGCCGTGTAGGGCAGGCACCAGGCGTTCGCGTGGAACATCGGCACCACCGCCAGCACCGTGTCGGCGCTCGTCAGGCCCATCGCGTCGGCGCCGTTGATGACCATCGCGTGCAGCAGGGTCGAGCGGTGCGAGTAGAGGACGCCCTTGGGGTTGCCGGTCGTGCCGGAGGTATAGCAGAGCGCCAGCGCGTCCCGCTCATCGACGCTGCGCCAGCGGAAACCGTCGTCCTCGGCGGCGAGCAGATCCTCGTAGCAATGGACGGGGACGGCCAGCCGGGTCGGGGGCATGTGTTTCCGGTCGGTCATCAGGACCACCGCCTCGACGCCCGGGATCCGGTCGGCGATGCCCTCCAGTACCGGCAGGGTGGCGAGGTCGGCCAGGATCACCCTGTCGTCGGCGTGGTTGACGATGTAGGCGATCTGGTCGGCGAACAGGCGCGGGTTGATCGTGTGCAGCACCATTCCGGTGCCGGCGGTCGCGAAATAGGCCTCCAGGTGGCGGTAGCCGTTCCAGGCGAGCGTGCCGACGCGGTCCCCGGCCTTCAGGCCCAGCCGCTCCAGTGCCGCCGCGAGGCGTCGCGTGCGCCGGTGGAGTTCCGCATAGGTGTATCGATGGAGTTCACCTTCGACCGTGCGCGTGACGATCTCGCGCTCGCCGTGCCAGTCGGCGGCATGGTCGATGATGCGCGGAACGAGAAGTGGCCAATCCTGCATCAGGCCGTGCATGCGTTTCTCCCCTGAAGCGCGATCTTTGCGATCGTCGTTGATCCGGATCACTCTAACACCGATGCGCCGGGCTATGATCGCGCTCCCAGATTGCGCGAACCGGGCCCGGCGGTACACTCCCCGCCGGCCGGCGCATCGGCCGGACCGGAGGATGTGCCGACCATGACCAATCTCCACATCGGGGACCCAGCGCCCTGGTTCATCGCTCCGGCCTCGAACAATCCGCGCTTCGTCTTCGCCAGCGCCGGCGGCCGCCACATCGTGCTGACCTTCTACGGCTCGGCCGCCGATCCCGAGGGCGGCGAGGCGATCCGCCGGATCGAGGCGGCAGCCGCGCTGTTCGACGACACGCACTGCGCCTTCTTCGGCGTGACGGCCGACCCGGCCGACCGCGACCAGGGGCGGGTGACGCCGAACCGCAACGGCTATCGCTTCTTCTGGGACACCGAGGGCGAGGTCGCGCGGCTCTACGACGTGCTCGACGAGAACGGGGGGATGCGGCTGACGACGCTGATCCTGGACCCCAATCTGCGGGTCCTCGGGCGCATCACCTTGCCGGACGGTGCCGCCCACGCCCAGGCGCTGCTCGACATCGTTCCGCGCCTGCCGCGCAACCCGCCGCCGGCCGCGGCGGCGATGCAGGCGCCGATCCTGGTGGTGCCGCGCGTCTTCGAGCCGGAATTCTGCCGCCATCTCATCGGCCTCTACGAGTCGAACGGCGGCGAGGAATCCGGCTTCGTGCGCGACGAGGACGGCCGGACCAAGCTGGTGGTCGACCACACGCACAAGCGCCGCCAGGACTACATCATCGCGGAGGAGGACGTTCGGAACGCGGCGCGCGCCCGGATCCGCCGACGCCTGCTGCCGGAGATCCAGAAGGCGTTCCAGTACGGCGTGACGCGCATGGAGCGCTACATCGTCTGCTGCTACGACGCCGGCACCGGCGGCTATTTCCGGCCGCACCGGGACAACACGACGAAGGGGACGGCGCACCGCCGTTTCGCCGTGACGCTCAACCTCAACGCCGAGGAGTTCGAGGGCGGCGAACTGCGGTTCCCCGAATACGGCTCGCACCTCTATAAGCCGCCGACGGGCGGGGCGGTGGTGTTCTCCTGCTCGCTGCTGCACGAGGCGATGCCGGTGAGGAAAGGCAGGCGCTACGTCTTCCTGCCGTTCCTCTACGACGATGCCGCCGCGGCGATCCGCGAGCAGAACAACGCCTATCTCGACGAGAGCATCGGCGCCTACAACCGCTGAGGCGCGGCCGCGGCGCCGTCACGCCCTACTGCACTGCGGCGGAAACCATCGGCCAGACCTCGTCGGCCCCGCGCCAGATCATTTCGATCGCGACGTAGAGGATCACCAGCAGGCCGACATAGGCGATCCACCGGTGCTTGTTGAGCAGGCGGGCGATGAAGGACGCCGCCAGCCCCATCAAGGCGATGGAGAGTGCCAGGCCGAAGATCAGCACCTCCGGATGCTCGCGCGCCGCCCCGGCGACCGCCAGCACGTTGTCGAGCGACATGGAGATGTCGGCGACGACGATCTGCCACGCGGCCTGCGCAAACGACTTGCGCGGCGGTTCGACGGGCGCCGCGCCGCTCTCCAGGGCCGCAGCGGCCTCCGCCTCGTGCTGTTGCGAGATCCGCAGTTCCCGCCACATCTTCCAGCAGACCCAGAGCAGCAGCACGCCGCCGGCGAGCAGCAGGCCGATGATCTGCAGAAGCTGCGTCGTGAGGCCGGCGAAGACGATGCGCAGCACGGTGGCGGCGATGATGCCGACCAGGATCGCCTTGTTGCGCTGGTCCTTGGGCAGCCCGGCGGCCGCCAGTCCGATGACGATCGCATTGTCGCCGGCCAGCACGAGGTCGATCATGATGACCTGGAGAAGCGCAGTGAGCGCCTCCGGGGTCAAAAACTCAGTCATCTAAGTGTTTCCTCCCAGCGGATACGGCGAAGGGGGTCGCACCCGAGCACCGTCCCGCTACGCCACGGCCAGTAACGTCCCGGGCAACGCGCGGGTGCCCGGGAACGAAACAGCCGACGCGGTGGGATGAGGTCGCGGACCACTCCGACGAATGATCAGTCCGACATCGCAGCTCACGGGAGCTGCCAGAGGGGCCCGGCCTGACGCAGGGGGATGTAGACCGGAAAGCGAAGCGCCTCAAGCCGTCACGGTGCAGGCAGGTCCCGGATGTTCCTTCGATCGGAATGGCAGATACTGACGTTCGAAGAAATGCCGGCTGTGGCAGGTGCCGACCGCAAGGGGGAAGCCGATGGCAAGAACCGAAGTCATCGAAGACGTCGCGGCGATCCTGCGCGAGGTGGCGGACGAGGCGATCCTGCCGCGCTTCCGCACCCTGGCGCAGGCCGACATCGAGGAGAAGGCGCCGGGCGACCTCGTCACTGTCGCCGACCGCGAGTCCGAGCGGCTGCTGACCGCGCGGCTGCCCGGCCTGCGGGCTGGCAGCCGCGTCGTCGGCGAGGAGGCCTGCGCGGCCGAGCCGGCGCTGCTGAAGACGGTCGGCGACGGGACGGTCTGGGTCGTCGACCCGGTCGACGGCACCGCCAACTTCGCCGCCGGGCGGGAGCCGTTCGCCGTCATGGTGGCGCTGCTGCAGGCCGGCGAGACGGTGGCCGCCTGGATCCTCGAGCCGATCTCCGGCCGTCTCTGCGCGGCCGAGAAGGGGGCGGGGGCCGCCGTCGACGGCCGGCGCCTGGTCGCCGACCGCGCCGTCCCGGCACCGGACGCGCTGCGCGGCTCGGTCCTGACCCGCTACATGCCGGCGGATGTCGGCGGCGCGATCGACCGGCGCCTGGGCGGGCTGGGTGCGGTGACGCCCGCCTACTACTGCGCGGGCGCGGAGTATCCCGCGATTTTGACCGGCGACCGGCACTTCGCCCTGTTCTGGCGCTCGCTGCCCTGGGACCATGCGCCGGGCGCGCTGATCGTCGCCGAGGCCGGCGGCCGCGTCACCCGCTGGGACGGGTCGCCCTATCGTCCGGCGGTCGACGGGCAGGGGCTGCTCGTCGCCCGCAACCCGGGCGTCTGGGACGCGGCGCACGCGGCGCTGCTGGCGCCGTTGCCCTAGTACGAGGCCGGCCTAAAGCGCGGCCGCCAGCGCCGCGACCAGTGCCGCCTGCACCGCGCAGGCGCCGGCGAACAGGCGCAGCGCCGCCGCGATGTCCGCCGGCGTCGCCGCGGTCCGGCCTCCGTCGTTCATCCAGCCGTCGTCGACGACATGGCCCGCATAGGCGCGCGGTCCGGCGAGTGCCACGCCCAGCGCCCCGGCCATCGCCGCCTCCGGCCAGCCGGCATTCGGCGAGCGGTGCCGGCCCGCATCGCGCCGCACCGCCGCCAGCGCGGTACGGAAGCCGCCGCGCGGGATCGCCGCCAGCGCGATGAACAGCGCCGTCAGCCGCGAAGCCGGCAGGTTGACTAGGTCGTCCAGCCGCGCCGCCGCCCAGCCGAAGTCGCGGTGCCGCTCGGTCCTGTGGCCGATCATCGAATCCGCCGTGTTGATCGCCTTGTAGGCCAGCATGCCGGGCAGCCCGGCGACCGCGAACCAGAAGGCCGGCGCCACGATTCCGTCGGAGAAATTCTCGGCGAGCGACTCGATCGCCGCGCGGCACACGCCGGGCTCGTCGAGCCGTTCGGGGTCGCGCCCGACGATCATCGACACCGCCCGCCGCGCACCGGCCAGGCCCTCGTCGCGGAAGCCCGCCGCCACCGCGGCCACATGCTCGTACAGGCTGCGCTGCGCCAGCAGCACCGCTGCGACGACGATCTCGCCGAGCCACCCGAACGGCAGCAGCATCAGGATCGCGTGCAGGGCCGCACCCGCCGCCGCCGCACCGCCGGCGATCAGCGCGATGGCGGCGATACCCAGCGCCCTTCGCGTCCGCGCCGCATGCGCCGGCCGGTTCATCCGCCCGTCGAGCCACGCGATGCCGTTGCCGATCCACACCACCGGGTGCGGCAGCCGCCGCCAAAGCCAGTCCGGATCGCCGACCAGCGCGTCGAGCGCCAGGGCCGCCAGCAGCAGCCACCAACCGTCCGGTGCCGCCATCCCTAGTGCGCGGCGACGGCGTGGCGCAGGGTCGCGACCGCCGTCGCGGTCATCGGCCCGCCGCAGATCACCAGCGCCTGCGGCATGGCGATCCGCCGCTCCGCCGGCACCGAAGCGGCGAGGGCCGGGTGGCGCAGCATGTAGGTTCCCTGGTCCTCCAGCCGCGGCGTCAGGCTGTCGACCAGCAGGATGTCCGGCCGCGCCCTGACGACCGCCTCCAGGTCGACGCGGCCGGTGCGGTGCAGGCCCATCGCCGCCGCCGCGTTGCGCAGCCCGGCCGTCGCCATGATCTCCGACACCAGGCTGCTCGCGCCGTTGGCGAAGCCGCGCCGCTGATAATAGAGCGCCGTGGCGCCCGGCCCGGCCGGGGCGCCCGCCGCGATCTCGCGGTCGAGTTCGGCGACCAGCCGCTCGCCGCGCTCCGGATGGCCGAGCAGCGCCGCCAGTTCGCGCGTCGTCTTGCGCACCGCCTCGAACGTCTCGGCCGAGGCGACGTCGACCACGCGATAGCCCATCCGCCGCAGCAGGCCGCGCGTCTCGCGCCGCGTGAAGGTGCCGCCGAGCACCAGGTCGGGCTGGAGGCGGATCACCTCCTCGGCGGCACCTTCACGCGGCGCG
>Ga0114916_1002063_pt1 | contig 10779 bp, 9 predicted proteins | sample MalvirAntarct_66_FD_83501 | JGI IMG/M metagenome (GOLD analysis project Ga0114916, IMG submission 83501) | Marine viral communities from the Global Malaspina Expedition - Malaspina viral metaG Antarct_66 | ecosystem: Environmental > Aquatic > Marine > Oceanic | place: West Anvers Island... | reverse complement strand
TTTTATTATTCACGTTTAATTACGTTTCCTATATGACAATGATTATGCCATCGGAAAGTTTCTGACAGGCTGTCAGTTATTTTAACTGCGGTATGACGAAGATGCTTATTATGGCAAGCTCGTACAGTACGATAAACGTAACTGCACGGCCGGGCTATCCGCTATATCTTTTTTATTGCTCAAGACCTTTCGACAAACTTTGTTTGCTACCTCCAACATAATTATTTTATGTTTCGGTAATGCTCAAGCTGACAATTAAAAAGGATGCCGCTCCTATCCCTCTTGCTTTTTTCTATTCATTCTTTTTTGCATCGCCCAAAAGAAACCGAAGATTCACGAGCACATATTTATCAAATAATAAGGTGCGAGCTAAACGAACGAAAGAAAACAACGCCTCACTACGCTCCTGAATCTCGTAGCTTTTGAGCGCATTTGCTGTGGAAACGGTATAACATTCAAACATAGCCCGAGCTAAGAAATCGCCCTTCGATTCGACTTCGGGACCCGTAGCCTGAACATTCGTTAAAAACTAAACACTGTTTGAGGTCGTTTATGCGAGCGAGTTGTGTGTGTTTAGAATGAAAGGAGTAACGGGTGAAAAAGAATCGTAAGGCTAGACTTTTTTGGTTCTTTTTTGGGCAATGCAAAAAAGAACAAAAGAAAAGACACCTCTTCTGAGGAATTTTTCAGCAAACTGAAAACCGTACTCAAAACTCCGCGTCGCTCTGCTCCTGAATCTCGTAGCTTTTTAGCACATATGCTGTGGAAACGGTATAACATTTAAACATAGCCCGAGCTAAGAAATCGCCCTACGATTCGACTTCGGGACCCGTAGCCTGAACATTCGTTAAAAACTAAACACTGTTTGAGCTCGTTTATGCGAGCGAGTTGTGTGTGTTTAGAATGAAAGGCGTAACGGGTGAAAAAGAATCGTAAGGCTAGACTTTTTTGGTTCTTTTTTGGGCGATGCAAAAAAGAACAGAAGAAACAGTTAATAACTTTTCTTTGCAAACTTGGAATAATTCCATACTTTTGGAATATATCCAAATAATGCTATTAAACTGTCATACATATTACAGCCTTCGTTACGGCACTATAAAACCCAAAGACCTCCTGTCTTTAGGGCAAGAGCTAGGTTTTACCACCTTAGCTTTGACAGATATCAATAATACATCAGCCTGCTTGGATTTTGTCCGTCTCGCACCAGAAAACAACATCAAGCCCGTTTTGGGAGTCGATTTTAGAAATGGCGCTGCCCAACAATTCATCATGCTGGCACGAAACAACGAGGGTTTTCATCACATCAATAGCTACCTCTCCTACTTCTTGCACGAAGGAGAAACCATTCCAAAACGTGCAAAAGAAACCCCGCATACTTATAGTATATATCCTTTTGCAACTTTCGAAGGAGACACACTTTCGGAAAATGAATTTTTAGGAGTTCGAAAAGAGGAACTCAATAAACTCAAGTTTTCACCTTGGAAAAAACGCTTGGATAAACTCGTATTGCTCCAAACCATCACCTTCCGAAGTAAAAAAGGGTTCAATACCCATAGACTATTACGCGCTATAGATAACAACACCTTATTGAGTAAGCTTCCTATTTCTGAACAAGCCAATGAAAATGATTGTAGCTATTCCGAAGAAACACTGAGGCTCGCCTTTTCAGAATTTCCAGAGCTTATTGAAAACACCCAAACACTTCTTGCCAATTGCTCAATTGCCTTCGATTTTTCAAAGGAAATTCCAAACAATCAACATTCGTACACGAAGAGCGAAGTATTAGATGCTAGGTTCCTAAAAAAATTGGCCTATGCCGGGATTCCATATCGCTATCAGCTACCCAACGAACAGGTGCTAACGAGAATCAAAAAAGAACTAGAAATCATTCAGCAAAAAGGTTTTGTATCCTACTTTCTCATTAATTGGAAGATTCTTAAATACGCCCGAAGCAAAGGGTACTTCTATGTGGGTCGTGGTAGCGGTGCCAACAGCATTATTGCCTACCTCCTACGCATTACAGATGTAGATCCCATAGAACTCGACCTCTATTTTGAGCGTTTTATTAATCTATACCGAAAGAATCCGCCCGATTTCGATATCGATTTCTCTTGGAAAGATCGTGATGACATCACAGATTTTATGTTCCGAAGTTTTAAAAATACTGCATTACTTACTGTGTATAACACCTTTAAGCACAAGGCTTCGGTGCGGGAATTAGGAAAGGTATTTGGACTACCTAAGTCCGAAATTGATGTCTTGTCGAAAGCTGATTTCAACTACAACAAACTAGACAAACTATCACAGCTTGTTCTTATTTACAGCAAATACATTCAAGGGTTCCCTAACTACCTCGGGATTCATGCTGGTGGGATCCTCATTGCTGAAAAACCCATCCACTATTACACGGCCACTTTTATGCCGCCCAAGGGTTTTCCAACAACGCTGTTTGATATGGTCGTAGCGGAAGACATCGGACTGTATAAGTTTGATATTTTGAGTCAGCGAGGTCTCGGGAAAATAAAAGACGCTGTAGCCATAGTAAAATATAACCACCCAGAGCTCCCTCCTATTGATATTCACGATATCAAACGCTTCAAACAAGATGAACGAATTAAAGATTTACTGCGCAATGCGAAGGCCATTGGTTGTTTCTATGTAGAATCTCCCGCCATGCGTATGCTACTTCGGAAATTGCAAGTAGATGATTACCTCGGTTTGGTAGCGGCAAGCTCGGTCATTAGACCTGGGGTTTCACAATCTGGAATGATGCGTGAGTATATCTTACGGTATCGTTTTCCAGAGCGCAGAAAAGATGCACATCCAGTGATGCTTGAAATCATGCCCGAAACTTACGGCGTGATGGTCTATCAAGAAGATGTAATTAAAGTAGCTCATTACTTTGGTGGCTTAACTCTAGGGGAGGCTGATATGCTCCGCAGAGGGATGTCTGGGAAATTCCGTTCGCGAGATGAATTTTTAAAGGTGAAAGACTTATTCTTTGAAAACTGCAAAAAGAGCGGGAAGCCTACCGAATTGGCCAGTGAAATATGGCGACAAATAGAGAGTTTCGCAGGCTATGCCTTTGCGAAGGGGCATTCAGCTTCCTATGCAGTAGAGAGTTACCAAAGCTTGTTTCTAAAAGCATACTATCCGCTAGAGTATATGGTCGCTACCGTAAATAATGGTGGCGGATTCTATCGCCCAGAACTCTATATGCATGAGGCGCGTATGCATGGTGCAGAAGTGCTTCCGCCCTGTGTCAATAATAGTTTCGCCGAAACCACCATCCGTGGTAAAAAGATATACTTAGGCTTTGCATTCTTACAATCGTTTGAATCAAAAATCATCAAGCGTCTTCTTAGAGAACGTACTCAATATGGTCCATTTCTAAGCCTCGATGATTTTATTGATCGCGTGCCTATTTCCATAGAACGGTTGGCTATTCTAATTAAAATAAACGCTTTTGAGTTTACAAAAAGAAACAAACGTGAATTGTTATGGGAAGCACATATGAAAATTAACAAAGTAACTTTTGAAGAGAACAAACTCATGCTGTTTAATGCTGAAAAAGTAAACTATGAAACGCCCAAATTACCGCATACGCAACAAGAAGATGCCTTTGAACAACTTGAATTGCTAGGGTATCCACTTTGTAGTCCGTTTGATTTGTTAGTAAATCCTACCATTCAGAGCATGCGTGCAAAGCAGTTACCAAGATATGCGAAGAAAACTGTAACCATCGATGCCTATTTAGTTGCAACGAAAAGAACAGCAACATCCAATAAAAAGGTGATGTATTTCGGAACTTTTTTAGACAAGGATGGAGATTTTGTAGACACCGTACACTTCCCTGCTGTGGCTTCAAAATATCGTTTTCAAGGCAGAGGGATTTACCGCATTACAGGGAAAGTAATGGAAGAATTTGACTGTATCAATATAGCGGTTGTGAAAATGGAACGCCTTGCTATTATTGAAGACCCGAGATATAGTGATGCATTGACTCAAGTTAATTCAGTAAAGAATTTTAACAGAAGAACACAAGCCGATTTTAAGGGGAAACCCGCTTTGACTGGCTCTTAAGAAACATAAAGAATAGCATTGTTAATTACTAAAATTGCATATCATGAAGACCTATTACGTATACATTTTGAAATGTGCAGATGGAACTTACTACACAGATTTCACTTCCAACCTCGACGCTAAGCTTGAGAGTCATAAAGCTGGAAAACGCAAAGACACATATACATTTGAACGTAGGCCCGTACACCTTGTATTTGAATCTGAGTTTACAGTTCCTGCACTTGCTATTGCTGCTAAGAGGAAAATAAACCGGTGGTCTAGAGACAAAAAAGAAGCTTTGATTAATGGGGAGTTTCAGAAATTGATGCAAGTTAGCTAGCGTATATTAGTAATCTTATTTTCCTTTTCTTTTTTGCATCGCCCAAAATCTTAGTACTATGAAATTGTTTTAAAAATTCATGAATGCTGCGCATTTGTCTCGTCCAAAAGAAATTGAAGATTCACGAGCACATATTTATCAAATAATAAAGTGCGAGTTAAACGAACCAAAGAAAAATAATTAGTACCCTCTCTTACTTACGTCCCAAATATTATAACAAAGGTCATTGTGATTCTTCTATTTGAGTAAAAAAAAATGAAGAGAAAAAAGAACCTAATTGAATCCTAACCGAAACATAATCCACATGGATTTAGACACATTCTTTGTGTCCTGCGAACGCCTGCTAGATAGCAAACTCGAAGGGAAGCCTGTCCTTATTGGAGGCATCAGTGACAGAGGTGTTGTGTCATCATGTAGTTATGAAGCGCGTTCCTTCGGAATACACTCGGCCATGCCCATGCGTCTAGCAAGGCAACTCTGCCCTGAAGCCATTGTACTCAGAGGGAATTCTGGCATCTACAGTAAATTTTCTACTATGGTTACTGATGTGATAAAAGAAAGCGTTCCTGTATATGAAAAAACATCGGTAGATGAATTCTATGTCGATCTAACTGGGATGGATAAATTCTTTGGATGCCATAAATTGGCTTCAGAATTACGAGTACGCATTATGAAAGAAACTGGATTACCAATCTCCTTCGGACTTTCAGTAAACAAAACGGTCTCTAAAATTGCGACAGGTGAGGCAAAACCCAACAATGAAATTCATATTTTAAAAGGAACCGAAAAACACTTCCTCTCCCCGCTTTCTGTACGGAAAATACCAATGGTAGGTGAAGTCACCTATCGTTCACTTTGCGATTTAGGTATTAAACAAATTAAAAGCATTCAAGAAATGCCCATCGAGATGATGGCAAAAGTGTTTGGAAAGAATGGACAATCAATCTGGAAGAAGGCAAATGGCATAGATAACTCCCCTGTGGTGCAATACACTGAACGGAAGTCTATTTCCACAGAGCGCACGTTCGACAAAGACACTACAGATGTAAAGAAACTAGAAAGCATCATTATTGCCATGACCGAAAATTTAGTTTTCCAATTGCGTAGAGGAAATAAACTTACCGCTTGCGTTACCTTTAAAATTAGGTATTCAGATTTTCAAACCTATACCCAACAAAAACAAATTCCGTACAGTTCAGCAGATCATAAAATTATGCCTGTAGTAATGGGTTTGTACAAAAACCTCTATCAGCGTAGACTGTTAGTACGCATGGTTGGGGTTCGCTTTAGTCATTTGGTAGAGGGCGGGCATCAAATTGATTTGTTTGATGACAATGAAAACATCATCAATTTATATCAAGCTATGGATAAGATGCGTGAACGTTATGGTGATCGCGCTGTAATTAAAGCGGCAGGAATGGGTGCAAAAAGTATTAGCAGATGGAATCCATTCAATGGAGAACCCCCTCCACTTCTCGCAAATAGAAGGCAATAATAATATTCCGAAAAGCTAGCAAAACTGAATAAATAGTCAACTATATTTACGCTCAGAAATTAGTCAATGGAAAGTATTAGTGTTTTCGATATGTTGAAAATTGGTGTTGGGCCATCAAGCTCACACACCCTAGGACCTTGGCGTGCAGCTGGCCGATGGATACAAGCGTTAAAAACCAAAGGGCAATTTGATTCAGTTTCAGAAATCTCTGTAGACCTCTATGGTTCATTATCATTAACTGGAAAAGGTCACGCTTCAGATTTCGCAGTGATGCTAGGCCTTCTTGGGACAGACCCGGTTACCTTCCCTATTGAAAACATTCAGAAAGAAATTGACAAAATCACTTCGGAAGAACGTATTGCCTTAAACTCAGAACATACCTTAGCATTTCGTCCAAAAGAACACATCCGATTCAATAGAACGTTTTTACCGTTTCACCCTAACGGCATTACGTTTCACGCCAAACTACAAAATGGCACAGAATTATCCGAAACATACTACTCTATAGGGGGCGGATTTGTAGTTCAAGAAGAACGGAAACGCGCCAAGAAGAAGAAAGAAATATTCTCAAATTTTCCGCATCCCGTACAAAACGGAATCGAACTCTTAGCGCATTGTGCTGCTGAAAACAAATCTATTAGCGATATCGTATTAGACAACGAACGCGCCTTGAGAACTGATGCAGAGATTGATGCTGGATTGCGCGCTATATGGGATGTCATGCTTGATAGCATGTTTGTTGGATGTCATACCGAAGGAATATTACCAGGCGGGTTGAATGTGAGGCGTAGAGCCTTCGATACGCATGAAAGATTAAAAGGAGAACTCTCATATACCAATGCTAAAGAATGGATTCATGCCATTCGGAATACCGAAGTTAAGTTTCGACAAATATTAAAGTGGGTAGCCTGCTTTGCTTTGGCAGTTAATGAAGTAAACGCTTCTCTTGGAAGAGTTGTTACAGCTCCAACAAATGGCAGCGCGGGTGTTATTCCTTCTGTATTAATGTACTATTTGGTAATTGAAAATCATGAAGCCAATTTTGACCACATTAAGAAGTTCCTCCTCGTTAGTGGTGAAATTGGTAGTATTTTTAAAAAGGGTGCAACAATTTCCGCTGCAATGGGCGGATGTCAGGCCGAAATAGGGGTTTCTTCATCTATGGCCGCAGGAGCCCTTACCGAATTGATGGGAGGCACACCGGAACAAGTTCTCATGGCAAGTGAAATTGCTATGGAACATCACCTCGGATTGACCTGTGATCCAATTGGAGGTCTCGTACAAATTCCATGTATCGAACGAAATGCAATGGGTGCCTTGAAAGCTATTAATGCCTGTGAAATGGCACTGGAAGGTGATCCTTCCCAAGCTAAAGTCCCATTAGATAAAGTAATTGCCACCATGTGGGAGACAGCAAAAGACATGACAAGTAAATACAAGGAGACTAGTGAAGGCGGCTTGGCTGTCCAAGTAAACATTAGTGATTGCTAGGTGAGTCTTTTCGGCTGGAATCAATACGATAAACAACTTTCTTTCATAATTCCAATGACTTCATTACGTTTAAGCTTTTGATTGATTTCAAAATTACTACTTTTACCCAGTAATTAGGTAAACTATGTCAATAGCAAAGAAAGAGTACAAGCGTATCACCACTAAAACACTGGTTGATATGAAGAAAAAAGGGGAGAAAATATCAATGCTGACGGCATATGATTATACCATGGCGAAAATTGTAGATGGCGCTGGTATAGATGTCATTCTCGTTGGCGATTCTGCTTCCAACGTAATGGCGGGACATGAAACTACACTTCCAATTACACTTGACCAAATGATTTATCATGCCGCTTCTGTAGTTCGAGCTATACATAGAAGCTTGGTGGTGGTTGATTTGCCTTTCGGAAGTTACCAAAGTGATCCAAAAGAAGCTTTACGATCTGCCATTAGAATTATGAAAGAAAGTGGTGGTCATGCTGTAAAAGTGGAAGGCGGAAAAGAAATAAAAGAATCGGTGAAACGAATATTAAACGCTGGTATTCCGGTGATGGGCCATTTAGGGCTTACACCACAATCAATCTATAAGTTTGGAACATATACCGTACGAGCGAAAGAGGAAGAGGAAGCCGAAGCGCTTATTGAAGACGCACTTTTGCTGGAAAGAGCGGGTTGTTTTGCCATTGTTATAGAAAAAGTGCCTGCGGCTTTAGCTGCAGAGGTCGCACGTAAACTAACCATACCAATTATTGGTATCGGAGCAGGAAATGGAGTTGATGGTCAAGTTCTAGTAACCCATGACATGCTCGGAATGACCCATGAATTTAATCCTAGATTCTTGAGAAGATATCTCGATTTATACCATGAAATGACCAATGTCTTCAAGAAGTATAGTGAGGATGTAAAAACTGGTGATTTTCCATCTGAAAAAGAGCAGTACTAAGTTTCCCTTATTCTCATTGTATCGAAAATTCGAAAAAGCATACTACAGCTGCCAATCTTCAAGTTCTTTTTGAGGATAATCATTTAATTATTATAAACAAACGTCCAGGAGATATTGTCCAAGGTGATAAAACGCAAGACACTCCCCTTTCAGAAATTGTAAAACAATATCTAGCCAAGAAATACAATAAACCCGGTGCGGTGTACCTAGGTGTTGTACATAGATTGGACAGGCCAACAAGTGGAATTATACTATTTGCAAGAACCTCTAAAGCCTTAACACGTTTAAACAAACTCTTTGCTGAACGCAAAACCGAAAAGACCTATTGGGCCATAGTAAAAAATAAACCAGAGAAACAATCGGATACGCTGGTGCACTTTCTAAAACGTAATAGCAAACAAAACAAGAGTTACGCTCATATTAACGAAGTTCCTGAAAGCAAAAAGGCAATTTTACATTATTCGGTATTGAAAAAGTTAGATCGTTATTTTGCCCTCGAACTTGGCCTTGAAACGGGTAGACATCATCAAATTAGGGCACAACTCGCGGCAATTGGTTGTCCAATCAAAGGTGACTTAAAATATGGTTTCGATAGAAGTAATAAAGACGGAAGCATTCATTTACATTCGCGGAAAATCGCATTTATGCATCCTGTAAAACAAGAAGCTATAGAAATAACAGCACCTCCGCCAGAAGATCCCATTTGGAACGCTGTAATTTAGATTTTAGTGAATTCGTTTCTCAAGGCATAAATCACCAATCCTACCCTATTTTTAATATGCAGCCGGTTAAATAATTCCTGTCTATAACCATCAATGGTCTTTGGACTTAGGTTCATCTGTGCAGCAATCTCTTTGTACGTAAGTTCGCTACATGCAAGTTGCATAAATCGAATTTCATTATCCTTAAATGGGGGTAGTTTCTTTTTTGCTTTTGGCTTCAAAGACTCAAGTAAAGCGGCTGCCACCTTATCGGAATGATAATATCCTTTCACAATAAGCTCATTTAGCGCATCTTTTAACGTATCTGGATGTATATCCTTAAGCAAGTAGCCTTTAGCACCATTACAAAGCATTTTAAGTATGGCAGATTCATCGTCTTCCATAGATAAAGCCAACACCTTGATATCAGGATGATTCTCATTGAGCCACAAGGCCGTTTCATAACCATTCATAACCGGCATATTAATATCTAAAAGCAGGATATCGGGGCGCATTTCATTAGCATCGAAATGATCCTGTAAATCCTTTCCATTCTTAGCATGATACATTACATGAAAACCGGAATACGAGTTAATTAGTTTCTCTAATGATCCTGCAAATAAGGAGTGGTCATCTACAATTACAACCTTATGATGGCCTGTTTTGTGCATATTAGTATGGATAGTTTAGTTCTAGTTTAGTGCCATTTCCAACAGATGAGGTTAAGTCAAAGTTGGCATGAATTAACACAGCCCGATTTTTCATAATCTCTAAACCCGAATTTTGGCTAGGAATACTCATATCGAAACCAATTCCATCATCCTCAGCAGTAATTTTCAGACACTCTAATTGGTAATCTAAATGTACAAATAATGTCTTTGATTTTGCGTGTTTTATAACGTTTGAAAAGAACTCTTGTAAGATTCTAAAAATGATGATATCATGTTCGCTCGGCAATGTTATCTCTTTTCCTACAACTTCTAACTTCGCCTTGAGAAACTGTAATTTATTAAATCTCCCTACCTCAACATTAATAGAAGCAACCAATCCATTCTTGGAAATTATGTCATGATTTAAGGTCTTGGAAAGGGATCTAACCTCTTGCAAAGTATCACTAACAAGGGCTTTCGTATCATTTAATTGTTCTAAGAGTGATTTGGGTGCATTCGGAAGCATCAAATTGAGTTGCATATTCACCACGGAGAGCAACTGCCCAACATTATCATGCAATTCCCAAGCTATATTGCGCAAAGTTTGTTCCTGAATTTCGAGTCGCGAAATTTCAATTTCTCGTTCGAAACGCTGCCGCGCCTCTATCCTTTCTATCAAAAATTTGTTTTTACTTTTCTGAATGGAAATCAATAAAATAACCCCAAACACAGTAAAACCGAGTAATACGGCTACAACATAAATTAGTAAAGAGACTTCTTCTTTCGACATACAATGAATCCAGTAATATAGATGGAATATACAAGTAGATTGGTAATCAACAAAACGAAAAAGTAGGTATTTACAAATTCTTGATTTTCTGATAGTTTTAAATAGTGGCTATAAATAAAAAATGGTATTAAGCAGAGATGTAAGATAGTTGCACCAAAAGCAATATAGAATGGCAATACCTTTCCAATATTAAACACGTCATCACTGCGAACAAGTTTAAAACAATATAAAGCAATACTAAACAATAAAATGAGTGCTCCAGCAACAATTGTATAGTTAGAAAAGGATACAAAAAACACATCAGAAG
>Ga0114916_1002061_pt1 | contig 10783 bp, 8 predicted proteins | sample MalvirAntarct_66_FD_83501 | JGI IMG/M metagenome (GOLD analysis project Ga0114916, IMG submission 83501) | Marine viral communities from the Global Malaspina Expedition - Malaspina viral metaG Antarct_66 | ecosystem: Environmental > Aquatic > Marine > Oceanic | place: West Anvers Island... | reverse complement strand
CCTGAGTATCCTGATTCCAGTGAGAACTGCCGGCGTTTGCGCGAAGAGGTCGCGCGCATTCTCGGGAAGGCGCGGTTGGGCGCGATCGCATACCAGGCGCGTCAATCCGTCCGGAGCGCTCTAACCGTGGCGAGAATCCGCGTCCGTGCCCGCGCAGTCGATATGCTTGGCCGCCAGCAGATTGCAGGTATCCCGACGGCCATCCACGAATTGTTCAAGAACGCACACGACGCATACGCCAGTCGCGTCGAGGTGGATTACTTCCGATCGGATCAGCTTCTCGTTGTCCGGGACGACGGGCTCGGCATGACGCGGGGGGACTTCGAGACCCGATGGCTGACGCTCGGCACCGAGAGTAAGGTCGGCGCGAACGAACGACGTGAAACCACCTGGGTCGGCCCCCGCGGCGGGCATCATCGGCCGATCATGGGGGAGAAGGGCATCGGCCGCCTGGCGATTGCGGCCATCGGCCCACAGGTTCTCATCCTTTCGCGCGCGGTCCAACCGGACGGTCTCCAACCGTTGGTCTTCGCCCTCGTCAATTGGCGCTTCTTCGAGGTTCCGGGCCTCGATCTGGACAGCATCGAAGTGCCGGTCGTCGAACTGGACGGGGGGCGGCTGCCGGACGCGGGACTCCTCGGTGATTTGAGAGATCGGGTTCGCGCAAACCTCGATCACCTCGGAGAAAAGGTGCCGGACGGTTACCGCAATCAAATCGAGGCGGACCTTGCGCTTCTCGACTTCGACCCTGCGATCATGGACTCCCTCCTCGTAGAGCCCCGCTTGGGCACTGAGGGCTACGGGACTCATTTCTACATTCTGCCGACCGCCGCGATCCTGTCCGACGACATCGACGCCGGCAGCGATGACGCCGCTTCGCCGCTTGAGAAGATGCTGCTCGGCTTCAGCAACACCATGATGCCGGATCGGCCCGAACCGGTCATCCAGGCCCAGTTCCGCGACCACCATCCCGACGCAGTAGTCGACGAGCTTATCGGCGGCGCGGCGTTCTTCACGCCCGACGAATTCGAGGCCGCGGACCACCACATCGAGGGCGAGTTCGACGCCTACGGCCAGTTCAGAGGCACGGTGTCGGTCTACAAATCGTCGCCCCGAGAGCACACTCTGCAATGGCCGGCTTCGACGGGACGTGTGACCGAGTGCGGCCCGTTCCGCATCAAGTTCGCGTACGTCCAGGGGCGACCCAGCGAGTCGCGCCTTCCGACCGACCAATGGGGGGCAATAAGCCGCAAGCTGAACCGGATCGGCGGCCTGTACGTCTACAGGGACGGGGTCCGCATTCTCCCCTACGGCAACTCGGATTTCGACTTCCTCAATATCGAACGGCGACGGACCAAAAGCGCTCAGGACTGGTTCTTCTCCTACCGGCGCATTTTCGGGGCGGTCGAGATTACGCACGACGCGAACGCAAGCCTCGTAGAGAAGGCCGGCCGCGAAGGTTTTCGGACGAACCGTGCATATCGGGAATTCGCAGGCATCCTGGAAAACTTCTTCGAGCGTCTAGCGATCGACTTCTTCCGGCCGACCTCGCAGTTCGGGGACGACTTCAACAGCATCAAGGAAGCTCTGACGCGAGAGGCCGAACTTCTTGCTAAACGTGAGCAGTCGCTCCGCCAGCGACGCAAGAAGTTCACCGATCAACTTGCCACCTTCTTCGATGCGGTCGAGCGGGGAGAGCCTGGGCGGCGCGCTAAGGACATCACCGATCGAGCCGCCGAACGCATCGAGGCGCTGAAGGCGCTCGACGACGAGGGCGCGGCCGCTCAACGTCTGCTTCAGGTAGAGCTCGACGCGCGGGGGGGGCTTCGTGAGGTGAGGCAGGCCTTCACCATCGTAAAGCCTCGCGGCTTCGGGCCGACGCGAGCCCAACAGTCGGATTGGGCCGCCTACCAGCGGAACAGGGCCAAGCTTGAGTCGGATGTATTCGAGCCGGCCGCACGGTTGATCGACAATCTCATTAGCAATGCGGAGGCCGATGGTCTCGCCGCGGTTGATCGAAGGCGTCGCCTTTCAGCGGGCCTGGAAGCCCGCCGGAGTGCCGTGACGAACAACAGCGCCCGTCTGCGTCGCGAGGTCGGCCGACAGATCGACCAGTTGTCCGGGAGAGTGGATACCGCGCTAAAGGCCAGCATCGGTAGGCTGTCCAGCGATATCGAGGATACATTCGCCGATCTGGGCCGCACCGACACTTCGGTATTGGGCGACGAGGGTCTCTACGATCTGCAGCGAAACTGGGAAGCGCGCATCGACGCTTCGGCCGAGGCCACTGAAAACCTTCTGGAGGGACTCAGAGACCAGCTTCAGAACCTCGCTTCCGCGGTCGCGAAAGGCGAGATTCCCGACGAGACGACTGCCGCAATCGAAACGCGCTCGGAGTCCTACCGGGCGCAGCTCGATACCTACGTGGACTTGGCGCAGATCGGTATGGCCCTGGGCATCGTCCAGCACGAGTTCGCCAGCACAGTAAAGGGCATCCGACGCTCCATCCGCAGCCTTCAGCCCTGGGCGGGCAAAAGTCCCGAACTGCGCGACGTCTACCGAGATCTGCGGACAGGGTTCGACCACCTGGACGCCTATCTGAGCCTCTTCACGCCCATGAGCAGCCGGCTCAACCGCGAGGAAGTCGAACTCTCCGGCGAGCAGATCAGGGTGTATCTCCGCGAGGTGTTCGGCGAACGCTTGCGGCGCCACGCCATCGACCTGACCTGGACGCCGGCCTTCGATGCGATGCGGGTCACAGGTTTCGCGTCCACATTCCTGCCGGCGTTCGTGAACGTCGTGGACAATGCGATCTTCTGGGTCACCTTCGACAAGGACGCCGAGCGGTGGATAACGCTCGACGCCAAAGACGGAGCCTTTCTCCTCAGCAACGGCGGTCCGGGGATCGGACACCGGATCGCGGAGCGCATCTTCGAATTTGGCGAGACGACCAAGCCCGGGGGGCGCGGCATGGGCCTCTATATTTCCAGAGAGGCCCTCAGGAAGGACGGCTACGACCTGACGCTTGAACAAGTCGGGGAGACGGTCCACCCAGTGTTCCGCATTGGACGTGTTGCTGATGCAGATTCGGACAACGCCTCCGATGGTTGATCTCGGGGCGCACTATCTGAGCGGCGTCCACCGTTTCCTTCAGACGGCCATCGTCATCGACGATCAGGCCGAATTTGCGCCGGTCACCCGCGCGATCGCGTCCGTCGAGCTTCCTGCGCCGACCGGGAGCCTGTTGAACCGCGCAGCCGCCCTCGCTGAGAAAGCCGCGCCAGAGCAGCCGGCGAACGATAGCCTAGACTCGCCCGCCCCGCCAGATTCTGACGCCGAGGCGGGTGAAGGGGAGACGAGCGATGACGGAGATGGTGAAGTCGGCCTCAACGCGAAGGTATTGAGCGAGGCATTCCTCGCGAAGAATATGATCTGCGGGCTCTATCGGCCGACCACCGGCGACAACATGGTCGAGAGCACGACGGGTGCCGCACGCCAGGCCGACATCGTGGTGGTCGACTGGTATCTCGAAGAAGGCAGCAGCCGGGCGGCAAAGGACATCATCCTCAGCCTGCTCAAAGCCGATGCGGAAGAAAACGGCCGCCTGCGGCTGGTCGCCGTCTACACGTCACAGCCTGGGCGAGCCGACATGGCGGCCGACCTCCTGAACGAGATTGAGGGCGAGGCTTCTCTGAAGGGTAAACTTCGCGCCGAAGGTCCGGCATTGATCGGGGGCGACACCCGGATCGTCTTCATCAACAAGCGCGGAACCGCACCGAGCGCTGATCTGGATGAAGTCCTGGAGGCTGACTTGCCGGGGCGACTGATGGAGGAGTTCGCGAAACTGTCGGACGGCCTTTTAGCGACCTTCGCAATCTCGGCGGTCGCCGCCATCCGGCGGGGCGCCCACCACGTACTCGCGCTTTATACGAAAGATCTGGACGGTGCCTATGTCGCGCACCGCTCGGCGTTACCCGATCCGGATGACGCGATCTCGTTCGCCGCAGATTTGATCTCCTCTGAATTGAAGAACCTGATCGAGCTAGATGACACCGCGGCGCGCAATTTGAAGGCTGAGGTGGTCGAGGCCTGGCTGGCGCGCCTGGCAGACGGCGGCCATACTTTTCGGACGGATCACGCTGAGGTCCCGGCCGCCGAGGTGAAGAAGTTCATCACGGGCGGTGCGGAAGCCGTCAAAAACTCGCAGAATCGGCATCATGTGCATGGCAATCCGGCCAGCCAAGCGGCGAAGGCCAAGCGAGTATCGCCGGGCGCATTGCCGAGAATCTTCTATGCCGACGCGGTGTCCGCGACACAGGCGACTCGCCTTTTGGCCCGGTTGGCGACTTTCCAACGCGAACGCATAGGCCGGGCGCGCCTGCCGAGTCACTGGCAGCCTACACTAACTCTAGGAACCGTGATTCAGGCGTTTCCCGCCGGCGAGACGCCCGAGTTGATGCTGTGTATGCAGCCGCGATGCGACAGCGTTCGTCTGAAACAAGCCTTCGCATTCCCGTTCCAGACAATCGATTGTACCCGGACGGATTTCAATATCGTGCTCCGGGACGTGGCCGGCGACGCGCGGGAGGCCTGGGTGAACCTGAAGCCTCGCGACAGCCGGATGATTGCATTCAACCCGAACGCCGCTACCCGAACCGTGCGAGCCGTTCTGGAGGATGGTGTGCTAGTCTTCATCGACGATCAGGGGGCCAAATATGCTTGGCTAGGCGACCTTAAGGAAATGAAGGCGCAGAAATGGGCCGGTGACCTGGGCGGCCGCGTGCTGGGCGTCGGTCTCGACGATTTCGAATGGCTTCGAACCGCGGCGGAGCGGCAAATCTCGAAGGACTGGACCTAAACGCCGGCTATTCCGGTGGTTCGGTGAGGATACGGCGGAAGGCGGGTGTCAGGGCTTCGACCAGCTTCACTGGCACGGCGTTGCCAATCTGAGTCTGCACGTCGGACGTGCTGCCGGTGAACCGATAGCGGGGCGGGAAGGTCTGTAGCAGAGCCGCCTCCCGTGGAGTTATCGCGCGATCATCCTCCGGGTGGGCGAAGCGACCTCGGGTGATGTCCGTACAGCCGGTGGTCAGCGTCGGAGCAACTTGGTCCCAGCTCATCCGGCCGTATACGTCCGAGAATTTTGACGCTTGGACGCCTGCGTGGCACGTCAGTCCCAAGTCGGCAGGAAGCGAGGAGCGGCTCCCTCCATCCTTCGGAATTGTGGCCAGTCGTCGAAGCGCGATATCCTGGTGTCGTCGCGCGGCGTGAAGGTTGTCGTTCGGATCGCGTTCGCCGGTTCGCAGGCGCGGTAGGTGGCCGATTGCCTGCCGCACCGTGAAGCGCTTGCCCTTTGGCGTGACGGCCGGGGGAAGCGCTGGAGGCTTGCCCCCCGTGTTGCCATCATGATGCATCGCACGCGCCGTTGGGGAACGCCGAAGTCAGCCGCATCAACACGCTCGGGATCACCCAAATGGTAGTCTGGTCCCAGCTTCTCCCGCAACTCGTCCAGCAAGTCGGATTGCGCTGCAAGACCCGGCACGTTCTCAAAGAATATAACGCGGGGTCTAAGTATGCGTGCGAACTTGCCGGCCTGGAGGATAAGGCGCGAACGGTCGTCTGCGCCGCGCTTGCGGTTTTGGCTGCTGAAAGGCTGACACGGGGCGCAGACGACCAGGAGATCAACGTCCCCGCCGTCGAGATTCTCCCGCCGGATGTCGGCCGGGTCGACCTTGGCGATGTCATCTTCGATCATCCGCGTCCTGGGATGATTCAGTCTGTAAGTGGCGCAAGCAACGGGGTCATTGTCGACGGCAGCGACGACCCGGAAATGGCGGCGTTTGAGCGCGGCGGTAACCGCCCCCGACCCGCTGTAGAGATCGACGGCTGTTCGCCAACGGCGGCGACCCTCCTGCTTTCCTCTCTCGGCCGCCACCTGATCTCACCTGCTCGCACGATAGGCCAATATGAATCAGCGAGCCTCTTACACCAAAATGCACAAGGATTGGTTGCCGGTGGCGTTTGGGGCGATCCCTGCGGACCGCCGGATCGCATCTTTCGGCGTGGGCGCCGAGAGAGGAATTGAGGCGCCGCGTGAGCGCTCATTGTCCCGCACCTCGCATTCCCACACCATCGATGCGCCAATCTTCGCCCGCGAGCGCGCGTCGTACCCGGTCATCGCGGGCCACATTAGCGACGAGCTTCTCCGCCCAGAACTCGGGTCTGGTCGCCGGAATGCTCGTCTCTGGGCATCCGGCATGACGGTTCCAGTAGCAGCCGTGGACGAAGATCACCGCGCACCTTGACGGAAGCACCAAGTCCGGCGTTCAGAGCAGCGCGCGCCGGTGAAGACCAAAGCGGCAGCCGAGACCATTTTGGGAATCGGACCTGAGGCTCAAGCCGCGTGTCCGCCGGCCCGAGACGGCTCATGTTCAGGCTGCGCGACGCCGAGTCGATCCGCCATACGTTAGCTCCCATTCCGCGCGACTTCGGGTGCCTCTGCGAGGTAGTGGCGATAGGCGAACACTACGAGGTCACGAACAAGTTCCAGCAACCCGCCCACCGGGAGTGCGTCGAACAGGTCTCCATGGGCCATGCTGTTGCGCAGATCGGCCAGGCTGGGCTTCGTCGAGCCACGGACGCGCTCTACGGCTGTACCACCGTAACGCGCGATCATCGGGATTTGCTGGTCGGTCAGGCAGTCCACTTCGACCATGTGCTTGAGCAACGCTGCGAAGGAGCGCTTTCTCGGCGGCAACTGATCACCGTAGCGATCTTTGACTGCCAGTTCCAAGGTGATGAGTGCGGCGAGTTCGCCCGCCTTCACAAGATCGGCGTCGATCCAGCCCAGTACATATAGTCGCTGAGCCCGCGCGTACTTTGCGCGCACGACCTGCGGGATGCGCTCATCAAGTTCCAGGCGCTCAATGAAGGCGCGCCACTGATCCGCGACATCAAAGCGAATAAGCGTTACGGGTCCGGCGGGCGAGGGCCAGGGGATCACGAACGGTTCGGCCCGCGCCGGCATTTGGATCGAGATCATCGGTTGCCAGCACACCGGGAAGAATGCCTAGACCACCGCCCGCTCTTCAATACCTCCGGTGAGACGCAGGATGAGCGTCCGCGAGGCAAGGACGGTGCCTTCAGGCGTCAGGGTCACCTGCTGACCGTCCCTGAAGAAGTGCTGGGTGATGCCACCAAAGGTGGCTTCGGACAGTGGCGTCTTGGCATTGGGGTTGTGGAAAATCTGCAGTTCGTCGGACCAGTGCTCGACGTAGTCCTCTCGCCCGATTTCCTCAAAGAATGGCTTCGGGTGGACGGCGTTGGGGTCCGGGTTCAGCCGCGTCCCCATCCGATAGTATTTGTGGTCGATTGGCATGAAGCCGGCAGAGATCCCCATTCTGTCGAACTTGGCCAGGGTGCCAGCGTTGGAAAAGACGACCGCCGAGATGTTCTCAGCGCCGGGCAGGTCGAAGAACCCGGTCTCAACCATCTTCTTCTTGAAAACATGATTGTCGCCCTTCACGGCGCGGGTGACCAGTTCGCCGTCGATGAGCTCCCACTCGACGCGATGGCCGTAGAGGTAGGGCCATAGCGCTGACGCGGTATAGGTCATCGACCCCGGCTCGCCGTCGCCGCCGCTCACATGGAAGTCTGCAACGGCCAGGAGGAACGGCTTGCCTGCAGCATTGCCGCGCTCCCAATAGCTTTTTCCGTCCTTGTCCTTCTTGTTGAGCTTGCTCGTCAGCGACGAACCGAACTTCATCGGCATGTAGTGACTGAGGAAGTCCCGCATTTCCTCCGGAGTCTTCGGGTCAGGCCGGTCGGCGAGCACTCCCGCCTCCGACGGGCTTACAGTGGTCGCCTCGACCGTGAAGGCGATGCCCGGTGCCGTGCAGATAAAGTCTGGCGCCTCGGGCTGGGAGATGTCGAACCCGAGCTCGCGGAACGTCGCCCACAGAAACATCTCCCATAGCCGCTGGTCGAAGCCTCTTCCTTGAAACTCGCTAACGAAGTGGGGATCGGTTGGTGCGAGCCAGGGGCCGATCTCTTTGAACACCGAGCGGCTGGGATGTCGTCCGGGGCTCTCTATGAGAACGCGAAAATGGGGATGCAGAGCTTCCAGTTTAGTCCCGGCTGGCAGCGCCAGGACGTCCGTGGGATAGTTCGTTTCATCTTCCTGGTCACCCAGAGCCAAGAAGTCGTTCTCGTCGACAGCCACAGCGATCCGTTCGCGGATCCGCTCGATCGCGATCAGTTCGCTATCGATGCTAGTCTCGGCATCCACGCAGCGGAACCGGCCTATCTTGTCCCGCGCCATCAGAATCCATCCAAAGTCCTCGTCGGTGGTGTCCAGAAATACGAGGCCTAGCACCCGCTCCTCGTGGTCGCTCCAGTGGGACAGCTCGATGGACATGAGCCTGGCCAGAGAGAGCCTGGCGCCAAGGGCAAGTAGGTCAAAGCGAGCGCGTTTCATGGGCCCGCTTACCGCCTGTCGGATCGCCCGTCGTTGTGCCCTGCGCTTTGCTTCGCCCATGTCGCCCAACGTAATTAGGAAGCGGCTCGGATGTACGACGTGGAGCGAGTGCTTGCTATCTCTGCCGGCCATAAAAGGGGGGCATATCAATCCGAGCGCAAGACCGCGGGGCGAACATTGGACGATCTGGGTTAGGGTGGCAGCCGATCAACTCTGGGTGGACCCAACATCAGGTTGCGATCGATCTCTAGGGGGTCGAAGTACTTTGGGTGTGCGATAAGCAGACGTAACAGGGATCGAAGCTGTGCAATGGTGATTCTAGCGCCTTCGGGGGCTTGTTCGGCATCTTTGGTGCTACCGCCGTGCACGATCGCCGAGCGTATCTTATAGATTTTTTGAAGGTCGCGTTCGACGGCGAGCGCCGCGTCATGGTTGCCGTATAGCCCGGCCAGTGCAGCGGCGCGCATGCGCAGCTTCCAGGAGATGGCCTCGGTGTTCTTGTCGCCGAGGAGAATCTCGAGGGCGATGGTCGCATCGAGCACTGCGTCTGACGGTGAATCCCGCGTCATGGCCGCGTTAAGGCGCCGAAGAGCTAGTCGGAGGCGGGACTGGTCAAGGGTTTCGATGGCACGATATGTGCGGCAAGTGGCTTCGAGTTGTTGCCGTGTGACGAGTGGCGTTTCGTCGACAGTCCAGCCGAAATGATCCATCCACTCGGGGTAGCGGCGCATGCCGATGGCGATTACCTCCGGCCAATCGAGGCGGTAGGTTCGCCATCCGCGGGCCAGTCGCAATTCTTGTGCATAACCCGTCGCGATGCCGGTCTCTAGGCGGAGGACCGAGAAGAAGAGGTCGGTGGCGTCGGCGGTCTCTTGCACCGGTAGCGAGAGTCGCTGGCCAATTTCCAGGAAGTTGGCGTTCTCGACCGTCCAGCCTGTCAGGACGAGAGCATGCGTTGCGGCCCCCACCACTGCTTCATGAGCTCCGCCGGCGTATGCCTTGTTTGACCAGCGAGCGCGTTGCAGGCGATCTCCCATTTTGAGGACGTATGCGTTCGGACCCAGGCGAAAGCGTGGGACTTCGAAGCGGGTCATGGCGATGGGCACGACCACCGCCACTCCGAGGTAAGGGGCGAAGAGCGCGCGACGGATGGGCCCTAACACAATGGCGCGAGTGTGAGCGGAGGACGGGCTATCCCCAAACCTCTGCAGGTGATGATCGACCGCTGCTTCGACGCGTAGCCGCAAGTCTATTTGTGCGATTGAACTTTTGATCGGAGGCGTCAACCCGGCCGCTCGGATCTCGTCCGACGCGGCGTAGTCGGTGAAAGCCTGCAACGCCGGATAGTCTTCGGGCGGATATCTGCCTCGCGCTTGGGCGGCGGTGTCACCATAGGGCGGATCGAGCAGGTCCGCGTAGCGGGGCGCACCATTCTGGTTCATGAAGCCGTCCCGCAGGCTCGGCATTCCATTTTCGCGGATGCTGATCTCCGCCTCGTCACGTCTTGAGGCCCTTCGCCCCTTCGCCATCTGCGCTCGAACAGCTTCGAGGACCTCCTCCAAAGCGGCGTCCAGCAGTTCGAAGAGCCGCAGGTCATCGGCTACGGTAGAAGGCATTGACACCGCTCAAGCCGCTTCGCGTCCATCATGGGTGAGCCTACCCTCCGCTAGGGCAAGCGTCACTGTCGGAGGAGGCGAATTGCCGTTGAGGTGTTTTTCTGTCGTCTTAGAGGGGCGGCCCGTCAGCTGCGAAAGATCCGCTTTTGCCCGATGCCGTAGCGAATGGGAGCCCCGCCTCCACACGCATGAGCGAAATCTGTTTGATCCTGATACCCCATTGGTACCCCGCCCCCGCGCCGTGGGTACCAACTCACCATCAAGTCTTTGAAATAATGGTGGGTGCAGTAGGATTCGAACCTACGACCCGCTGATTAAGAGTCAGCTGCTCTACCAACTGAGCTATGCACCCATCGCGTCAGACCCCGTGATCTGGGGTCTCGGCGAGGGCGCGGAACATAGCCAGATTTTGGGCCTTGGCAAGCGGGCGACGGAGAGAAAGATGGCGCGGCGTGATCTGACCGGGGCGGTAGACTTCGCCTATCTGGAATCCTACGCCGCCGGCGACCTTGTCGTGGTCCACGAGGTGCTGGAGCTTTTCCGCCAGCAGGCCGGTCTGTGGGCGCCCCTGCTGACCCCTGGCGCCGAAGGGTGGCGCGACGCCGTCCACACCATCAAGGGGACCGCCCGGGGCATCGGCGCCCGGGATCTGGCCCAGGTCTGCGAAGAGGCGGAGATCGCCGGCGAAGGG
>Ga0114916_1002059_pt1 | contig 10798 bp, 9 predicted proteins | sample MalvirAntarct_66_FD_83501 | JGI IMG/M metagenome (GOLD analysis project Ga0114916, IMG submission 83501) | Marine viral communities from the Global Malaspina Expedition - Malaspina viral metaG Antarct_66 | ecosystem: Environmental > Aquatic > Marine > Oceanic | place: West Anvers Island... | reverse complement strand
GTGTAAATGGGTTCTATTTCCTAAATCATTAAAAATTGTCTTAACTTCATTAAAAATAGGATGCGTATGATCTTCAAATAACCCTTCTAAAATAGAGAGATGAAATTGTTTTCGATCTTGCACTAATTCTCGAAAAACGTTAAAATTCTTTTCGTAAAGGGCATCAACAATACTTTCCATTGCATTGGTAGTTTTACCCATGGCTGAAATTACAACAATCAACTTTTCATTTTTAAAACGATCTAATATCGATTGTACGTTTTTTACAGCTTCAGCATCTTTCACAGAAGCTCCTCCGAATTTAAAAATTTTCATACCTATTAATTTACACTGCGAATTTAATTTTATTACTTTAGATGTGAACTAAACGTTGAGAAACTTACAAGATTTGAATAAAAAAGAATTAATTAAACGTTTTGACGAAGAATCTTTCGCAAAAGCAACATTTGAACAAGTTAAAAACGACTTTCTAAAGGTTGGGATTGACATACAATTTTCAGATCAGGATTATGCGACAAAAGAAGATTTCATCAAGCGACTAGGTAGCGAAATTGAAGCTATTATGAGAGAAGCTCCGCATTTATTATCTCAATTATTTTATTTAGTTGATTTGCCAGAAAATCAAGTTGACAATGCACTAAGTGAGGCAGAGAATCCAGCAATGGAACTCGCTGATGCTTTGTTAAATAGAGCTGCACAAAAAGTATATTTTAAACAAAAATACAAGTTGAAGCATTAATATTGATAGTTCAATAAAAAAATAACGATCATTTCACAATTAAAAAAAACGGAAAAAGCAAAAACAATTTCACTGAATTTGGTGGATTAAGTCCAAGAAAATTGTAGTTTTGTTATTCCATAAATGTTAAACAATAACATGGATAAAATATCATATGTAGGTAATGCCGACGTCAATGCTATAGACGATTTATACGAGTCATATAGGAAAGACCCTGAAAGCGTTGATGAAGGTTGGAAAAAGTTTTTTGAGGGATTTGATTTCGCTCAAACAAACTATGAAGAAGGAGGAGCCGTTCCAGAAAACTTTCAAAAAGAGTTTAAAGTAATCAATCTGATCGAGGGCTATCGTTCTCGCGGCCACTTGTTTACAAAGACGAACCCAGTAAGAGAGCGCAGAAAATACACTCCAACGCTCGATATTGAGAACTTTGGACTTTCTGAAGATGATCTCGAAAAAGAGTTTCAGGCTGGTTCTGAAATTGGTTTAGGAACAGCAAAGCTGAAAGATATCATTGATCATTTAAAAGCGGCTTATTGCGAAAGTATTGGACTTGAATTTCATTATATCCGTGATCCTGAGCGCAAAAAGTGGTTCATGAATAAGCTTGAACTGAATAACCGCCCAAAATTCAATGAAGACGATAAAAAGCAAATTTTCAGAAAATTAAGCGAAGCGACACTTTTTGAACATTTTTTACAAAAGAAATACGTTGGACAGAAACGTTTTTCGATTGAAGGTGGTGAAGCTTTAATTGCCGGTCTGGAAAGATTAGTGAGAAAGGGTGCTAGTTTAGGAGTTGAAGAGTTTGTAATGGGAATGGCTCACAGAGGGCGTCTCAATACACTTGTGAATATTTTCGATAAGGACATTGAAGAACTTTTCGGTGAATTTGATGGAAAAGAATTTGACGACGATGATTCGTTTGATGGTGATGTTAAATATCATTTAGGTCAGACACGTAACATTGATGTTGATGGAAAAAAGCTTCAATTAACTTTAGCTCCAAATCCTTCACACCTCGAAGCTGTTGACCCAGTTGTCGAAGGAATTGTTAGAGCAAAAATTGATGATTATTTAAAATCTGAGGATAAAATCGTTCCTGTTTTAGTGCATGGAGATGCTGCAATCGCTGCTCAAGGTGTTGTCTATGAAATCATTCAAATGGCTCAGCTAGAGGGCTACAGAACAGGCGGTACAATTCATATTGTTGTAAATAATCAAGTTGGATTCACAACAAATTACTTGGATGGTAGGTCAAGTACTTACTGTACAGATGTAGGGAAAACTACATTAAGCCCTGTTTTTCACGTAAATGGTGATGATATTGAAGCGGTTGCTCAGACATTTTTAATCGCTTTGGAGTACCGTCAAAAGTTCCATCAGGATATATTCATTGATTTGTTGTGCTACAGAAAATATGGTCACAACGAAGGAGATGAACCGAAATTTACTCAACCAAAATTATATAAAGCTCTAGCAAAGCACCCAAATCCGAGAGAGATCTATCGAGATGTTCTTTTAAAAGAAGGGGTGATCGATGAAGCATATGATGAAAAATTGACTTCTGAGTTAAACAAGACGTTAAATGATCGCTTCGACGCTTCGAAGAAACAAGAAAAAGTGAATGTCACAAATTTCCTAGGAGATTTATGGAAAGATTATGATTACGGAACTGAAGAGGATTTTAAAAACCCTCATGTTACTGGAGTCCCAAAGAAAAAACTTTTAGAATTAGGGAAAAAGCTAGCTTCACTTCCAGAGGATAAAAAGATTTTTAGAAAAGTTCAAAAACTTTTCAAGGACAGAATCGACATGTTAGAGAAAAACGAACTCGATTGGGGTATGGCTGAAATGTTGGCTTATGCAACCCTTCTTGTGGAAGGACATCCGGTTAGAGTTTCGGGACAAGATGTGGAAAGAGGAACTTTCTCTCACCGTCATGCTGTTGTTAAAACGGAGGATGATGAAGAAGAAATTATACCGTTAAACCATTTAGAAGAAGGTCAGGCTGAAATGACTATCTACAACTCTTTACTTTCAGAATATGGAGTTTTAGGTTTTGATTATGGTTATTCATTAGCTCAACCTAAAGGATTGACGATTTGGGAAGCACAATTTGGTGATTTCATGAATGGCGCCCAAATCATGTTTGATCAATTTATTACTGTTGGTGAAGATAAATGGAATATCCAATCTGGATTAGTTGTTCTGTTACCTCATGGCTACGAAGGTCAAGGTTCTGAGCATTCATCTGCAAGAATGGAACGTTTTTTACAGAGTTGTGGAGATTTGAATATGCAAGTAATCAACCCAACAACTCCAGCGAATCAATTCCATGCGTTGCGCAGACAGTTGAAGCGTGATTTTAGAAAACCTTTGATTGTGTTTAGCCCGAAAATGTTATTGCGTTATCCAAAAGCTGTTTCCAAATTAGAAGATTTAGAAGAAGGTTCATTTAACGAAGTAATTGACGATCCAAACAACTTGCATAAAACAGCCTCAAATGTTGTTTTGTGTACAGGTAAAGCTTATTATGACTTCATAGCTGAGGCAGAAAGAAGAGAAGTTCAAAACATGGCGTTTGTTCGTGTTGAGCAATTATATCCACTTCCGCTCGATCAGATAAACGAAGTTTTAGGAAAATACAAGAGAGTGAAAAACATTATTTGGGCTCAAGAAGAACCCGAAAATATGGGTGCATGGACGTATATGGCTATGAACATGAGACATATTGATTTAAAATGTGTTTCTCGAGCAGCTTCTGCAGCACCAGCCGCTGGAGCCAAAGAAATTCATTTACGTCGTCTGAATAAACTTTTCAATAACTTATTTGAATATGCAGCGGTTGCTGCTAAATAAACATTAAACAAAAGAAAAATTATGTCTGTTGTAGAAATGAAGGTGCCAAGTCCAGGGGAGTCGATTTCAGAAGTTGAGATCGCAGAATGGTTGGTATCCGACGGTGATTATGTAGAAAAAGACCAAACAATAGCTGAGGTTGATTCTGACAAAGCTACATTAGAATTACCTGCTGAGGCTGCTGGAACAATAACATTGAAAGCAGAAGAAGGTGATACTGTAGAAGTAGGACAAGTTGTTTGCTTGATTGATACTTCAGCAGAAGCTCCGAAGAAAGATAAAAAAGAAGAATCCAAGAAAGAAGAAAAGTCTGAGGACAAATCTGACTCTAAAGACGAAGAAAAAGATTCTAAAGACAAGGAGAAAGACAGCAAGGGAGATAAAGAAGATTCTTCTTCAAAACCAGATCCAGGACCTTCGGAGAAAACATATGCTTCAGGTACAGCTTCACCAGCTGCCTCAAAAATAATGAAGGAAAATAATGTTTCTTCAAATCAAGTTAACGGAACTGGAAAAGACGGTAGAATAACGAAACAAGATGTTGTTAGTGCAATGGCTGCTGGGTTCGATACTTCAACAACTGCAGGCTGGGGAGGAACTCGTGACAAAGAGCCAAAGAAAATGTCGATGTTGCGTCGAAAAGTAGCGGAAAGATTAGTTTCTGTGAAAAATGAAATGGCGATGCTCACTACATTCAACGAGGTAGACATGAAACCAATCATGGATCTTCGTACGAAATACAAAAAAGCATTTGCAGATCATCACGAAACGAATTTAGGTTTCATGTCGTTCTTTACAAAAGCAGTTACAGAAGCTTTAAATCATTTCCCAGCAGTGAATGCTCAAATTGAAGGAAAAGATATGATCATGCATAATTATGCAGATATCGGAATCGCTGTTTCTTCCCCAAAAGGGTTAATGGTGCCTGTTGTTCGTAATGCGGAGCAAATGACGTTAGCTGAGATTGAAAATGAGATAAAGCGTTTGGCAATTAAAGCCAGGGATGGAAAAATCACCCCAGATGAAATGGCAGGTGGAACGTTTACAATCACAAACGGTGGTGTTTTTGGTTCGATGATGTCAACACCAATTATCAATCCTCCACAATCTGCAATTTTAGGAATGCACAATATAGTTGATCGCCCAGTGGCAATTGACGGAAAAGTTGAAATTCGTCCTATGATGTATTTGGCTCTTTCTTATGATCACAGAATTATTGACGGTAAAGAATCTGTTAGTTTCTTAGTGAAAGTAAAAGAAATGCTAGAGAATCCAGAGAGAATGATATTTGGAGGGAAAGATCCTTATGAGGTATTGTTGGGATTGTAGGATACAATCAAATTATAAAACGAAACTCAAAGAAGCATCAAATTGATGCTCCTTTTTTATTGAGGGAAAGTCTTAGGAAATGATTACTCTTAACCTAATACTAATACCTTATTGAGTGTTTTATTTTTTATTTAGAGAACTCTCCGAAGTAAAATGTATTCACATGTTTTCTGGACTTATAACTCTTCTTTTTTGTTTGACCAGGAGGGCCACCATGCGGATGTCTTTTTTTCTTTGCGGTATTCGATTTTGTAGATGATTTAAATGACAAACCGCTAGTTGTGCAAGATGCTGTAGAAAACAAGAGTCCAGCTATTACCAACACGGTAAGAACATGTTTAAAATTCATAATTTAATTTTATTACTGTAGGTCTGAATTGACCTAACTAATATGAACAGAATAGTAAATTATGAGAACAAATATAATGTCAGCTTAAAAATGCTAATGAACTATAATCTTTCTGGTAACCTTTCGATCCTTCTCTGTAAAGATAACGAAATAAACACCATTTAACATCGAACTTGTATTTATTCTATAGCCGCCTTTAGAGTCCAATTTTCCAGATGTAATTTTCTTGCCTAAAATATCCACCATCTCAAAGTTCGTGTTGATAGAACCTCCTGAGATATTTACAATATCCCGAGCAGGATTCGGAAAAAGAGAAATTTCTTCAAGTGAGTTTTCACTAATTCCATTTGAGGTGGCATTAGCTCTAAAGGTCATATATTCAATTTGATTTTGATCGGGAGAATCGTTTACTTTCAACGTTACGAATCCTTCGCCTTCTTGCCCGTTAGGGTAAAAATGCATGTTAAGATATCCTCCATTATCTGGTAAATTCCATTGAACATTCTGCGTTCCTATAGGATAGCAAATATTCTGATCACAAACAGAAAACTCCCAATTAGATGGTAAATTAACAGAATCTACTTCCCAATACATTGAATTGCTGGCACCGTCATCATTAACAATGGGAATGTCTCCATAAAAATCACTGTCTGAAGCATCACCAAAAAAGGTTGTGTCATTAGTATTAGGCGTAAATACCTGCGAAAATCCACTAACTGTAAATATTAACGAACCTAGAAATAAAAGTCTTTTCATAATTTCTCTTTAAGACTGTAAATTAAACTAAATTTTTTCAAGAAACAAATTTTGTTCTGAGCTGATTTGTTATTCTTAAATAAGCTTTGTCCAATATTTTGTCAGAATGTCTAAAACAACCATTTACTCATCTGCCATTTTTAGCTTTTCACGTGTTAACTCAAATCATCCATTAATTACCTCTTTTCATTACCTTTGTAAAACACATTAAGTAAATTAGAATTATGCGTCTTCCATTTTTAAAATTGAGATATTTGGTTTCATTCATTTCCGTGACAATCATTTTCATATCATGCGATAACAATAAAATAAAAGACAGCGATCAATATTACGCTGATGCCAACATTGTAAAAGAAACTAATAGACTTGAGTTGTTAGCCGACAGCGTGGAGAAAGATCCTAACAATGTTCAACTTTGGATTGAGATTGGAGAACTATGTAAAGAAGATCTTAATTTTAAATGTGCCCTAGACGCTGGTGCTCGTGCATACATTTTAGATTCAACTAATATTGAGGCTAGAAAACTATATGCATGGTCATTAATTAACAAGCCAAATCCGCCATTAGAAGACATCGAAAATTCAAAAAAACACTATAAATATGTTTTATCAGTTAAACCAAAAGATCCAGCGGTTATGGTTGAGTTAGCAAACACCTATTCTTTAACAGGTGATTTTAAAACGGCTATTAAGTATATCAATGATGCACTTAAAATCGATGAAGAATATCGCGATGCTTATGTTCTGAAAGGTTCGATTTATAAAACTACAGAAAAGTTAGATCTAGCACTTTCTAGCTATCAAACAGCCGTTCAGTTAGACCCGGATTTCTTTATTGGTCATTTACAAATAGGTTGGTTGCTAACAGAAATGGGAAATCACAAACTTGCGCTTGAATACTATGAAAATGCTTCTGAATTAAAACCAGAAAACCTCAATGCCGCGTATGGTATAGCAAAAAGTCAACAAGACCTGGGTAAATTTGATGAAGCATTAAAAGGCTACAGAGAATTATTAGAAATAGATTCCACCGCATACGTAGCCTACTTTAATCAAGGATATATCAAGCACTATCATCAATCAGAGTTGGATAGCGCAATTTATTACTATAATGAATTGCTTGATGTTGAGCCCGAATACATTCATGGATGGTATCAACTGGGAGAGGCTTATTATTCGAAAGGAAGAGAAGCCGATGCGGCAAGAGCATTTTCTAAAGCACTTCGAATTGATGAAAATTATCAGCCGGCTATTGATGCATCACAGAAGTTAAGATAAATGAATAAATTAAAGCTCATTCAAGCAATTGGAGAAGCAATAATTCCCCTTCTCGGTTTCTTTTATTTTGAATGGAATTTATATTTCATTTTACTCTTTTATTTCATTGATTTAGTTACAACTGAAGTCTTCTTACATCTTAAAATTAATCAAATTCTAAAGTTTCAATCTGTTAAAAGTTACTCGAAAAAGTGGAAGGTTAATACATTAATCAACTCATTTTCTGTAGTACTAATAATGATTGGGACGCATTTTGTAGTTCAGTTATTATACCCTGGAATATCTTTCAAACAAGAATTTGTAGATTTTATAATGTATGAAGAGGCAGGAATTCCTATTCCTCAAGGATTCATTTTGCTACCAATTGTAGTTTTTGGTAATTATCAGCAGTATAAAACAATGTTTTTGAGACCCAGATTGTATCAGCGACAAAGTTGGAGTTTTTTGTTCTACTCTAGAAGAAGAGCTTTGATCATTGCTTTGATTGGTATTGTAATTGCTTTTACAATTGCTTCTTTTGTAGTTATTCCAAATGTCTTTTATTTGTCTGCGATTGTGGTTATCAAATTTTTGATTGATTATAAGTATACACCTTAAGAGCGAGAGTCTTCAAAAAGATTGATTTGTCACAATTATTTTTTTTGAAAGATATGCGACTCAGAGTGTTTTTGACTTAACTTTTTGACTACCTACATCCACCGCGGCTGCGACCAAACTCAATACAAATCCATTAGAATAAATTAAATCATTTTAACACAAACTAACGCACATGCTATTTGTGTTAATTTTTCAATTGTTTGTGTTAACACTAACTCCTGTTTATCAACGATGTTTGTAAAAACTTTCAAACTGTAAAATATGAAAAAATTAGACGTAAAAAAAGGAATAATGATGGTTGTAGGACTGTCTATCGGAGTAGGAAACACTTTTGCTCAGGTTCCTGGGGAAATAGATAATGACTGGGGAATGTCAGGATGGATCTCTACAGATCATGTGGCTAATACAGGGGAAATATTTCACGACATGATCACACTGGAGAATGATGGCTTTTTGATGGTTGGGCAAACTACTGGTCCCAATTCTGATATGCTTTTAGCCAAATACAATAGTGATGGCACCTTAAATGGAAGCTTCGGAAACAATGGGGTTTCCATAATAGACCTATCATTGGGAGGTAACGACTTAGCATTTTCTGCTGAAATACTTTTTGATGGTAAAATCTTACTGATTGGTTCAACAACAACTCAAAATGGATTAGATCTGGCATTGATCCGCTTAGAGGAAAACGGTGGTTTTGACAATAGTTTTGGAAATAATGGTATTGTCCGATATTCGGCAGGCAATAATACCTGGAGTTTTGCAAATGAAATTAAGGTTCTACTAGACAATAGTATTATGGTAGGAGCATATACTTTAGCTAATGGTGATTATAATGTTAGCCTTCTAAAATTTACACAAGGTGGTGGACTTGATTTAAGCTATGGTGTTAACGGTATTTTCACGTATGACGCTCAAAACACTAATGATGAACTAACAGGAATGGAAGTTACAGATGTCGGAGAGGTTTATACAACTTGGGTCGCGGACAACGGAGTAAATAAAGCCGCAATATTGATGAAGCTAGATAACACTGGTGCTCTTGACGCCTCTTTTGGCTCAAGTGGATTAGATGGAATTACTGAATACTACGTAGCCGCTGAGAATTTTTTCACAGATCTAAAAATAGATGCAAGTGGTAATATTATTGTTGTTGGTTATGAAGGAATCGGAGATGATATAGATGGACTGATAATTAGATATAATGCCGACGGTTTGGTTGACCAAAGTTTTGCTACTAATGGTAAAATCACAATGGATATCGGTGCAGCAAATGGTATTCTATTTAATAATATCGAAATCATACAAGGTGGCAAAATGCTTGCTTCTGGAAATGCTTCTGGACAAACACTTGATCAGGTATATGGGTTTATATTTGATGAAACAGGTTCTTCTGATTGTGCTTTTTCATCATGTGGTGGTGCATATTTTGATTTTCCTTTTGCCCCTGTTGATTATAAAGGCGATTTACTGACATTACTTTCAGACGGTTCGATTCTGATAGGTGGTCATGCAACAAGTCAGGACTTTACCGGTGAACAGATGTATGTTGTAAAAGTCTTTAATACAAATCAGGTTGCAGGACTCAATGAAAATAACTTTGCTCCAAAGGACATTTCAATTTATCCAAATCCAACACTGTCAAATTTCAGCATCAAAGCAGCTAACGGAGAAGAAATTAAAGAGGTGCATTTGATTGGTTACGATGGGCGAAAAGTACAATCTTGGATTGGAAATTCAACACAGTACTCATTGAACAGTAATGTTTCAGCTGGTGGATATTTCTTGAAAATCCTTACAAACAAAGAGGTTTACACAAACAATTTGATGGTTAAGTAGTAGTGTGTAAAAGTGAAAACGTGTCTGGATTTAAGTTTTTGAATTCAGCACGTTTTTTTTAAACTCAAAAATATGAATCAAAAAAATATATTTATACTTATATTTTTTGTATCAACCTTTTTTAGTTGCGATGAACAAATCAGCCTTGAAGACCTAAAGAGTTTCGCGGCTACAGAAATTTATCCAGATGATTTGTTTCTGGATACAGTAAGTAACAAAAAAGCATTGATCATAGTAGCCCATGATGACGATGACTGCGCTATGTCTGGGACAATTGCAAAATTAACGGAAGATGGGTGGGTAATCAAACAGTTAAGTTTTAAGCAGCATATAATTACAGACCAAGGAGTAAATCCCGCTCATATTATTTGTCAGGGTAATGAGCCTATAATTGGTGATGAGTTATATAGAATAGGTTTAGACACTATGAAAATACCGTGGGTTCCTATACCTTATGAGGAAATTGATGACCAGTTTCTTTCTGAAAAAGTTGCTCATGCTTTGGTGGATAAAGTAAACAAATTTAATCCATCTGTAATATTCACACTTGATGATGTAAAAGGTGGGTATGGTCATCCTGAGCATATTTTTATTAGTAAATTAGTGCTTAAGCTGTTCGAAAACAGAGAGCTGAATAATGAAAGGATTTATCAGTCTGTATACACTGACAACATGGAGAGAGAAATCGTGGACACATGGTTAAAAGCCAAAATGGAGAAATCTGGTTATCCGCATGCTAGTACAATAGCAAATGAATTATATTCCATTGACGGTATGCCAGAACCAACTGTTCAAATAAATATTGAAGATCAAGCAGTAACCAAAATGGTCTACTTAAGAGCTTATCCAGAGAATGTAAAAAAGAACTTGAGAAAATTTATACCCTATTACGAAGAGTTTGATGCTCAAACTTACTTTTCAGTATTCAACAAGGAGTTTTTTAGAGTATTACAACGATAAAAAGAAATGCTTATTAGTTTTAAGAGTAAAGTATTTCAACCTACCCTCTCCCTTATTTGATTGGTTATAATATATTACACCGTATATAAG
>Ga0114916_1002057_pt1 | contig 10809 bp, 6 predicted proteins | sample MalvirAntarct_66_FD_83501 | JGI IMG/M metagenome (GOLD analysis project Ga0114916, IMG submission 83501) | Marine viral communities from the Global Malaspina Expedition - Malaspina viral metaG Antarct_66 | ecosystem: Environmental > Aquatic > Marine > Oceanic | place: West Anvers Island... | reverse complement strand
TCAACCAATAATTTATTAGCATTTAATTCAGCAAAGACACGAGTCTTTTATTTAATCATTTGCATAAGAAGGAACATTTAAATGGTGCTCTTTTTTGTGTCTCACTTATACGCTGACGCATCCTCATCACACTACAAATTAAACCCAGACCTTTCTAAGGTTGCCATTGCAGCCAATAACAGTATAAACAATGCAACATGCTGCCAGATTTAAGGATGAATTTGCTCGATAGAGTTTTGAGGCAGAACTGATAAATTCCAATGATTGACAGTGTTTCCGCAATCCCATAAAAAGAAATAAAAAGCACAACATTTTATAGTTTTTTGAGGGCCACTTTGTCGAAGTTCAGTACCTATAAATCTAAAATATAATACCCTATAATTGTTAAGCCTTTTTTATTTATTACTCATAGAACTTCATTAAATTTGCACTTCAATTTTTCATACTATGTACAGAAGTCACAACTGTGGTGCGTTAAGGGCATCACATATCAATACCGAAGTTACTTTATCCGGATGGGTTCAAAAAAGCCGCGACAAAGGCTTTGTGCTTTGGGTCGATTTACGCGATCGTTACGGCATTACGCAACTTGTTTTTGATGAGGAGCGCACGCCAAAAGCCTTAATGAAGCAAGCCCAAAACTTAGGTCGTGAATTTGTGATTCAAGTGAAAGGGACGGTTATTGAGCGCACGTCTAAAAACCCGAATATGGTGACGGGTGACATCGAGATTTTAGTGTCAGAATTAACAGTTTTAAATGCTGCGCTTCTACCTCCTTTTACGATTGAAGACGACACTGACGGTGGTGAAGAACTCCGTATGAAATACCGTTACTTAGACATCCGTAGAAATCCTGTAAAAAACAGTTTAATCTTCAGGGCGAAAGTAGCCCAAGAAGTTCGCAATTACCTCTCCAACGAAGGTTTCATAGAGGTTGAAACACCTTATTTAATCAAGTCCACCCCAGAAGGTGCACGTGATTTTGTGGTGCCAAGCCGTATGAATGAAGGGCAGTTTTATGCGCTTCCGCAGAGTCCACAAACCTTTAAACAATTGTTGATGGTAGGTGGCATGGATAAGTATTTCCAAATTGTGAAATGTTTTAGAGATGAAGATTTACGTGCCGACAGACAGCCAGAATTTACGCAAATTGACTGCGAAATGGCTTTTGTGGAGCAAGAAGATATTTTAAATGCTTTTGAAGGCTTAACCCGTCATTTACTAAAAGAAGTGAACGGAGTGGAAATTGAAAAATTCCCGCGCATGACTTATGACGAAGCGATGCAAAAGTATGGAAATGACAAGCCAGACATTAGATTTGGGATGGAATTTGGAGAGTTAAACAACGTCACACAACATAAAGATTTTGGTGTTTTCAATGCTGCTGAATTGGTAGTAGGAATCGCAGTACCAAACGGAAACGCTTATACACGTAAAGAAATTGACCAATTGATTGATTGGGTAAAGCGTCCGCAAATTGGTGCTTTAGGCATGATTTACGCACGTTATAATGAGGATGGCACTTTCAAATCGTCAGTTGATAAATTCTATGATCAAGAAGATTTAGCCAAATGGGCTGAAATAACAGGCGCAAAACCGGGAGATTTGATTTGCGTGCTTTCAGGAAACACCCATAAAGTAAGAACACAGTTGAGTGCCTTACGTATGGAATTGGCTACCCGATTAAGCTTGCGTAATCCTAAGGAATTCGCACCATTATGGGTAATTGATTTCCCGCTGTTGGAATGGGATGAAGACACCAACCGTTACCATGCCATGCACCATCCGTTTACCTCACCAAAACCAGGACAATTGGAATTGTTGGATACTGATCCGGGAGCGGTAAAAGCCAACGCCTACGATTTGGTGTTAAATGGTAATGAAATTGGTGGTGGATCCATCAGAATTCACGATAAGAAGACCCAAGCGTTAATGTTTGATTATTTAAACTTCACGCCGGAAGAAGCCAATGCGCAATTTGGGTTCTTAATGGATGCCTTTCAATATGGTGCACCGCCACACGGTGGATTGGCTTTTGGATTGGACCGATTGGTTGCCATTTTGGGTGGACAAGAAACCATTCGCGATTTTATTGCATTCCCGAAAAACAATAATGGTCGTGATGTGATGATTGATGCTCCTGCTCCAATTGATGATAAACAACTTGAGGAACTCAGTTTAAAACTGAATCTCAAATCTTAATAAAATTTAAACCTTGTCCCGATAGCCATCGGGACAATTTTTTTAGTAGATTTAAAAATGCCTAAACGACCACTTTTTAAGCAACTCCTAATCTGGAGAGCTAAATACATTTCCCACAATCAGTTTGTGATTATTCTTAGTATTTTGGTGGGTTTTACGTCAGGCGTTGGTGCGGTCGTTTTAAAAAACTTGACGCATTTTATCCAGAATATTATGGAAGGGCAATTGGTGAAGTATTACCATGAGGCGTTCTATTTTCTGTTTCCCATTGTTGGCCTGACCCTGGTGTACCTGCTGATGAAATATGTCATCAGGCATAAGGTAAGCCACGGAATCCCTTCAACGCTTTATTCCATCTCCAAGCGAAAGGGCCTCATGAAACGCTACCAAATGTTTGGTTCCGTTATTACTGCACCGCTCACGGTCGGTTTTGGTGGTTCTGTCGGACTGGAAGGCCCTACAGTAGCAACCGGTGCTGCCATAAGTTCTAATATTGCACGGCTATTTCACGTCAATCAGACCACGCGTAATTTATTGATAGGCTGTGCCGCCGCGGGCGCTATGTCCTCCATTTTTAAAGCCCCTATTGCTGCTATTATTTTTGCTATAGAAGTATTCAGTTTAGATTTGACCATTGCCTCTATGTTGCCCTTATTAATGGCGTCATTGTCTGCAATTTTAACTTCGTATTTTTTTCTGGGCAATGACGTGCTGCTGTCCTTCAGTCTTGAGGAGGGCTTTAAATTATCTGACGCACCCTTTTACTTGCTTTTAGGAGTTGTTGCTGCGTTTACCTCCATTTATTTTACGGAAGTGTATGATCGCATACAACGGCTATTTGATAAAAGTGATTCCCCCATAAAAAAACTCTTGGTTGGAGGTTCGCTTTTGGGCGTCTTAATTTATTTTATTCCGCCTTTATATGGTGAAGGTTTTGAAGTGATCAACAATTTAATTGCGGGCAATCATCAAAAAGCCATTCAGAATAATTTTTTAAATCTCAATGTCGATAATATTTGGGTAGTGATTTTGCTCTTAGCAGGCCTGGTGTTTTTTAAAATTATTGCCAGTGCGCTCACTTTTGGTGCTGGCGGTGTTGGAGGTATTTTTGCCCCAACCTTATTTATGGGCAGCATTATGGGAAATTGTGTTGCAAAATTGATCAATCACAGTGGCTTTACAAATTATCCCGTTTCCGAAAGTAATTTTACGCTGGTTGGCATGGCCGGTTTAATGGCCGGCGTACTGCACGCCCCCTTAACCGCAATTTTCCTAATTGCTGAAGTCACCGGCGGGTATGAACTCTTTATACCGCTCATGTTAACGGCCGCCATATCGTTCGGCATTACGAAATATTTTCACCCTCATTCCGTTTATACTATGGAATTGGGCCGAAAAGGGGAACTTATTACCCATGACAAAGATCATGCAGTATTGACATTGATGGATATCAATAAAGTGGTGGAAACAAATTTTATTAAAATTACTACCACGATGACTTTGGGCGATATTGTACATGAGGCAGTAATTAAATCGAACCGAAATATTTTTCCTGTGGTAGATGCCACAACCAACACCTTAAAAGGGATCATTTTGCTGGACGATATCCGACCGATTATGTTTGACCCGACCCTTTATACTGAAGTATTTGCACGAGATGTGATGCAAGTTCCGCCAGATACTATCGATATTAAGAAAGACAAGATGACGGAGATTATGAAAAAATTTCAGGATAGTAATGCATGGAATCTACCCGTTGTAGATGACGGCATTTATGTTGGCTTTATCTCAAAATCAAAATTGCTCACCATGTACCGTCGCAAATTAATTAACATTACACAATAATGAAATATTTAATAATTATACTGGTAATTCTCACATTAGGCAGTATTGCCGCGGGATTTATTTTCGAGTCCGAACATTCCCAAAAGATGATCGGTTTTGGCACCGTTGGCCTGTTTTTGGTCGTGTTTCCCTTATTTACCTACCACCGTTGGAAGGATCGCAACTTTAAAGATTATATGCTCACTAAGGAAAACCTAGATAAGATGCGCGATAAAGAAAAAAATAAGTTCTAGTTTAAGTTCCGCTTTTCAATAAAGAAACGTTTCAACAATTGCGCTGACTCGTCTTCCAAAACACCTCCAACCATCACCGTTTTGGGATGCAACTTTGTGTTTAGGGCAATGCACCCACGCTCTGGGTCTCTGGCCCCATACACAATACGGCTAATCTGACTCCAATACAAAGCGCCCGCACACATCTGACAAGGCTCTAAGGTGACGTAAAGCGTACAATTGATAAGATACTTTCCTCCTAAAAAATTAGCTGCGGCTGTAATAGCTTGCATCTCCGCATGCGCGGTAACATCATTTAAAAGTTCAGTTAAATTATGTGCTCGGGCAATAATTCTATTATCGATTACAATTAAGGCGCCCACAGGAATTTCGCCCTTATCAAAAGCAGTTTCAGCTTCCTGTAAAGCTTTTTTCATAAAATAGACATCGTCAAAAGGGTTTTCCACAAGGCAATCTTCAGAGGTTAAAAATCAAAAATACAATTTCAAATGCTACATTTGTATTCAGATGAAAAATATATTGGACCATATCCATTCCCCGTCAGATTTAAGAGCTCTAGCGCAAACTGATTTACCACAAGTCGCTAAAGAACTCCGCAATTTTATTATTGATATCGTGGCGACTAAGGAAGGTCATCTTGGTGCGAGTTTGGGTGTTGTAGAATTGACCATTGCTTTGCATTATGTGTTCCATACCCCCGAGGATTTATTGGTCTGGGACGTGGGACATCAAGCCTACGGCCATAAAATTTTAACCGGAAGACGCATTAATTTTCATACCAACAGACAACTTGGAGGCATCAGCGGATTCCCAAAACGGGACGAAAGTGCGTACGACACCTTTGGTGTGGGCCACTCCTCTACCTCCATCTCTGCAGCTTTAGGTATGGCGATTGCCTCACAACTAAAAGGAGAAGACAAACATCACGTGGCCATTATTGGCGATGCCTCCATTGCGAGCGGGATGGCCTTTGAAGGGCTCAACCATGCCGGCGTTACCGATGCCAATTTACTGGTCATCCTTAATGACAATGCCATTGGCATCGACCCGAGTGTTGGCGCTTTAAAGCAATATTTGACCAACGTTAAAAAAGGCACTGAAAAACAAGACAATATATTTGAAGCGCTTAACTTTGATTATACCGGACCAATTGATGGTCATGATTTGGATGCCCTCATCTCAGAATTAACCCGACTAAAATCTGTTAAAGGCCCTAAGTTTTTACATGTGATTACTACTAAAGGGAAAGGCTTAAAACAAGCAGAAGAAAACCAAGTAACCTATCACGCACCAGGAAAATTCGATTCGCTTACGGGCGAATTAATTGCAAAGTCAGCTTCGTCACTTACGAAGTTTCAGGATGTTTTCGGACTGACTTTAGTCGAATTGGCCGAACAGAATCCGAAGATTGTAGGGATTACACCCGCAATGCCAACCGGTAGTTCTTTAAAATTCATGATGGCTCAAATGCCGGAACGCGCTATTGATGTGGGAATTGCCGAACAACACGCGGTAACACTTTCAGCCGGAATGGCCACCCAGGGCATGGTAGTGTTTTGCAACATCTATTCTACGTTTTTACAACGCGCCTATGACCAAGTCATTCATGACGTTGCATTACAGAATTTACCCGTTATATTTTGTTTAGACCGGTCAGGGTTGGTAGGTGAAGACGGGGCAACCCATCACGGGGTATTTGATTTGGCCTATTTACGATGCATTCCGAACCTGATTATTATGGCACCTCGTGATGAATCTGAATTACGCAATATCATGTACACCGCGCAGTTGGGACTTGAACATCCTATTGCCATCAGATACCCTCGTGGTTATGGATCAGTTACAGATTGGAAACAGCCGTTTAAAACATTAGCCATAGGAAAGGGGGAAGTCCTTAAAGTAGGAACGGATATTGCGGTATTGACCGTAGGATTCATCGCAGAAAACACTAAAGAAGCTATATTAAATGTGAGTAATTCACAGGATATCGCTCACTATGACCTGCGCTTCGTAAAACCTTTGGATGAATCGCTGTTGCACAACATTTTCAAAAGTTTCAAATATATAATCACTATCGAAGACGGCACGCTAAAAGGCGGATTTGGCTCAGCCATTCTAGAATTTGCTGCGGAGCACAATTACCATCTTCCTGTAAAAGTGCTCGGAATTCCGGATACCTTTATCGAACAAGGCACCGTAAAACAATTGCAAGACATGTCTCAGATTGATGCCAAGTCAATTTCCAAAACTTTGGAGACCGCTTTAGATGACGTCAAGGACGCTTAAAAATGCGTCCCTTGAAGCTTTTTATGGGTCATAATGGCTTTACTGTCTGAAAATTTAGCCACGTAATTACAAATACCCAACAAGCTGTGGTAGATATTTTCTTGATTCAAGTCGAGTGCTTTAGGGAAAATCTTAAGAAGTGATTTGTTATAACTGCCTAAAGTGCCTTGATGGTAATTTAGGATGGTTCCCGTAAATACGTCCAAAATGCCATCAATAATCTTAAATCCGGCGATTTCCTTATCAATCACCTCTGCCGATTGGTAGACTTTTTCTACACTCACCTTAATAATATCTTTAATTTGAGCCTGATATTTAGAGACATCCATCAATGCTTTATCAAAGGTGCCGTTAAGAATAGCATCTTCATGTTTCATAAATAGTTCTACCGCTTCATTGATTAGGGTACTAATCGCCAAGGCGCGTAAATAACTGATGCGGTCTTCTGTATTGGACAAACTGTGATAATTGTTGGTATTAATGGTATCTCTGACCAATTTGATCAGGTATTCCAAAGCGTATTCTTCATCAATCAACCCCAAATTAATGCCATCTTCAAAATCGATAATGGTATAACAAATATCGTCGGCAGCTTCTACCAAATAGGCTAACGGATGTCTGGAATAGCTTAAATCTTCCTCATTTCCGCGGGTGATCAATCCAAGCTCTTGAGCCACATCTTCAAAGGCTACTTTCTCACTTTGAAAAAAGCCATATTTCTTATCGGCAATATGCGATGTTGGTTTTTTTGGCAACGATTCTTTAGGGTATTTGGTAAACGCACCAAGCGTAGCGTAGCTTAAACGCAACCCACCTAAACGACCTACCCTGCTTTCGGTCAAAATTTTAAAACCGTTGGCATTGCCCTCAAAATCGCATAAATCTTGATATTCCTTATCCGTTAATTGAGCCTTAAACTGTTTGCCTTTACCATTTCTAAAAAATTCGCCAATCGCTTTTTCACCAGAATGTCCAAACGGCGGGTTCCCAATATCATGCGCCAAAGCAGCTGCTGCCACAATGGCCCCAAAATCGTTAGCCTGATACCCGTGGATATTTTGAAGATGTGGATACTTTGCCAATACTTTCTGTCCCACGCGCCTGCCGAGACTTCTACCCACCACACTCACTTCCAAACTATGGGTCAATCGGGTGTGTACAAAATCAGTCTGCGACATCGGAATGACTTGGGTTTTATCTTGAAGACTTCTGAATTCTGAAGAGAAAATGATCCGATCATAGTCTACTTCAAAGCCTAAACGGGTTTCATCCTGTTCTTTTCTGATACGTTTGTGTGTATCCCCAAATCGTTTTAATGATAATAATTGTTCCCAGTTCATAGTAATGCTTTAAGCGCTCGCAAGATACATTTTTCAATGTTAAATTTAGATGACCTTTTTGCAATAATTCACCTAAAACTAACATAAACCTAACTTTTATATGACCTCGATTTAATCCTTAGGTAACCTCCGTTTTACATAGCATCAGTTTCTTTGCAGCAAACAATTATGAACGACTGATGAAGCATTTTTTAACACTAATATTCCTAGTAAGCGCCTCAATAATGAGTGCACAAAATACAGCTGCGATTGCGGGTAAATTGATTGATAAAGCATACAATGACGAACCTCTGGCGTTCGGAAATGTACTGATAAAAGGTACTACTATTGGCACCACCTCTGATATTGACGGGGTGTATCAATTTAACGATTTGAATGAAGGTCAATATACCTTGGTCTACAGTTTTATAGGTTATGAAACTAAAGAATTAGAAGTAGCCGTTGAAGCTGGAACCGTCGTCAGTATTGACGTTGAAATGATGGCAAGCGCGGCGTCTTTAGATGAAGTAGTCATTACGACCACTGCACGAAAAGAAAGTGAAACGGCGCTGTTATTACATCAGAAAAACGCTATCGAAATCAAACAGAATATTGGCGCCGACGAATTATCTCGGAAAGGTCTCAGCAATGTGGCTAATGCGGTGATTAAGACATCTGGCGTTTCCAAGCAAGAAGGCACTAACACCATTTATGTACGCGGGCTGGGCGACCGGTACAACTCTACGTCTCTAAACGGACTTCCCATAACTTCCAATGATCCTGAAAAGAAAAACATTTCTTTGGATCTTTTTTCCACAGATATTGTAGAATATATCTCTATTGATAAAGTGTACGGTCCAAAACTATCGGGAGATTTTGCCGGTGGCAACGTCGATATTACCTCTATCAACTACAAAGGCAAAGGCATGTTGGAAATTAGTTTAGGATCTACACTTGGCACCAATGTCCTGGATAAATTTAATGACTTCAAGTTGCAGGACGGACCTGACAAATTTGGATTTTCCAACTATGGCGTACCAAACAATCCTCTTAACAGCTATAATTTTGAAAATAGTTTAGCGCCCATAAAAGAAAAACCATTAGGCAGTGCCATTGGTCTGAAGGCAGGCAAATCTTTTAATTTAGGAGCAGAAGGTAGCCTTAATCTATTTGCCACCGCCAGTTTCGATAATGGTTTTGAATATCGCGAAGGCATCAATCAAAGTGTGAGTGCACAGGGCGCCAAACTGAAATCGTTTAACCAGGAACGTTTTGCTTATAACACCAATACGACGGGCATGTTTAATGCCAATTACCGCCTCAATTCTGCCCATAAAATTGCCTACAACTTTTTAGCTGTAAACTCGTCCAACCAAATGAGGGATAGCTACCAAGGTTTTATTCGTGACATTGCTGAAAACAACAACGGACTCATCCAACGCAGCACCTATGTACAAAACACGTTAATGATTCACCAATTATTGGGTAGCCATACCCTCTCTGAAAAATTTGAGCTTGACTGGGCAACGTCCTATAATAAAGTTGAAGGCGACATGCCAGATCGCACTCAAAACACTCTAAAGTTTTCTGACGACACGAACAGCTATGTATTCGCTCAAAATACAATTACGGACAACCATAGATACTATCAAAACTTAGTGGAAGATGAACTAGCGGCGAATATTTCTTTAAGTTATAAGTTGAATGAAGATGAAAACGGCGTATCGAAAGGAAAAGCAACTATAGGCTATAACGGCAGATTGAAACAACGTGATTTTGAGGCGATACAATTCAACTTCAGAATTTCCGGATCGGAGCTAAATATGCCAGTAAATCCTGATAATTTGGATCTATTTTTCAATCAACCAAACTTTGAAAATGGCAGTTTTGGAATCGAATCCTTCGCCGGTTTAACGCCGCAAACTTATGATGGAGAACAACGCATCCACGCCGGTTTTGCGAGTTTAGAATATCAGCTTTCCGATAAATTGAGCGCTGTTGCCGGACTTCGTTTTGAACGTGTCGAACAAACCGTATCCTGGAGAACGCAATTGGATGCCTCTGGTAAAAGCAACACCTTTAACAGAAATGAGTTTTTGCCAAGTGTCATTTTAAAATACGAGTTAAATGACCAGCAAAATTTACGCTTAGGAGCTAGTAAAACCTACACCCTGCCTCAATTTAAAGAAAGAGCCCTCTTTATATATGAAGACGTCACCGAGGTTAAGGTTGGTAATCCAGACTTGTATCCGTCCCAAAACTACAACCTCGATTTAAAATGGGAAGTGTTCCCTAAAAACTCAGAGTTGTTCTCCATCACTGCTTTTGGGAAGTACATTGTAGACCCTATCAATGAAATCACTTTAGCATCTTCTACCAACGATATTTCCTTTATTAATACAGGAGATGCGGGCTATGTTTATGGTGCTGAAATAGAACTCAGAAAAGAGCTGTTCAACTTTGATGAAGAACACTCCAACATCCTTTCTGCAGGACTTAATGCCTCTTACATGCAAACACACCAAGATCTGGATTCTGAAAAAGTTAGACGGGAAACAAATTACAACACCAATCTTACCAATGATACTTCAGGGTTTACAGGAGCTTCAGACTTGCTATTGAATGCTGACCTGTCTTATATCAAAGACTTCAATACGGACGGTAGTTTAATGGCGACGCTTGCTTATGCCTACACTTCCGATAAAATTTATGCGCTGGGTGTAGAAACCAAAGGAAATTTGGTAGACAAGCGTGTGGGCAGCCTAGATTTTATCTTAAAAACCAAGCTCAACACACATCTGGGCATCGATCTTACGGTCATTAACATATTGAATCCTGCGATTGAAAGAATCCAAGAAAATGCTTCAGAAGACATCACCGTATTATCCTACAAACGCGGCGCATTCTTCAAATTAGGACTTAAC
>Ga0114916_1002055_pt1 | contig 10825 bp, 13 predicted proteins | sample MalvirAntarct_66_FD_83501 | JGI IMG/M metagenome (GOLD analysis project Ga0114916, IMG submission 83501) | Marine viral communities from the Global Malaspina Expedition - Malaspina viral metaG Antarct_66 | ecosystem: Environmental > Aquatic > Marine > Oceanic | place: West Anvers Island... | reverse complement strand
GCGATGGGGAGGGCGCGCGCAAGCAGGTCGAGATCACCGTCACCGGTGCGGCGTCCGCCAAGGCCGCCGGGCGGATCGCCCGTTCCATCGCCAACTCGCCTCTGGTCAAGACCGCGGTTGCCGGAGAGGATGCCAACTGGGGCCGCATCGTCATGGCTGTCGGAAAGGCCGGCGAAAAGGCCGAGCGCGACAAGCTGGCCATCTGGTTTGGCGATGTCCGGGTGGCAGTCGATGGCGAGCGCGATCCTGGCTACAGTGAAGCCGCAGCCTCGGAAGTCATGCAGCGGGACGAGATTGCCATCCGCGTGGATCTCGGCATCGGCCGGGGCAAGGCCCGTGTGTTCACCTGTGACCTGACCAAGGCCTATGTCGAAATCAATGGCGATTACCGCAGCTGAGCGGTTTGCCTGCCAGAACAGGGGGCGGGGTCTATCTTGCCTAATCTTGCAATCGTCAGACGGCTGGAGGCCGTAGGATTCAGGGCCTGGCCCGCAGCGTCGATCCAGTATGACGGCAGCTGGCAGATCCGCTTGACGGCGGGACATCCGTCGAAACGGCTCAACTCGGTCAATCCGCTCGACCCTTCCGACCATGAGGGGATCGAAGGCCGGGTCGAGCGTGCTGCGCGCCGCTTCGATTCCTATGACCGTCCGTTGGTGTTTCGTCAGTCGCCACTGGCACCGCCGCCGCTCGAAGCCTATCTCGATGCGCTCGGTTGGCGTCGCTTCGATGAAACCATCGTCATGACCGGAGCTATCGACGATCTCGACATAGACGGTGGTATGGATCATCTGCCGATGCGTGACATCGGACGCTATGTCGATGCCTCGATCGCCGTGCACGGCCGCGACCAGTCGCTCAAGCCGGGGCTTACGGAAGTGCTGAACTCGATCAGACCGCCCAGCGGGTTGTTCGTGCTGGAGGACGAGACTGCCGGGCCGGTGTCGACGGCGCTTTGCGTTCATGACAACGACCTTGCCGGCTTGTTCGAGCTGGCAACGCGAGCCGACATGCGCCGCGCCGGCTATGGCCGGGATGTGGTGACGGCCGCGCTCAGGTGGGCGCGACATCGCGGAGCGGAGACCTCCTGGTTGCAGGTGGAAAGCGCCAACACCGCAGCCGTCGCGCTCTACAAGGGGCTCGGCTTTGCCGAGGTCTATCGCTACGCCTACCGCCAGAAACCGGGATACTGACACGATGGGCGACAAGAAGATATTGCTGGTTGCGGCCTGCGCTCTGGTGGATGCGGACGGCCGGGTACTCCTTACCCAGAGGCCTGAGGGCAAGAAGCTGGCCGGACTGTGGGAGTTCCCGGGTGGCAAGGTCGAGCCGGGCGAAACGCCCGAGGCCGCGCTTATACGTGAGCTGTCCGAGGAAATCGGCATAACCACCAGAGAGCCCTGCCTGGCGCCACTGACCTTTGCGAGCCACAGTTATGACGAGTTCCACCTGCTGATGCCGCTGTTTGTCTGTCGCCGGTTCGAGGGCACGGCGAGAGGGCTTGAAGGGCAGGCGCTCAAGTGGGTTCGTCCGCGCGACATGCGGGATTACCCGATGCCGCCCGCCGACGAGCCGCTCATCCCCTATCTGATCGACCTGCTTTAGGCCTGCCTGCCGACAGTTCCTGCCTCAAAATGTGGCGCGACTTGCGTCCATTGCTGCAGGTAGCGTTAATCAAACCTCAATGTCCTTCACGCAAGAATGGTCAAATGACGGATCCGGCGCGATCCTGTGTGGAGGCGTTATGAACAACGACGATTTCTGGATGACGGTGATGGACAGGGGTGAGCAGGAGAACCAGCCGAAACGCTTCGGTGCCGTGCGCGTTGCCCTCCTGTTCGGGACCGCAGCGATCGCTGTCGCGGCAATCCTGACGCCCGTTGTTGCAGATCGCTCGCCTTCCGCGCGGATTGCCTGGGCACCTGACCAGTTTGACAACATCACCACCGGATCGATCCCGCAGCGTTCGAGCAACAGCTCTTACACCGTTCGCAAATCGATCCTGCAGGACAATCCGGGTGCGCTCTGCATCATTCGTAGCGATGGCAGGAAGACGGGCGACTGCTGAGCAAATTAGACCCCGAAATTACAAGCGGAAACGGAACAGAGTTATGAAATCCTTGTTTTGCAGGTTCATTGAGGACAGATCCGGGGTCACCGCGGTTGAATATGGTCTCATTGCCGCCTTGATCGCGACCGCGATGATCAGTGGCGCCTCCATACTTGGGAATGCTCTCGACGCGAGCATGAACAGCACCGCAAATCATCTGAAGAACTCGATGTAGAACCTCCACGTCCTAGCGTGGAAGCTTCTGCTCCGGCGTTTTCAGTGCGTCGGCCAACCGTGCCTTGGCCGAGCCCGGTCTCAGGGGCTTTTGCTGATTCTCGTGAGGTGCCCAGCCAGACAGGTGAATGACCGGGAAACTCGCACGGATGCGACCGTCCGCATCCGAAAACCGTTCCGCATAGATCTGTGCGGCGCGCAAGAATACCTGCTTGTTCAACGGCTTCCTGCTGCGATCGATCAGAATCGATGTCATGCCCATGGCGCGCAGATCCCTGAGAAGAGCAAACATGTCACCGTACCTCACGACGATGTCGTCAATATCGGCGACGGGCAGGGCAAAGCCTGCGCGTTGCAGCAGGGCGCCGTAATCGCGAATATCGGCAAACGGGTGAACCCGCGCATTGGCGCCGCCGGTCAGTTCGCTCTCCGCAGCCAGCAGGGATTCGCGTAACTCGCCGAGGGTCCCGGAACCGGGGACCGCGGCAAGCAGCAGACCGTCGGCTTTCAAGGCCCGGCGCATCTGAACGAGCGCGCCGGGAGTGTCATTGGTCACGTGGAGTGCAAGCGGCGAGACCAGGAGGTCGGCGCTGGCTGGTTCCAGCGGGACAAGGTCTGGTTCGGCAAAAATCTGGCTCCCGGCCGCTGTTCCGGGCACGGGGTACATGTCGACATAGGTGAAATCAGCGGCCTTGCCTGTGGCTTTCATCAACTCAGCGGCCAGCGGCAAGCCGCCGTGGACCTGGACGGGATTCTCAAACTGTCTTTCGACGACCGATAGTCGGTCTGCCATGTCCTCGGCGATCCGGCGGACCAGGAAATCCGCGCCCGGCTCGAAAGCGGCCAGAGCGCGCGAACGGCGCTGATGCAGAAGAGTATGATCAAAGAGACGGTCCAAGATCGGGTGTCCATTGCCGGGTTCATAATGCTGTGGTGGCGTGTCCACACTGCAGCGGCTCGCTTGTTGGATGGAACGGCAGTAAAGTCAACCGATGGATCGAGCTGATCTCGTTCATTTCAGGTGCCGGGTGCTGGCTGTTCTTCAGTCCGCCGGGGTCGGCCTTGCAGAGCTGGTGTACCCGCCGGTCTGCTCCGGCTGCGGGAAAATGGTGGGCAGGCGAGCTGCCCTGTGTGCCGGATGCTGGACGCATGTGCGGTTTATCGAGCGACCCTATTGCGAAGTTACCGGCGTACCGTTTGATCACGACCGGGGCGACGGGCTGGTGTCTCCGCAGGCAATCTCTGCGCCGCCGCCTTATGAGAGAGCCCGCGCGGCGGTGTTCCATGACGGCGTTGCCCGCAAGCTCGTGCATGGGTTGAAATATTCGGATCGTGCCGACCTGGCCGCCATGATGGCATCCTGGATGCTGCGTGCCGGGCGAGAGGTGGTCGATGACAGCGATGTCATCATCGCAGTCCCGTTGCACCGGGCAAGACTGTTTGCACGGCGGTACAATCAGTCGGCCGAGCTTGCCCGCGCACTCGCGCGGCTCTCGGGCAAGCAGTTCCTGCCGGGTGCGCTGAAGCGCGTAAGGGCCACGCGGCAACAGGTGGGGCTTGGCCTGAGGGCGCGGCAGGACAATGTCCGCGGTGCGTTCCTGACGACGAACGAGCAGGCGCAGCACTTCATCGGGTTGAAAGTGCTGCTGGTGGATGACGTGCTGACCACAGGATCGACAGTCGAGGCTGCAACGCGGGCCTTGCTGAAGGCGGGAGCGGCTCGGGTGAACGTGCTGACTTTTGCCAGGGTTGCAAGCCAGGGCGGGGAAACCCTATATGCTTGAGAGTGTCCAAGCGCATAAGCAATCGGAGAACCGCATGTCAGAAGTCATCATCTACACACGACAGTTCTGCGGGTTTTGCACCGCGGCCAAGCGGCTGCTGGAAAGCAAGGACGTCACCTACACGGAACATGACGCAACATTCTCTCCGGATCTGCGCCAGGAAATGATCGGCAAGGCCAATGGCCGCGCGACATTTCCGCAGATATTCATTGATGGTGTTCACGTTGGCGGATGCGACGAGTTGCATGCCCTTGATCGCGCCGGCAAACTCGACCCGATGCTGACAGGAGCCTGAGAGATGCGTGAACTGGTTGCCGCCGCAGTGCAGATGCGGTCGGGTGTGACGCCTGATGCGAACATCGCCGCAATGCAGAGCCTGGTACGTGAAGCAGCCGAACGTGGTGCGCGTTACGTGCAAACCCCGGAGATGACCGGCGCCGTTCAGAAGAGCCGGGCCGGATTGCGCAGCATTCTCAGGACCGAAGCCGACGATGCCGTGCTCAAGGCCGCATCCGTTCTGGCCGCCGAACTGGGGATCTACCTGCATATCGGCTCCACGGCGATCGATGTCGGTAACGAGATGACAGCCAATCGTGGCGTGGTGTTCGGTCCCGACGGCGCGGCTCTCGCCCATTATGACAAGATCCACATGTTCGACGTGGATCTCGACAATGGCGAAAGCTGGCGGGAGAGCGCCGTTTACCAACCCGGCGACGTCGCCCGGATCGTGGACATCGACGTGGCTCAGCTCGGCATGGGAATCTGTTACGATATCCGGTTCCCGCACTTGTACCGGGACCTGGCACTCGCCGGGGCCGATATCCTGACTGCTCCGGCGGCGTTTACCCGCCAGACCGGAGAAGCGCACTGGCATGTCCTGCAGCGCGCCCGGGCGATCGAGAACGGTGCTTTCGTGATTTCGGCAGCGCAGGGCGGTGTGCATGAGGACGGACGCGAGACCTACGGGCATTCAATCATTGTCAATCCCTGGGGCCAGATCATTGCGGAAGCCGACAATGACGAGCCCGGCGTGATCGTCGCGACATTGTCGCTTGACGAAGTCAAGGCTGCGCGGTCGAAGATCCCCAATCTCAGCAATGCGCGGGAATACAGGGTTGAAACCGGGGTTGAGAACGCAAAAGGAGAAAGAGTGGCGTGATCCGCTTTTCTTTGCAGTGTGACAAGGACCATGAGTTCGAGGCATGGTTTTCCTCGAGCAAGGATTTTGACAACCAGGCTGAGCGGGGCCTGGTTGAATGTCCGGTCTGTGGCTCGCGGCAGGTCGGAAAGGCGCTGATGGCGCCGGCTGTCGCAGTTTCGCAGGAAGCCCCCGCACGGCCTCTTGCGATGGATCCGGAAAGGCGCGAGATGATGCGCAAGATCCGGGAAATGGTTCAGGCAGTGAAGCAGAACTCCGAGGATGTCGGCGAGCGGTTTGCCGATGAGGCGCGCAAGATCCATCATGGCGAAGCCGAAGCGCGCGGCATCATCGGAAAAGCCTCGAGCGATGATGCCAGATCGCTGATCGAGGAGGGGATCGAAATTGCGCCTTTACCGGATCTTCCGGATGACCTGAGTTGAGATGAAATCATCCGGTTTTCAGCTTGGGATGTAAAATTTCGGCCTGCACGTGGCGCCTTATGATGCGCCGGAGGTGCAAGGGTTTCTCAGGCGGGAGCCTTTGAATTTTGCCGCCGCTGAAAGGGCGTCGGGGTTCGTTGCCCGCTCCGGCTACGATGGAGAGCCGGGCCCGAAGAGTTGGGGTGTCCAGGTTTTCCCCCGGTTCATCGAAGCCAGCGGCCATGATAGCGGACCATCTTCCTTGTCTGTATGGGCGGATATCGAGAGCCTGATGGCCTTCTCCTACGCCGGTGTTCATGCCGAGGCCCTGAAGGATGCCCGCAACTGGAACACAAGGAACGACTGGCCGCCGCTGGTGCTCTGGTGGATCGAGGCCGGGCGCCGGCCTGACTGGGAGCAGGCGGCTGAAAGGCTGGAATGGCTGCATGACCATGGAGCCGGTCCGCGTGCCTTCACTTTCAAGCAGGCCTACGGCCCGGACGGCGCGCCTTTGGAAATTGATCGCGATCGCGTCAAAGCCCTGATTGAAGCGAACGCGCCTGGCCAAAGTGATCTGCTTGAGCAACTCAAGCATCTTCCTGTCTGACCCTGAACGCCGCCCTGTTCATGACCATTTCTGCCCGGCAAGTTCCGGCTCGTCGAAGACGCAGGTCTTTTCGAATGCGATGCCGGGATGGATCAGGTGGCTTTTGGCCGCTCCATGAGCATCATGTAGTTGACGTCCATGTCGCGGGACAGGTGCCACTGGTCCTGAAGCGGGTTGTAGAACACGCCTGTACGATCGATGACATTCATCCCGGAAGCTGACAGCGGCCTCTCGATTTCCTCCGGGCGGACCAGTTTCTCGTACTGGTGGGTCCCACGGGGCAGCCAGCGAAGCACATATTCGGCGCCGATGATCGCCAGCGCCATGGCCTTCATTGTCCGGTTGATCGTTGCGACGAACATCAGGCCGCCGGGCTTGACCATTTCTGCACAGGAGGTGAGGAACAGATCAACATCGGCGACATGCTCGACCACTTCCATGTTGAGCACGATGTCAAAGCGCTCGCCGCGCGCGGCCAGTTCTTCAGACGTTATGGCCTCGTAACGGACATCGACCCCGCTCTGGGCGGCATGGATCGAAGCCACTTCGACATTTGTGCGCGATGCGTCGGCGCCAAGCACCTCTGCGCCCATCCGGGCCATGGGCTCTGACAAAAGACCGCCACCGCAGCCGATGTCGAGCAATCTGAGACCTTGCAAGGGCTTGTCGCTCTTCGGGTCGCGGCCAAAATGCGCAGCCACATGATCGCGGATGTAGGTCAGGCGCACCGGGTTGAACTTGTGCAGGGGGCGGAACTTGCCATTCGGGTTCCACCATTCCGCCGCCATCGCCGAAAACCGCTCGACTTCGTCCTGATCGATCGTTGTCTGGGCAGCTTGGTTCATCGGTCTCTCCAGCGTTCTGTTGAGGACAATCAACTCGGGCGTCAACCCCGCCTTGTCAAGAGTTGGCAATGTCACACCTGCGGTCCGGTTGCAGGGCGCAAGTTTTTTGGCTATGAGACCGCCACCTTCCGCTCCGCAACCCCGGGGCGGTTTTTCTTGCCCGTTAGCGGGTTCGTCAGCGGATGATTCAACATGGCCCGCATAGTGATGAAATTTGGCGGCACCTCGGTTGCCGACCTGGACCGGATCCGCAACGTCGCCCGGCACGTCAAGCGTGAAGTCGACGCCGGGCACGAGGTTGCCGTGGTGGTGTCGGCAATGGCCGGCAAGACCAACGAACTGGTCAACTGGGTGCAGCAGATGCCGAAGGTGGCCGGTGCAAACGCCTCTTTCTATGACGCCCGCGAGTATGATGCGATCGTTGCCTCGGGCGAACAGGTGACCAGCGGGCTGCTGGCCATCGCGCTGCAATCCATGGGGGTGGACGCCCGGTCCTGGCAGGGCTGGCAGATTCCGGTGAAGACAGACAATGCCCACGCGGCGGCGCGGATCGTCGATATCGACGGATCCGAACTGATCCGCCGCTTCGAAATGGGCCAGGTAGCGGTGGTCGCCGGTTTCCAGGGGGTGGGGCCCGACAACCGGCTGGCGACGCTTGGCCGTGGCGGATCTGACACCAGCGCAGTGGCGATTGCCGCCGCAGTGAAGGCAGACCGGTGCGACATCTATACCGATGTCGATGGCGTCTACACCACGGATCCGCGGATCGAGCCCAAGGCACGGCGGATGAAGAAGATCGCCTTCGAGGAGATGCTGGAAATGGCATCACTCGGAGCCAAGGTGCTGCAGGTCCGGTCGGTCGAGCTGGCCATGGTGCACAAGGTCAGAACCTTCGTGCGTTCCAGTTTCGAAGACCCGGACGCCCCAGGAATGGGCGACCTGCTCAACCCGCCCGGAACTCTCATTTGCGACGAGGAAGAAATCGTGGAACAGGAAGTCGTTACCGGCATTGCCTACGCCAAGGACGAGGCGCAGATTTCCCTGAGGCGGCTGGCTGACCGGCCTGGGGTTTCGGCGGCAATTTTCGGCCCGCTCGCGGATGCCCACATCAATGTCGACATGATCGTGCAGAACATCTCCGAGGATGGATCTCGAACCGACATGACCTTCACGGTGCCTTCGAGCGATGCGGAAAAGGCGCTGGCGGTGCTCGCCGGTCAGAAAGAGCTGGTCGGCTATGATGTGGTTCAGAGCGAATCAGGCTTGGCCAAGGTTTCCGTCATCGGTATCGGCATGCGCAGCCATGCCGGGGTAGCGGCGAGCGCGTTCAAGGCGCTTGCAGAGAAGTCGATCAATATCAAGGCAATAACCACTTCCGAGATCAAGATCTCGATCCTGATTGACGGCGCCTACGCTGAACTCGCGGTAAGGACTTTGCATTCCGTCTACGGTCTGGATAAGACTTAGCCAACGGGATCAAGACACGCCGGCACAAGCCGAACTCTGTAAGCCGGCCGGGAGTGTCCCGGGCGGACAACACGAATTGGGAGAATGAAGCGCGATGAGAGACCTTTCCGCAGGTCCGCGCGTCCTTCTCAGGCGGCTGCGCGAGTTGATGGCGGAGCCCCTTGAGCCGCAGGAACGCCTTGACCAGATTGTCCGCCAGATTGCGGCGAACATGGTCGCTGAAGTGTGCTCCTTCTATGTGCTGCGCGCCGACGGCGCCCTGGAACTGTTCGCCACGGAGGGCCTGAACAAGGATTCGGTCCACCTGGCGCAACTGAAAATGGGTCAGGGCCTGGTCGGCACCATTGCGGCAAGCGCGCGTTCGCTCAATCTTTCGGACGCCCAATCCCACCCCGCCTTTACCTATCTGCCGGAAACAGGTGAGGAGATCTACAACTCCTTCCTCGGTGTGCCGATTCTCAGGGCCGGCCGGTCGCTTGGGGTTCTCGTCGTCCAGAACAAGGCGCACAGGAAGTACCGCGAGGACGAAGTCGAAGCGCTTGAAACCACCTCGATGGTGTTGGCCGAGATGATCGCCACGGGCGAGCTCAAGCAGATCACCCGGCCCGGTCTCGAGCTGGACCTGAACCGTCCGGTGACAATCGAGGGCGATGCCTATGGTGATGGTATCGGCCTTGGCCATGTCATCCTGCATGAGCCGCGGATCGTGGTCACCGAACTGCTCAATGATGACAGCGAGTCCGAACTCAAGCGGCTCGAGGAGGCGCTCGGGTCCCTCAGGATCTCGATCGACGACATGCTGTCGCGGCGCGACGTATCGATGGAGGGCGAGCATCGGGCGGTTCTCGAGGCCTACAGGATGTTTGCCCACGATCGCGGTTGGGTGCGCAAGCTCGAGGAGGCGATCCGCAACGGACTGACCTGCGAGGCGGCGGTGGAGAAGGTGCAAAGCGACACCCGGGCCCGCATGATCCACATGACGGACTCCTATCTGCGTGAGCGGCTGCACGATTTCGACGACCTCGCCAACCGCCTTCTCAGACAGCTGACGGGATTTGTTCCCGGCAGTAAGGGTTTGCCGCAAGACGCCATCATCGTGGCACGCGCCATGGGGGCAGCGGAACTGCTTGACTATCCACGGGCTGCTATCCGCGGACTTGTTCTCGAAGATGGGGCCGTTACCAGCCATGTGGTGATCGTTGCCCGCGCCATGGGGATTCCGGTGGTGGGCCAGGTGCCCGGCATTGCCTCGCTGGCGGAAAACCGCGATTCGATCATCGTCGATGGCGAGGATGGCATTGTTCACCTGCGTCCGATTACCGATGTGCAGAATGCCTACGCCGACAAGGTGAGGTTCCGGGCGAAGCGGCAGGAACAGTACCAAGCCTTGCGAACGGTCGAACCGCGGACCCGCGACGGACAGTATGTGACGCTCCAGATGAACGCCGGGCTTCTGGTCGATCTTCCGCAGTTGAGCGAATCCGGCGCCAGCGGAATCGGGCTGTTCAGGACGGAACTGCAGTTCATGATCGCTTCGACCATGCCAAAGGTCGACGAGCAGGAAAATCTCTATCGCAGTGTGCTGCGGCAGGCGGGAGGCAGGCCGGTTACCTTCCGGACTCTGGATATCGGCGGCGACAAGGTGGTGCCGTATTTCCGCTCTGCCGAAGAGGAGAATCCGGCGCTCGGCTGGCGTGCCATCCGGCTGTCGCTGGACCGGCCGGGATTGCTGCGCACGCAGCTCAGAGCGTTGCTGAAAGCCGCGGCCGGCGCCGAGCTCAAGCTGATGCTGCCGATGATCACCGAGGTCAACGAGCTTCGCCTGGCGCGCGAACTGCTCAACAAGGAAGTCCGGCATCTTTCCCGGTTCGGTTACCAGCTGCCGCGCAGCCTGCAGTTCGGCGCCATGCTGGAGGTGCCAAGCCTGCTCTGGCAGCTGGAGGAACTGATGGAGGAGGTGGATTTCGTCTCTGTCGGCTCCAACGACCTGTTCCAGTTCGTCATGGCGGTTGACCGGGGCAATTCGCGCGTGGCCGATCGTTTCGATCCCTTGGGCCGTCCGTTCCTGCGGGTGCTGCAGCAGATCGTCGAAGCCGCCGGGAGGACCAACACTCCGCTGACACTGTGTGGCGAGATTGCAGGAAAATCGCTCTCGGCAATGGCATTGCTCGGGATCGGATTCCGCAACATCTCGATGTCGCCCGCAGCGATCGGGCCGGTCAAGTCGATGCTGTTGTCGCTCGATTTGGCCAAGCTTGAACAAGAGCTGCTGCCGGTC
>Ga0114916_1002052_pt1 | contig 10827 bp, 10 predicted proteins | sample MalvirAntarct_66_FD_83501 | JGI IMG/M metagenome (GOLD analysis project Ga0114916, IMG submission 83501) | Marine viral communities from the Global Malaspina Expedition - Malaspina viral metaG Antarct_66 | ecosystem: Environmental > Aquatic > Marine > Oceanic | place: West Anvers Island... | reverse complement strand
GGGCAACCTCTCCTGCCTCGGCTTTCACACCGCTGTCATCCGCTTCCTGCCGCAATACCGCACGGCCGGTGCGGATGAAGCCGTCAGGGGACTGGCCATCACCGCGCGCATTTTCGCGATGCTGTCTGCAACGCTGATTGCCGGCACCGGCATCGCAGCGCTGCACTTCCTCGGCGACAGGATCGAATCCCACTACGTTCAACCGCTCTTTGTCGGCGCTTTCGTGCTGCCGATGATCGCCCTCGGCGATGTGCTGGACGGAACCGCCAGGGCAAACGGCTGGCCGGTTCATGCGCTCAGCCCGACCTATATCGTTCGCCCCCTGCTCATTCTTGCCTTTGTCGCCGGCGCCATCTGGCTGGGGCGCATGGCCGATGCCAACACCGCGATCCTCGCAGCCCTGGCTGCCACCTATGCCACAACGCTGACCCAGTTTCTGGTTGTCACCACGCGGCTCCGCAGGCGTTATCCCGCAAAGCGAGTCGAGATCCACTTCCGCACTTGGCTGCTGGTGGCGTTTCCGATCTTTTTGATCGAAGGTTTCTATTTCATGCTGACCAATGCCGATGTGATCATCGTCGGCATCTATCTCCCGCCCGAGAAGGTCGCCGTCTATTTCGCGGCGGCCAAGACCATGGCGCTGGTCCATTTTGTCTACTTCGCCGTCAAGGCCGCGGCCGCGCAGCGTTTCTCTGCGCTCGTGTCTGACCCCGACCGGACTGCCCTGGCGTCGTTCGCACGCCAGACGGTGCGCTGGACGTTCTGGCCATCCCTGCTCGTCGGCGGACTTGTCATCGCCGCGGGCCCGTTCCTGCTCTCGCTGTTCGGCCCGGGTTTCCAGCAGGGTCACATGATCATGGTCATTCTCTTTGTCGGCATCATCGCAAAAGCCATGATCGGACCCGGCGAGGTGCTTCTGACCATGGCCGGTGAGCTCAGAATCTGCGCAACGATCTATGCCGGTGCCCTCGCTGCCAACCTGGCTCTCAATGTCATGCTGATCCCGGTCTGGGGCCTGCATGGCGCCGCGACCGCGACTGCCGGCGCAATGGTGATCGAGGCCGCCCTGCTGCACATGATCATCCGCCGTCGTCTGGGCATCGTCATGTTTATCGCCGCATCGAACCCGGCGCGGCGCGTCGGACACTCTGCGGAGGCCGGCTAATCATGGCTTCCAGTCCGATCATCCAGGAAGAAGTGGCAAGCCAGGCCAACTCGCTGATCGGCGAATTTGCCGATGTTGAAACCGGTCGTCCGCTGCCCGAACGCGAGGTCGCTGTCGGTCGTCCTGGCAGACACTTGGCAATCTATCCCGCCCGCGCCGGATACGACTTGCAGGAAGAGCTCGATTTCCTGACCAACCGCGCGCTCGAGCCCAACATCTTCTTTGCCGCCCGCTTTCTCGCACCCGCCATGCCCCGGCTTGAAGACCGCGTAATCCGGCTCATGTTGATGCGCGACGAAGCCGACAATCGCTCCCGCATGCGCATGTTGCTGCCCTACTCGATCGAAAAGCCGGGCTTCTCGGTCGGTGCTTCCATCATCCGCGCCTGGGCCAATCCGTTCGGACCTCTGGGCACCCCGCTCCTCGATCAAGAGGACGCGGCTGAAACGCTCGACAACATGCTGGAGGCCCTCGCCAAACCCGAAATGGGTCTTCCTGGTGTTCTGGTGCTTCCCGACATGCGGCTTGACGGCCCGGTGGCCGGGCTGTTGCGTGCCGTTGCAATGAGCCGCAACCTGTCCGTCGCCGTTACCGATCAGGCCCGGCGTCCGTTTCTCGACAGCACGCTTGATGCCGATGATTACCTCGCCCGGTCGGTGTCCTCGCATCACCGGCGCGAGATGCGGCGGCAATGGCGCCGGCTGTCCGAGCATGGTGAACTCAGCTACATGGTCGCCCGGCAACCCGAGGAAATCCGTTATCACCTCGAGGAATTCCTGACGCTTGAAGACACCGGCTGGAAGGGACGTCGAAAATCGTCAATGGTGTCGGACCGTTACCGCGCAGCCTTCGCCCGAGAAGCCATCAACAGCCTGGCCGAGACCGACAGCGTCCGCATCCACTCGCTTGCTCTTGATGGAGAAGCCATTGCGTCGATGATCGTTTTCGTGTCGGCCGGCGAAGCCTGGACCTGGAAGACCGCCTACAATGAGGATTGGGCCCGGTACTCACCGGGCAAGCTGCTGGTCGACCGGCTTACCGAATGGCATCTCGACGATCTCAACATCCGCCGGACCGATTCCTGTGCCGTGCCCGATCATCCGATCATGAGCCGCATGTGGTCGGAACGCGAGACCATGGGCACCATGGTCATCGGGCTCGATCCGAAGCATGACCGCGACGTCCGCCAGGTGGCGACCCAGCTCCACATCTACCGCAACACCCGCAACATCGCGCGGCTGCTGCGCGAGAAGATCCGCGGCATGGCCGGCCGCTGATCTTGTCTATGTGGATGTAGCGGCATCAGCCTCCGCGATGGCCTGATCCCGCAGGATCCGCCGGATGACCTTGCCGGTTGTCGTCAGCGGCAGACTGTCGACAAATTCGATTTCTCTCGGATACTCGTGCGCCGAGAGCCGCGTCTTGACCCATTCGCGCACCGATTCGGTCAGTTCGGCGTCAGGCTTGATGCCCGGTTTCACCACGATGTAGGCCTTGACGATCTCGGTCCGCACCGGATCCGGTTTGCCCACCACCGCTGCAAGCGCCACCGCCGGATGGCCGGTCAGGCAATCCTCGATCTCGCCCGGTCCGATCCTGTATCCCGATGATGTGATGACATCGTCGTCGCGGCCGAAGAACGAGAAATAGCCCTCCGCATCGCGGACCCCCTGGTCACCGGTGACCATCCAGTCGCCGATGAACTTGGCCTCCGTTGCCGCCTCGTTCTGCCAGTAGCCGAGGAACATCACGGGATCGGGACGCCGCACGGCAATCTGGCCCGAGGTGCCGTCCGGAACGACATTGCCCTGATCGTCGATGACAGCCACCTCGTGCCCCGGCACCGGCTTGCCGATCGCACCGCCGCGGCTGACACCCAGCATCGCGCTCGACGACAGCACCAGGTTGCATTCGGTCTGACCATAGAATTCGTTGATGGTCAGGCCCAGAACCTTCTGCGCCCACTCGTAGGTTTCGCGCCCCAGCGCCTCGCCGCCCGATCCGACCGTGCGCAGGTCGAGCCGGTGGCGTGACAGCGGATCCGCAACGCTGCGCATGATTCTGAGCGCCGTTGGCGGGATGAAGGCGTTGCGAACCTTCATCTCCGCCATGATCCGGTAAGCCAGTTCCGGATCGAATTTCTGCGCCTGCGACGAGACCACCGGCACGCCGAGCAGCAACCCGGGCAGCAGCACATTGAGTAGACCCCCCGCCCACGCCCAGTCAGCTGGCGTCCACAGCTTGTCACCCGGCTGCGGCATGAATTCATGGTGGGTCTGAACCCCGGGGATATGACCGATCAGCACCCGGTGCCCGTGCAGCGCGCCCTTGGGCGGGCCGGTGGTTCCCGATGTGAAGATCATCAGGCCCGGGTCATCCGCCCGTGTCTCGACCGCAACCGGCGTATCCGGATGGGCCTTTTCCAACTCGACAAAACTGACGACATCATCCGAAACGCCTTTGGCGCCGTCATCTCCGCCGGCAACCACGACGGCCCTGAGATCGGCAAGCCGCTCACGGATTGCCGCGACTTTCTCAACGCCGCCGGGCGTCGTCACCAGAACCCTGGCACCCGAGGCCGAAAGCCGGTGATCCACGGCCTCTACTCCGAACAACAGCGCCAGCGGCACCGCGATGGCGCCGAGCTTGTAGATCGCGACATGGGCAATGGCCGTTTCAAACCCCTGTGGCAGCATCAGTGCCACCCGGTCGCCGCGCTCCACGCCGAGCGACCGAAGGCCGCGGGCAAATGCATTGGAACGCCGGGCCAGGCCGTCATAGCTCAGCCGGTCGGGCGCACTGTCAGGATTGAAATGTTCGAGGCAGATCCGGTCTGGCTCCCGCGCAGCCCAGTCATCCGACACCGCCTTGCCGATGTTGAAGAACTCCGGCACCTCCCAGGAAAACCGGGACGCGATCTCTTCAATGGTTTCTCCGGCTGGCAACAACATCAAAAAAATCCTTGCTCAGATGCCCCGACACCGTCGTTGCTGCCAAGCAGCAACGACCCGGGCGGGCCGCCGACTCCTATCAGGCGTCTGGTCCGGAATGAAGTGCCTGCCGAAAAATGCTGCAGTATGGGTGTAGCGCGTTTGACCAACCCGGCTGCATCGCCCGAGAAGTGGGGCATGCCATGGAGCATACGTGAGGGATATAGGAACAGTGATGACCGGAGAGGCTCCGATAGTGCAGCGCCATGCACGGCACCACAGAGCGGTACAAGAACAGATGACTCTATACACGGAACGGGTACGGAAGCCTTGCTAGCCAAGGGCTTCAAAGAGCCGGTGGTGCCCCCTTCCGGACTCGAACCGGAACTCCTTTCGGAACCGCATTTTGAGTGCGGCGCGTCTACCAATTCCGCCAAAGGGGCATACCACGGCGAACAGTCCAATATTATCCAAGGAGGCGCCGGTCAAGCTGATAGATTGGGTAGCCTGCAAATCGGCCGGATTCGGACAAATTCCCGCATCGTTGAAAAACTGCCCGGAATGGTGATGGAATGCGCATGAACGCTCTGATAAGAACCCTGCCAGACTCGGCAATTGAACAGAGGCATGACTGCCATGACAGCGTTTGAAGCAGCGGCGAAGCCGCGGGGTGCACTTGCCAAGATCGAGGCCATCCTGAAGCCGCATCTCACCCCCCAAACACAATCTGCGGAGGCGCAAACTGCGGAGGATGGCGGCACAGAGGCGCCAAAAGCCACCATCAGCCTGGGTGCGCTCAGCGACCTCATGGAGGAGCGGGCCTTCGGGTTGCTGCTGCTGGTTCTCGCCCTGCCCTGCTGCCTGCCATTTGTCTACATCCTGCCGCAACTGGTGGCACTCCCTATGGTGGTCCTGGCCACGCAGATGGCCATGGGACGCCGCGCCCCCTGGCTTCCCGAGACACTGCGCAAACGTCAATTGCCGGTAGCCGGTCTGCTTGATGTCGTCTCCCGGGCCAAGCGGTATGGCGGATGGCTGGAACGATTTGCCCATCCGCGCTTTCCAAGCTTCACCGGCGACCGCGCAAACCGTGTCATCGGCGCGCTTCTGATCGTGCCGTGCCTCTCCATCCTCGTGCCGCTGCCGCTCACCAACACGGTACCGGGCATAGGCGTGGCCCTTGTTGCCGTGGGCCTGATTGAGCGCGATGCGCTGTTCGTGGTCATGGGACTGATCGCCGCGCTGGTATGGGTTGCCATTCTCGCCATCGGTGGACCTGCGCTGATCTATTTCATCATAAACTTCGCTCTCAACCAGAGTGCGGGCGCCTGATGCTTGCTCACGAACCACGAACCATTTTTTGAACACCATTGGGGCGGACACCTGCCCGACATCGAAAAAACAGAGCACCGCCATGCAGACAGCCGACGCACAGACCCACCGTAGCCTCACCGCACTCTTTCTTGCGGTCGCAATGATTGTGGTCGTCGGCTCGGCGCTGGGCTTCGAGCATATCGGGGGCTATATTCCCTGCGCTCTCTGCCTCGAGCAGCGCACGCCCTATTACATCGGCGCGCCGCTGATGCTTGTCGCAGCCATCATATCGCGCGCCGGCGGCCCGTCCTGGGCCGTACGCGGTCTTCTGGCCGTCGGCGGTTTGCTGATGCTTTATGGCCTGGTGCTCGGCGTCTACCATTCCGGTGTCGAATGGCACTGGTGGGAAGGACCCGCCTCCTGCGCCACATCCGCCGATGCAGTGACCACCGACGCGGGCTCTCTGCTCGGTGATCTCAGCTCGAAGAAGCCGCCATCCTGCGATGCCGCCGCCCTGCGCGTGTTGGGCCTCTCATTCGCCGGCTGGAACGTCCTGGCGAGCGCCGCACTCGCAGCCATCGCTTTCCGCGGCGCCCGCATCAAGGCCTGAGCCTGATCTCTCGCAGACACGCTGATTCCGGCAACGCTGCATCATATCCGGTCTGAAAAACCGGGGTCACATGTCACGGCTGCAGTTCGACATCCCAGTAGAGATAGTCCATCCAGCTTTCATGCAGGAAGTTCGGCGGGAACATGCGGCCATTGTTGTGCAGGTCCTGCACGCTCGGCCGGTATGGCTTCTGCTGCGGAATCATTCCCGCCTGCCTGGGCATAAGCCCGCCCTTCTTCAGATTGCAGGGCGAGCAGGCCGCCGCCACGTTTTCCCACGTGGTTTGCCCGCCACAACGGCGCGGGACGACGTGATCGAACGTAAGCTCGTTGGGTGATCCGCAATATTGACACTCGAAACGGTCCCGCAGGAAGACATTGAACCGGGTAAAGGCCGGAGAGCGGGACGGTTTTATATAGGTCTTGAGGCAGACAACGCTGGGAAGCCGCATCGAAAAAGACGGCGACGACACCGCATGATCATACTCAGCAACGATCTGGACACGATCAAGAAACACCGCCTTGACAGCATCCTGCCAGGACCAGAGCGACAGCGGATAATAACTCAGCGGTCTGTAGTCGGCGTTCAGGACGAGCGCCGGCAAGGACTGCGGGGATACAAAAATCGTCACGCGACTCTCCCGAGCGATTCTTTATCTGCACGCAACATATTAGGCCGGAGATGTCAGGAATGTGAAGCACCTGTTTTCAGGTGAAAACTCCCATGCCAGCCGCACCGTTTCAACCGTCAACCGGGGTGGCGTCCCTGCGCATCACGTCGGCGTAATAGGCCCAGAGCAGACGAGCGGCGACCCCGCGCCAGGGGCTCCACTGCTCAGCCAGGACCGAGAGTTCCTTTGCAGAGGGGCGTTCGTCCATACCCAGCGCATGGGCGGCCGCACTCTGCAGCGCCACGTCGCCGGACGGAAACACGTCCGGATGCCCGGCACAAAACAAGAGATAGACCTCTGCGGTCCAGGGCCCGACGCCCTTTATCGCGGTCATCGTGCGAACCGCCGCCCGCCCGTCGAGTGTGCACATGTGATCAAGGTCGAGATCACCCCTAAGCACCGCCGATCCCACCCGGCGCAACGTATCCGCCTTGGCACGGGACAGACCGGCCTCACGCAACGTTTCGGGACTGAGTGCCAGGATGGCTGCCGGGCTGATCTCGCCCGCGGCCAGTTCCAGCTTTCGCCACAACGCGCGGGCGCTTGCCTTGGAAACCATCTGCGACAGAACGATTTCGGCCAGCGCTTCGTAGCCGGGAGGCTTGCACCGCAGCGGTATGGGGCCCGACAGCTCCATCGCCCGCGCAAGCCGGCTGTCGCAATGCGCCAGCGCCTCAAGCCCTTCCGCCACATCATCGGCGCTGTCGATACGGCGCAATGCCAGCTCCCAGTCTTCTCGCATCTCTCTGACACGGGCAATACATCAGGCCCGGTGACGGCGCTTGCGAAAAATGACAAGAAACACCATGGCCGAAGACAACACCATCCCCGAATCAGGCTTCGCCAAGCCGATTGTCCGATTCGCCCCCAGCCCGAACGGCCTGCTCCATGTCGGACACGCCAGGTCGGCGATGCTCAACTGGCGCTTCGCGGAGACCCGCGGCGGCACCTTCTTGCTGCGCATCGAGGACATCGACGTCACCCGTGCCCGGCCCGAATTCGAGGTGGCACTCAAGGAGGATCTGGCCTGGCTAGGCATCGATTGGCCAGAGCCGGTTCGCCGCCAGTCCGAGCATTTTGGCGAGTATCAGTCGGCACTCGATGAGCTGCGCAGGCTCGGTCTGCTCTATCCGGCCTTCCTCAGCCGCGCCGAAATCGCAACGATTGTCTCCGAATTCGAAAGTCGAGGCAGGGTATGGCCACGCGACCCCGATGGCGCACCACACTATCCCGGCCATGATCGCGCGCTTTCCATGTCCGAAAGGGACCACAGGATCGCTGCCGGCCAACCTCACGCCTGGCGGCTCGACATGCAGGCCGCGCTCGACGGTCTCGGCGAGCGGCTTTCATGGAGAGAGTCCGGGGCCGGACCGAAAGGCGAGACCGGACAAATCGGGGCTGATCCAGCCGCCTGGGGCGATGTCATTCTGGCCAGACGCGACGTCCCGGCAAGCTATCATCTCTCCGTCACCGTCGATGATGCGGTCCAGTCGATAACCGACGTGATCCGCGGCGAGGACCTGTTTGCCTCGACATCCGTTCACCGGCTGCTGCAACATCTGCTCGGCCTGCCGGTGCCTGCCTATCACCATCACGGGCTGGTGCGGGATCCGGACGGACGCAAGCTGTCAAAGAGTGACGGCGCCACCTCGATTGCCGCCTTGAGGCAGCAGGGCGCGAGCCCGGCAGACATTCTCGCGCTCGCAGGTCTGGCTGACGCCGGATAGACCCGCCTCGTCAGGCTTTCTGCAACGCCTTTTTCCGCATTTCGGCGCGCGCTCGCGCCTTGAGAATGGCCGCATTGATCTCCGCCCCAAGGATGAAGATCGCGGCAATGATGTAAAGAAACACCAGCGCCACCATGATCGAGGCCAGACCGGCATAGGTCGACACATAGGTGGCGAATTCCTGCAGGTAGCTGGCAAACATCAGGGCCCCTGCGACCCAGGCCACCAGCGTCACACCGATTCCGGGAAGCACATCCTTCAGCCTCCGCCTGCCGTCCGGAAGCCACATGTGCGACATCACAAGACCGACGATCAGCACCGTCACTGCAATCAGAATGCGCCAGTTGTCGACGGCCGAGATCAGCGTTTCCATCCAGGGCGCGAACTGTCTCGCCAGCCGGAGCACCAGCGGCGCCAGCACCAGCAGGAAACTGATCGCCATGATCACCATCACCGCGATCACCACGAAACCGAGACTCTGCGCCCGCGTCACATACCAGGCCCGGGTTTCGGTCACCCGGTAGGCCCGGTTGAGCGAAACCCGCAGCGCCTCCACCCCGTTGGCCGAAAAGAAGGCCGCCGCAAGCACCGACAGCGTCAGCAGGCCGCCGCGCTCGATGGTCAGTACATTGACCACCTCGCGCGAGATTGGTGCGGCAATCGAATCCGGCCAGGTGTCGAAGATCAGATGCGAAGCGGTATCCGCATAGGCATGGGCGCCGAGGAAACTCGCAAGCGATGTGCCGAAGATCATGAAGGGAAACAGCGCCATCAGGATCGACAATGCCACGTGGCTGGCCATGGCCCAGCCATCATCATTGTTGAAATGGGTGACCGCATCGAAGATGACTGCGCGGATGCGTCGCAATGTATGCTCCCTGACTGATACAAGTTCCGGACCCGACCGGCATTGTCAGCCCAGGCCGAGTATGGGATTTGAATGGCTTCGATAACAGGTCAGATAATACAATGAGCGGCAATAACCAACAAAAGACCATCCTGGTGACCGGCTGCTCGAGCGGAATCGGTGCCTATTGCGCCCGCGCGCTCAAGGTCGAAGGCTGGCATGTCATAGCCTCGGCGCGCACAGAAGAAGACCTTGCGACGCTGCGCAACGACGGCATCGAAGCCTATCGGCTAGACTACGCCGAACCCGAAAGCATCGCGTCCTTCTTCGCGGAAGCCATGGCTGCCACCGGCGGACGTTGCGACGCGCTGTTCAACAATGGCGGCTATGGTCAGGTCGGAGCCGTCGAGGACCTGCCGGTTGAAGCGCTTCGCGCCCAGTTCGAAGCCAATTTCTTCGGCTGGCACGACCTCACAAGGCGGGTGATCCCCGTAATGCGAGCCCAGGGCCACGGCCGCATCGTGCAATGCTCCTCCATACTGGGACTGGTACCGATGCGGTTTCGCGGCGCCTACAACGCCTCCAAGCACGCTCTTGAAGGTCTGTCCGTTACACTGGCGCTGGAGCTCGAGGGAACCGGCATCCATGTCAGCCTGATCGAACCCGGTGCCATCGCCAGCCGGTTCCGCGCCAACGCCCTCAGGCATTTCCACCGCAACATCGACATCGCCGCCTCGGTGCATCAAGAGGATTACCAGGCCCAGCTTCGCCGTCTCGAAAAACAGGAACGCTCGGACAACGGAAAACTGCGGCCCGATGCCGTCCACAAGGTTCTGCAACACGCGCTCAACGCACCCCGCCCGCGCTATCATTACACCGTGACGCGCGAGGCCAGGCTGGGCGCCATTGCCCGCCGCCTGTTACCTGCACGACTGTTTTATCCCTGGCTCGCCCGCCAGGATTGAACCGGCGCAGCCGATGGACTTGTCAGCAAAACACCCTATGTTCCCAACCGAAATCCGCCACAAGGAAACCGCACGATGTCGTCCGTAACCTATGTCCTGTCCATCATCGTCATGCTGGCAGTCGCAGCCGTTCTCGTCCGCGGCCTGGTCAACATGGCCCGTGGCGGATCGGGCAACCTGTCCAACAAGCTGATGCAGATGCGCGTTTTGCTGCAATTTGTCGCGGTGGTGCTGATTGTCGCCACCTTGTGGCTCACAGGCGGCGGACGGTGACCTTGTCAGTAATGCGCCACACATCTGCCTAGTCCGTTCAAGGAAGCTTCTCGATGGTCACACTCAACAAGATATACACCAGAACCGGCGACGACGGCACCACCGGCCTGGTGTCCGGTGAACGCCGCCCGAAATACGATCTCAGGATTGAAGCCTACGGCACCGTCGATGAAACCAATGCGGTCGTCGGCACCGCGCGGCTTCACACGGCCGATATGCCCGAACTCGACGCGATGCTGATGCGGATCCAGAACGACTGCTTTGATCTTGGCGCTGATCTGGCGACCCCCGAGACCGGCGAAAAACTTGACTATGAGCCCTTGCGC
>Ga0114916_1002049_pt1 | contig 10832 bp, 9 predicted proteins | sample MalvirAntarct_66_FD_83501 | JGI IMG/M metagenome (GOLD analysis project Ga0114916, IMG submission 83501) | Marine viral communities from the Global Malaspina Expedition - Malaspina viral metaG Antarct_66 | ecosystem: Environmental > Aquatic > Marine > Oceanic | place: West Anvers Island... | reverse complement strand
CCTAAAAAATGATTTTAACTTCAAATCAACTGAGTTTATCAAACGCTAACCTATTCAAACAATCAAAATGTAGCAACTAAATATCAAAAATAAAAAAGAGACTGCCCTTTTGAGACAGCCTCTTTTTAATTCAAACAATCTCTTCTCAGATTAATCAAGGGATTCACTTGCTCGAATTGAGAAGGTTAGCAATGCAGAATTCATAAGCTTGACGATTGTAAAATCCCCAAGCTGCAGCGAAATTGCCTGTCCGATGACAGACGGGCATCTCGTAGACTTGGGATTCATTATTAAAACGCAACGGTTTACAGCAATGAAAAACATTAACCCCACGGAAAAGCTACGATAATTTTGGTTTTTGACCGATTATAAGTAAGTTGTGAGCAACTAAAACAAACAAATGAATTTCGAAGACTTAATCCAGGATGTTTACCAAAAAATTGAGAAGTTAGAAGGTCAGGGAGAGACAGCATCTTACATTCCAGAATTAGCCAAAGTTGATCCATCAAATTTCGGAGTACACATATCTACGATGAATGGAGATAATTACGGTGCGGGTAATTACAATGATAAATTCTCCATTCAAAGTATCGCAAAGGTACTTTCATTAATTCTGGCCTATCGCATTCTGGATCATAAGATATGGGAAAGAGTGGGGGTGGAACCGTCGGGTACAGCATTCAATTCCCTAGTTCAACTAGAATCGGATCGAGGTATTCCCAGGAATCCATTTTTAAACGCAGGAGCAATTGTAGTTTGCGATATACTTTTAAGTAATCTAGAACATCCAAAACAAGAATTCTTAGACTTCGTTCGGTCAATTTCTAATACTACAACTATCGATTATTCTAAAAAGATAGCGCGATCGGAAAAAGAGGTGGGTTATAGAAATGTCGCGCTGTGTAACTACATTAAATCATTTGGACAAATTGAAAATGAACCCACCGATGTCCTGGATTTTTATTATGATGTTTGCTCTTTAGAAATGAGCTGCAAAGACCTTTCGGAACTGTTCTTGTTTTTAGCCAATGACGGTAGCGATATAAAAAGTAACAAGTCTGTGTTAAACGAAAGACAATCTAAAAGAGTAAATGCTTTGATGCAAACCTGTGGTTTTTATGACGAATCCGGAGAGTTTGCTTTTAAAGTTGGACTTCCAGGCAAAAGTGGTGTCGGAGGAGGAATAATAGCAATACACCCAGACCAATATGCCATCGCCGTTTGGAGTCCACAACTGAACAAAAAAGGGAATTCGTATAAAGGGATGAAGTTTTTGGAAGAATTTACAACTAGGTCTGAATTGTCTTTATTCTGAGAACGGGGTTTGATTAGCATTTGTGAAAATGAAGTATTTGCTTCAGCAGGGCAAACGCATTTAAAAAGATGATGAGAAAGTGCTGTATGGTTGCTGAGCATAGTCGAAGTTAGCACGATTAGCTTGTTGCAATGCCATTGTTCAAGAGAAGCCTCGTAAGTCTTGAGTGCCGTAGCTACGTACAGTTACGGTTTTTATTCATTAAGTGTAATTATCCTTATATTTGATTTTGAATAATGTACTATAAAACTGTACAATACTGAGAACAGGCTTGTGGATATTGCAGTTTTATCGTATGTATAGGCAACGTTAGAGTACATCCCACTCCCACTATTACTCAAAAATAAATTTGGAAAATAGTAACTTATAAGTTACATTTGTATTATGAACGAAAAAGTCCGCGACGTTGTTGAATTTGAGAATCACTTTAGTGACTTTTTGAAGAAGCAACCCATCAAAGTTCAAAACAAGATCTATAAGATTATTGAAGCGATAGAAACTCTTGAAAGAGTGCCCAGTAATTATTTAAAAGCAATTGTTGGAACCAATGGACTATACGAAGCTAGGATTCGATTAGGACCTGACATTTGGAGGGTGTTTTGCTTTTTTGACCATGGGAAATTAGTGATCTTGTTAAATGGGTTTACAAAAAAAACTCAAAAGACTCCGAAGAATGAAATAAAAAAGGCACTGCTATTGATGCAGAAATATTATGACACAAAAAAGAAATGACATGAGTACAACAAGAAGCTGGAAAAAAATAAAAGACGAAGTATACGGTAAAAAGGGTACTTCTCGTCGTGATGAGTTAGAACGTGATTTTGAGTCATTTAAAATTGGGTTGCTTCTAAAAAAGGCTCGCGAAGAAAAACACTTAACCCAAGAACAACTTGCGGAATTAGTGGATAAAAAACGAACATATATTTCGAGAATTGAAAATGATGGTAGTAATATCACACTAAAGACTTTGTACGACATTGTTGAAAAAGGTCTCGGTGGGAAAGTAAATATCTCTATACAGATTTAGGACATACTCTAACAGCAAATAAGCCCAAGCGGCAAACGTTCATACGTGGTAGCCGCATGCAACTATTTGCCAACCGTTATAAACCAATGTGTAAAAATAAAAGAGATTATATCTCTATAAATTGATGAGGTTATTAATATATATTCTACTTGCTTTTAACTGTTCTGTTTCATTCGGACAACATTATATGTTTGTTGAAATTAAATCAAAAGCGGACTACCAAAGGGTAGTACCGTATTTTTATACTGAAATTAACGACACACTCACCCAGGAAGATCTTTCTTCTCTGTCCAAAACTGATTCAAACATTTTTATATTTTTAAATGATTTTGATAAAAGAAAATATGTTAATTTCTTTGCTGTTAGTACTTATCCTGATATTTCTGATAAGTCAATTGATTCTTCAATAACGAATTTTGAAAAAGCTATTCTTAATTACGAATATGTTTATTTTGAATCTAACAATTATACAATCAAAATTTCATTACCAGTAAAATTAGATCATCCACAAACAATTGAAGGGAATATTAAATCAGGAATAATTTTACCAGAATTTTATTTTGAAAATGATAGGTTAAGGTACAGGAGTGTTGAATCAAAGATAAGAAACCTTCTCATTCGCTTTTAATCATCATCCTCAGCTCAATCACCCCTCTTTCAAAATGATTGCATAAAAACACAGCAGCGAGCGTAGCTATGGAACTTCAACACTTAAAGGAAGTATGTCGCTTGGAAGCAAAAGAGAGTTCTCAGTTTATTTCGGACATAAGTGAAAAAGTCTTAATTTTGACTAAAATATACTTACTTGTGAAAAGTCAAAAAATATTAATCTTAGTTTTTCTTCTCTGGAGCAATGTCATACTTGTAAATGCTCAGAATACCATTGGTACTATTTATAACTCTACTGCAGCCGAAGAGGGTTATACTTTGTTTGAGTACATGGGGGATACAACCATTTATCTGATTGACAATTGTGGTCAGGTAATTAATCAATGGGAAAGTGAATTTGTAGCTGGAACCAGTGTCTATTTGCTTGAAGATGGCTCTATCGTTCGTGCTGGAAAAACTCCCACTACTCATTTTAGTGTTGGTGGTCAGGGGGGAGTGCTAGAGAAATTTGATTGGGATGGGAATCTCCTTTGGCAATACTTTTTATCAGACAGTTTACAATCTTTGCATCATGATATTGCTGTTATGCCTAATGGAAATATTTTAGCCATTGCCTTTGAACTAAAATCAGAACAGGAAGCTATTGATAACGGAAGAGATCCCGCTCTTTTACCTGAAAATGAGTTATGGCAGGAGAAAATTATTGAACTACAACCACAAGGAACCAACGGTGCCCTTATCGTTTGGGAATGGCATATGTGGGATCACTTAGTGCAGGATTATGATGATACAAAATTAAACTATGGCGTGGTTGCAGAACATCCTGAAAGGTTCAATATAAATTATATCACTACGCCTATAGCAGACTGGGCACATGCTAACTCTATCGACTATAATGCCAGTTTGGATCAAATTGCGATTAGTCTTAATTTCTTTGATGAATTTGTTATTATAGATCATTCTACCACAATTTTTGAAGCTGCTTCGAGCACCGGAGGAAATAGCGGTAAGGGTGGAGATATTTTGTATCGCTACGGAAATCCTGAGTCCTACGGGCATGGTGATTCGACTAATAGAGTTAATTACAGGCAACATAACGTACATTGGATTGCTGATGGATTGGAAGATGCCGGAAAGATTATGTTTTATAACAACGGCAACGGTCGACCTGATGGCGCGTATTCATCTATTGAAATTATCACACCGCTTACGGATATAAATGGAAACTATATATTAGAAGCAGATACGACATTTGGTCCTGATAGTGCGGAGTGGTCTTATGTCGCTCCCATACCAACTGATTTCTTTTCGCCCATGATTTCTGGTGCGCAAAGACTTCCGAATGGTAACACGTTGATCTGCCAGGGTAGAGATGGTCGTATCTTTGAAATAAACGAAAATAAAGATATCGTTTGGGAATATTGGAGTCCGATCAATAATATTGGAACAATGACACAAGGAGATGCTCCATCAGGCAACAGGAATGTCTTTAGAGCGCTGAGGTATAGTCCTTCTTATTCTGCGTTTTCCGGAAATGAATTAACACCTGGTCAGCCAATAGAACTTAATCCTGATTTAACTGCTTGCAAAAGTGTTGGAATTAGTGAGTTTTCAGATAATAATGAGGTTCTGAACACCTATCCTAATCCTGTTCAAGACTATTTAACCATAGATTTAGGAAAACAATCCTGTGAATGTCTTGTAGAGATTTATGATATATATGGAAAGGTTGTTTATAAAGATATGTACTCCGCTCCAATTAATCTGACGGCTCTAAATAGTGGTGTGTATTTTGTTTATGCAGCAGGTCAGGCCAAAACAATAATTAAGGAGTAAGGTCTTTTTTGTCTACTATTTTATCGATAGTAATATACATTCCAGCCCTTGTTTTTTCACCCTGTTCATTAGATGCCAATGTTCCAGGTTTTGGAGCTTCCCATGGTCCGTTTTTGATAGTGCCTTCTATCACAATGGTTTTGTTTATATGCTTCTTAAGATCATTAGGAGTAACTTTACTCTCACTAAACTTGACAAAGTAATTGAGCTCATCAATTCTAATGTAGAACTCCTTTTCGTCTTGAATTCCTTCTCTGGTCTTTCGAGGAAGATGAAGTACCGTACCTTTTTTTTGATTTTCCTTAAGTACAATCGAATCCACTGTTTTTTTACCAGTCATACATGCACTGATACCGATACAAATAACAAACAAAAGGAAAGTAAATATTCTCATGGTATAATTTTTATCAAAAATAAAAAAAGAGCCCTAGAATCTAGAGCTCTTTTAATTTAACTTTTACTAAATTTATTGTTTCACGAAACGAATCACACCCGCTCCTTCATTCGTTTTAACTTTTACAAAGTAAACTCCTGTTGACCAACTTGCGACGTCTAAAACATAATTTGTGTTTAATACATCAACACCGTTGATATTATCTAATACCTGACCAGTTGAGTTAACTACTTCGATATTAATATCTGAAGTCTGTGTCAAATCAATAGATAGTGTCACTTGAGCGCTTGCCGGGTTCGGGAACAATTTAATTGAACCGATACCTGCATTAACATCAACTAAAGAAGCGACCCCATCATTAACAGTTACTGAAACGTTTTCAGTACATCCATTTGCATCTGTAATTGTACAGGTATAAGTACCAGCAGTAAGTCCTGAAATATCCTCAGTAGTGGCACCATTACTCCAAAGGTAAGTATAAGGAGAAGTACCTCCACTCACTGTTAAGTCAACAGCTCCATCAGAACCACCAAGAATAGTAACGTCTGTTACAACGTCCGTAGAAGCAATAGCTGAAGGCTCAGTGATAGTAACTGAGGAAACAGAGCTACATGAAGATGCATCTGTAACAGTTACAGAGTAAGTGCCCGCAGATAAATTAGTTGCTGTAGCCGTTGTTTGACCATCACTCCATAAATAACCGTAAGGAGCAACTCCTCCCGTAGCAGATGCAGTAGCTTCTCCATCTGACGCACCATTACAAGAAATCTCAGCGCCGTTGTAATTAGAGGTAACTGTTGTTGAAGAAACAGGTGAATTAGGATTTTCTACTATAATGCCTGAAATCACTTCTGAACATCCACCTGCATCTGTAATAGTTACAGAGTAAGAACCAGCAGCTAAGTTAGTTGCTGTAGCTGTTGTCTGACCATCACTCCATAAATAAGTATAAGGAGCTGGACCATTAGCCGGCGTTGCTGTAGCAGTACCATCTGCACTACCACAAGTAGCATCTGTAGTAGATGTTGTAGCTGAAAGTGCACAACCTAATATAGGTCTTAATACCGAAGCTTTTTGGAAGTTAGCCCCGAAGTTTTCAGCAGGTGTCCATGGCTGACCTGTCCATGAGTAGTAAAATGTGTTTGTTTGGAATATATTATCTGCAAATGCCAAACCAACGTTTGTGTTGTTTTCTTCAATTGCCACAAAATAAGTACCAGGGTTTAAAGTTAGAGTACCACCTCCAGTCGCTTGAATTTCAAGAGTCTTTGTGATCAATCCCAATGTATCTGTAGCCGTGAAGGTATAATAGTTAGACTCACCGATAATAGCATTAGGAAGTCCAGTAGCAACATCATAAATTAAAAAACGAGTACTATCTCCAACACCATCACCAGCCGTTGTGCTTGTTCCAGGCTTGTTAATTGCAGCAAAAACTGAATCTACCGGAGTTGTTGCAACTATTGTAAACATGGATCCCAAATAACCAGAAGGACCAGCACCAATACCAAATGCAGTAGTAACGTTTGAATCATCTCTTGCATACACACTTCCATCAATTGTTAGATTCATATACATGGTGTCATTCATAACGTTAACATCTCCTGTAGCAGTTGTTATGAATTCAAAAACGTAATTCGCGATATTGGTAGGTGTAAACGAACCAGCTGTTAAGTTTGCAGTTGCTGAAGTATTTACAGCAGTTGCAGTACTCGTTGTAGTCTGAATAGGAGTTGTTAAGTTTGTCGCATTGTAAACATTAACAGTCAACGTTGCATCAGTTGCATTTGCATTTCCTGTGTTAGTAACATCTGCACTCAAGTTTATAGGAGTAATTTGAGAAAAAGGAATTACTGTGTACTCACTTCCTATTGCAGTAGTAAGCTCCATATCCGGTGAGAAATTAGTTACCTCATCTAATTTTATGTCATCAATACCCATAGCATCAGCCCAGTTACCTCCGTCATTGTATAAAAATGAAATCAAAACATTGGTGTTTCCCGCTCCTGTGTATGAGGAAATATCGACCATCAAGTCATCTTGCCATGCTGCGTTTGCAGCAATAGTGTTCACAATTGTCCAAGTAGTACCATTATCAGTACTTACTTCAACAGTACCAGTGCCACCATAATTACCAGGCACGTAAGCATCGAAAATGACTCTTGCTCCAGCGTAGGTTGAAAGATCCTGAGCTGGTAAGATTAATCTATCAGCTGACTTGTCACAGTCACAGGCATCATCATTTGTATAGGCAAAATTTGTCCCCTGAATTGCGGCAGGAAAAGTAATGTAAGCAGAAGATGCAGCTGTTGCATTTCCCGTACTCCAAATTCCATCGGTAGAGAGCCCTGTCTCAGTAAATCCAGTTGGAAGACCATTAGTTCCCAATGTTCCTTCAAAGTCTTCTGTGAAGAATATTTGAGCTTTAGCCCCAGTAGTGAAGGAAGCTAAGAGTAAAATAGTTAATAAAAAATGTAGCGTTTTTTTCATAATATTAAAATTTGCTGCTTAACATGGTTAAGCGTTCGTTAATAAAGTAAAATTAAATCAATTTTGAATCATTGAATTATGAGAAGTAAATAAGTTATTAACAAATACAGCGTTTTATGTAATTTAATTACAAGAAATACTCTCTAATCCTTGATTGATCGATAAACCGCTTACTCTGAAAATAGCATCTAGCATCTAGATTCTCACTTTTTATTCGTGCTCGCACTAATATGACAAACTCTAACTATTGATGCATGGTACATAGGACATAGTTGAAATAAATCGACTCAGAGCTCTCATTTTCTCTAGGATAAAACAAAAGATCAATCACCAAAAAAGCCAAACACTCTCGTTGTTGGCATTTCCATTATACTACTCAAACACTAAGCAGTATTGTCTAACCCATCCTCTTGCGGTGGAGACTCATCCACTGGAACATCAGTCCCACTAACTCGTCTTTTCCCTTTCAAGTCGATGATGTTTCAAAATCCACATAGAAACACTATCCAACAAATATAACTCACATTCATCGCGAAATATGCAACGATAAATTTTTTAATGCAACGAATAAAGTGTATATTCGTTGTAAAATATGCAACGAATGAGTCATTTTATACATCAAAAAGCGGATTGGCCGAATTTCACTTGGAAAATTGAGGAAATAGTTAAATTGTTAAGTGAAGCTAGGAACTTACAGGGAAGACTTTTTGGTAAAATGGAATCTTTAGGGTTTGATCTGAGGAATGAAGCACTGCTTGATACGTTAACTCTTGATGTATTAAAATCATCAGAAATTGAAGGTGAATTTCTAAATCCTGAACAGGTTCGTTCATCAATAGCTAGAAAGTTGGGAATGGAAATAGCTGGTTCGGTTGAATCGGACAGAGATGTTGACGGTGTGGTTGAAATGATGCTTGATGCCACACAGAATTGTTTTAAACCATTAACAGCAGATAGACTTTTTGATTGGCATGCTGCCTTATTTCCAACTGGAAGAAGTGGAATGTACAAAATAACAGTAGCGGACTGGAGAAAAGATACAACAGGACCAATGCAAGTTGTGTCGGGAGCCATTGGGAAAGAAAAGGTACATTTTCAAGCACCAGATTCTGCATTAGTTGAAAAAGAGGTGAATCAGTTTTTGAATTGGTTTAATCACAGTTCAGAAACGGATTTGGTGCTAAAAGCTGCTATAGCTCATTTATGGTTTGTTACTATACATCCTTTTGAAGACGGTAATGGAAGAATAACAAGAGCATTGACTGATATGTTATTGGCTCAATCTGATAAAAGTAATCAGCGATTTTACAGTATGTCTGCTCAAATTCGAATAGAAAGAAAGGAATATTATGAAATGCTGGAAAAGACACAAAAAGGTAATCTTGATATAACTGATTGGATTAAATGGTTTTTAAACTGTTTGATAAATACTTTAAAATCTACAGATTCCCAATTGGTTAGAATATTATTTAAAGCAAACTTTTGGACTAAAAATTCTGAGATACTCATCAATGAAAGACAAAAGAAACTGTTAAATAAACTATTAGACGGATTTGATGGAAAGCTAACTTCATCTAAGTGGGCAAAGATTGCAAAATGCTCAAAAGATACAGCAATTCGGGATATTAATGATTTGATAGATAAAGGTATTCTGCAAAAAGAAGCTGCTGGAGGAAGAAGTACAAATTACGAATTAAGGAAATGAAAAAAAGCCAACAACTCTCGTCATTGGCTTTCCTGTTTAACCCGCATCACAAACTAGTCACTATCCGTAAATGCATTCCCATCCTCTTCCGGAGGAGACTCATCCACTGGAACATCAGTCCCACTAACTCGTCTTTTCCCCTTAAGGTCGATGATGTTTCTTGCTTCCATAAACTCTTTGAAGAAACTTGGGTGTTCGAACTTTAGGATACGAAGCATACCAGAAAGGTGTGTAAAAACGATCTCGTCCATCTCATCGATCAATTGATCCAGTTTGCTGGTCAACATTTTTCGCTTGATGATGGCCAAACGTGGCTTAAAGATCATTATTTTGGCTTCTTCCACATCTTGCGTGATTTCCTGTAAGAGTTGAGGCGTTAACCCAAAATCTTCCAGATCTGCCGCAAACTCTGTTGCTTTGGCAACTACATTGTTGTAACGATGAACCTCTGCCTTGGCACCACCCAGTTTCAGGCTGGTTTTCGAAATACTATATTCCGTTGCAAGGTCTTCAAGTCCTTCATGCAAAGCATAAGATTTAATGATTCGAATTACCCCGTACATCTTTTCGTGCAGGTTTTCAAGCAATCTCGCTTTTCTTTTCGTTACATTAGAGATATCCTGCAGACGCTCCTCAGCAGCCTGGGCAAATTCCCCTAACTTATTTTCCAGTGCATCGACCGAAGCCACAAAAGCTGGTACATTCGACCAAATGGCTTGGTGCTTTTTACATGTACTCAGTACAACCGTGTACATGTTTCTCTTATTCTTGAAATTAACATTCATAACTTTTGATTTTGTGCCCGCTCAACAATTCTCCTAGGCTGAACCATTTCACAGGCGATTAATAAAAAATTGATATCGTGTTTCAACATTCAAACCCCTTGCCAAACCATTTGTTAAACATTGTTAATCAACGGTTTGATTTAGCGAACGGTGAAAAATTAAATGTAAAATGTAGAAATGATCTCCTGTACTGTAAACGAAAATGCCGTAAAATTTTTTCCCTAACCCATAAAACGAAGTCGGACACGCATAAAATATTTTCAACCACGCGTAAAATTTTTTAGAACACCCATAAAATTTTTCGATTGACCCATAAAAGAAACGCAACCATCCATAAAATTTTTGGTACTACGCATGAAATTTTTCTTGTTACGCGTAAAATATTTGGAGTGATGCGTAAAATTTTTGGTGGAGGCCGTGAAATATTTTTGGGGATGCTTGATAGGCGGTGAGGTATGGTTGAAATTTTTGGGATGAGGAACGAAATATTTTGGGTTGGGGGTGATTAGAAGAATGGAAGGTGTATTTTGGAGGGAGGCGGTTGTAAACGATTATTATCGGATAAGTTTTTGGCATTGGTTTTTGAGAAAGTGCGGGGATTTTGGTGGTTTTTATGGTTTTAGGTGGGGTTGTTGGGGATTTTGGAGTGAGATATTTTTTTATATTTATGG
>Ga0114916_1002048_pt1 | contig 10835 bp, 11 predicted proteins | sample MalvirAntarct_66_FD_83501 | JGI IMG/M metagenome (GOLD analysis project Ga0114916, IMG submission 83501) | Marine viral communities from the Global Malaspina Expedition - Malaspina viral metaG Antarct_66 | ecosystem: Environmental > Aquatic > Marine > Oceanic | place: West Anvers Island... | reverse complement strand
TCCGGGAGGCCGTCGAGCAGTTCCTGCTCGATCTTCGCCCACGAAAATCCGGCACGAACACCGGGCGTCAATTGCGCCCGGGCGCGAACCGCCTCGGGTTTCTTGATGGTCTCCCACATCAGCAATCCTCCCTGCCCGCCAGTATTGCGGCGGCCAGGAGAGGCGGCATTGATGTGCGTCAACGAAACGGAAGAGAGGCAGTAACGCGATCAGGGATTGCGGGTCAGCACATAGGTCTTTCGGACCTGCTCGTGGATGGTCCATTCGCCTTCCCAGCCAAGCGGCAGGACGAGGATGTCTCCCGGACCGATCCTGCGTTCGTCGCCGCCCTGCTTGCCCACAACCGTGGCCGAGCCCGAGAGGATGTGGCAGATTTCGGAGGACTTGGTCCGGTCGGCGGAAAAACGCCCCGGCGTGCATTCCCAAACGCCGACCTGGCTCACGCCGTCGTCAGAAGCCCAAAGCTGTTTCGCCGCCTCCACCTGGCCATCGGTGAAGCTTGTCGGCTTGGGCGCGAACGGGCCCAGATCGAGGTTCGAAAGGTCGCCGAAACTCTTGAGATCAATCATCTTCATTCCTTTAAAGTGCCGGGCCACGGGAAAGGCTGACCGGCATGCTCCTGGCAGGCTGCAGCTGAAAACGTGAGCAAGGCCATGCGGGTGGCACCCCACGAGCGCCCTCCGAAAGCCTTGTTTTGACATGAACTTCACTTGCAATCGGGGTAGGACACCCCGAAAGACCAGTCAAGAATGAAGTCGCGGACAAGGGGCCGTCCGGATTGGTGTTTGAGCGAAATCGCTGTAGCATCGCGAAAGGCAAGCCAGGGGGAAGAAGCTTGAGCAGCACGATTGCGGGACTGATCCTGGCGGGCGGTCTGTCACGGCGGATGGGTGGCGAAAAGGCGTTGCAACTGCTGGCCGGCGAAGCGATGATTTCACGGGTGATCGGCCGGATCGCACCGCAGGTCGAGCAGCTGGCAATCAACGCCAATTCCGACCCGGCGTCTTATCGACCTTACGGCCTGCCGGTTCTGCCCGATACGATCGGCGGCCATTTGGGCCCGCTCGCAGGGGTGCTGACGGGGCTCGAATGGGCGGCGCGAATGCCGGATGTGACACATCTGGTCAGTGCGGCCACCGACACGCCGTTCCTGCCACGCGATCTGGTCGCACGGCTTGGCGCTTTATCGGGACCGGAGCGCATAGTCATGGCGCGTTCGAATGGCAACCGGCATCCGGCGTTCGGACTGTGGCCGGTGGCGTTGCGCGAGGATCTGGCACGATGGCTGGTGAGCAGCGACACCATGAAAGTGCAGATCTGGGCCGCCCGGCACGAGTTGGTGTTCTGCGATTTCGAGCCGGAGCACGACGGCGCGCCGGATCCGTTCTTCAACGCCAATACACCGGAGGAACTGGCCGAGGCCGAGGCCTTTGTCGCCAGGTCAGCTACCGGCCGCAGGTTCGTTGACTGAACGGGGCGACTATCCCGGAACGCCCGCGACCAGGCGACGGGCCAACTTCAGGACTTTGACGCCCCGTTCCGGCATTTCCGGTCGCGTAGATCGCGCCTTCAGCTGAAGGTGTTGAAGCCGCTGTTGAGATGAAACTGCAACGCATACTGGTAGCTGATGCGGTCGCGCATCTGCAACGCCTCGATCACCGAATTGTGCTGCGCAACCGTGCTGGTTCGAAAATCCTGGCGGGATTTTCCCTTTTCCATGATGCGGATGATCACCGGCTTCATGATCCGGTAAATCTCGATCAGGGCCGCATTGTCGAGTATATTCACCAGCCCGAGATGGAAGTTGAAATCGGCTTCCGATGCAGCGGCAATGGTCTGGGCATTCCCCATCGCGCCGTTGGCAGCGTTCAGCGTCTCCAAGTGGTCGTCCGTGACCTTGTCGAACAATGCATCGACCGAATTGACTTCAATCAGGGTCCTAAAACCCTGAATGTCGGAGAAGGTCTTGCGCGAGATCTCGATCGTGTTGAACGAAAACAGATCGAGCGCCCGTGCCATCCGATTGTCGATGATCGTCGCCCCCACCTTGGGTCGCACATCGACGACGCCATAGGCCTTGAGCATGCGCATGGCTTCGCGCACCGTGTTGCGACTGGTGGAGAACCGTTCACACAGCTCGCGCTCGGTGGGCAAGGCATCGCCCACACGAAGCACTTCACTGTCGATCATCGCCCTGATTTCAAGCACCAGCCTATCCACCGCCGAGCGCGTTTTAGGCGAGGTTTGCAGGGGAGCATCCATTGCCAATTCGACGTCTCCAATGAAGGCACGAACAGCCAGGCCGTTCCGGTTTTGTAGGGCCAGATTCAGCACAATCAGGCTTATCTTGCAAGAACTGTCTGAAAGAATTGCATTAAATCGGCACCCTAACGTCCTGTGGTATGACAAATCAGTCGAGAAAGTGATGAAAAGTAATATTGCATTATTGATCGCAGAGGCGATCCGTGCACATCATCTGTCAGCGGACCGGACAGGTGGAGGACCTTCCGGTCTGTCGTTACGATTTAACGATTGGGAGAGAGAGATGAGTTTCATCACCAAGCTTGCGGGACTGGCCGCAGTAACCGTTTCGGTTCTGTCGCTGTCCGGCGCCGCGCTGGCCGCGGACTACAACTGGACGTTCCAGACCTCGGAAACCGCCGGCGAACCCGGCTTCATCAACAAGCAGAAATGGGCCGAAGGCGTGGGTGTCCTTTCCGGCGGGCGGATCAACATCGAAATCCTGCCGATCGGTTCGGTCGTTCCGCACACCGATACACTTGAAGCCGTTGGCTCGGGCATCCTTCAGGGGCACCTGACCGACCCGAGCTATTTCGCCGGCAAGGATCCGGCCTTCGCCATGATGGGCAATCTCGTCGGCGCATGGAGCGATCCGTTCGAACTCTTGGGTTTCATGAAGTCGGGCGGCGGTCATGAACTGTACTCCGAACTTGTCGAGCCCTACGGCGTGCACTTCATCGGTGCGGCAGCGACCGAGCCCGAGGCCTTCGTTTCGAGCGTGCCGATCCGCACCGTGGAAGATCTCAAGGGGGTCAAGATGCGCGCCCCGGAAGGCATGGTCTTCGAGATCTTCTCCAAGGCCGGCGCCTCGCCGGTGGCCCTTCCCGGCTCGGAAATCTTCTCCGCGCTCGACAAGGGCGTGGTGGACGCCGCGGATAACACCGTGTTTGCCACCAACCAGGCGCTGGGCATGAACGATATCGCCAACTACCCGATCTATCCGGGCTTTCATTCGCTGCCGCTGATCGATATCTCGATCAACAAGGCTGTCTGGGATGACCTGCCAGAGGATCTGAAGGGAATCCTGAACGCATCTGTCGACAAGTTCAGCTTTGACCACATCTATTCCGTGCGACTTCTCGACGCCAAGGCCGTCACCGAGGCAAAGGCAAATCCCGAGATTGAGATCATCAACTGGTCGGGTGACGAACGCGCCAAGTTCCGTCGCATCGCCCAGGACGAATGGAAGATCTGGGCCGCCAAGTCCGCGATGACCCAGCGTTACTACGATGCGGTCACCTCCTATCTGCAGGGCCGCAACCTGCTTTAGACCACAAAACGGTCCTGCGCCCGGCGATTCATCCACCGGGCGCAGGTTTCGCAAGCAGGAGGGCGACATGGCTGACGAATCTGACACCACACCGCGCGCCGAAGACGACGTGGCCGAGATCCGCAGCGGTCTCGACAGGGCCGTTGCCGGATCCACGAAGTTTTTCGCCTGGGCCATTTTCCTGGCTTTCTTCATCACCGTCTTCGAGGTGATATCGCGCTATGTTTTCGATGCCCCGACATTCTGGGCGCACGAAAGCACCACCTTTCTGATTGCCGCCACCTTCCTCGTTGGCGGGCCGATTGCGCTTGCCCGCGACAAGCACATCCGCGTGCGCATGTTCTATGACGCCGTGTCGCCTGCAGGTCGCCGCCGGTTGGACATCGTCAACTCGCTCATCGCCCTGACATTCTTTGCCGGGCTCGCCTATGCGGCCGGGATCATGTCGTGGAAAGCCACCCACACGCCAACCGGTGATAGCCACCTCGAGGGAACAGGAAGATCCTGGAACCCGCCCTCCCCTGCCCTGCTCAAGATCCTGGTGCTGATCTGCGTCTCGGTCATGTTTGTCCAGACCGTCATGCACCTTGTCGCCGCACTCCGCCGAAATGCACCGGGTCGCACCGACGCCAACGGAGACACCTAACCATGGGCCTGAGTGCGCTTGGCATCGAATACGGCTCCTATCTCCTTGTTGCCGCCATCTTCCTTTTGCTCCTGACCGGCCAGCCCCTCGCCTGGGTTACCGGCCTAGTCGCCCTGATCTTCACCTTCGGCTGGTTCGGCGGCAACGCCCTGCCGCTGGTTACCTCCCGCATATTCGGGTTCATCACCGAATACTCGCTGGTTGCGATTCCCATGTTCATTCTGATGGCTGCGTTGCTCGACCGGTCGGGCATCGCCAAGGACCTGTTCAACGGCATGCGCATCATGGCCGGACGACTGCCTGGCGGGGTTGCGGTCCAGACCCTGATCGTCGCCATTCTCATGGCTGCCATGTCGGGGGTCATCGGCGGCGAAATCGTGCTCTTGGGTATTCTGGCGCTGCCGCACATGTTGCGCCTTGGCTACGATCGGAGCCTGTCAATTGGCGTTGTCTGCGCCGGCGGTTCGCTCGGTACCATGATGCCTCCGTCGATCGTGCTCATCATCTATGGTCTAGTGGCCAGCGTTTCGATTGCCGATCTGTTCGTCGCAGCCATTACTCCTGCCCTGCTGCTGCTGGCATTCTACATCGCTTACGTCCTGTTTATCTGCATCCGCAATCCTCAACTCGGTCCGCCAATGTCGGCTGAGGAGCTGTCGACGGAATCGCTTGGCAGCGCCATACGTTCGATCATCGCGCCGTTGTTCATCGTGGCAGCCGTGCTCGGTTCGATCTATGGCGGCATTGCCTCGATCACCGAGGCCGCTGCCCTTGGGGTATCGGCGGTGCTGCTGGTGGCGTTGCTGCGCCGCGAGCTGTCGGTGAAGATGCTGCAGGACAGCCTGATCCACACGCTCGAAACCTGCGGCATGATCATCTGGATCGGCATTGCGGCCGCCGTGCTGGTGGGCGTCTACAACCTGATGGGCGGCAATCGCTTCGTCTCCAGCGCCATCCTCGGCATCGACGCGGCGCCGGTGGTGATCATCATGGTCATGATGCTGATCCTGCTGGTGCTGGGCATGTTTCTGGACTGGATCGGCATTGCGCTGCTCACCCTGCCGATCTTCGTGCCCATCGTCATCCAGCTTGGCTACGATCCGATCTGGTTCGGCATCCTGTTTGCGGTCAACATGCAGGTGTCCTATCTGACGCCGCCATTCGGCCCGGCTGCATTCTATCTCAAGAGCGTGGCCCCGAAGGAGATCACGCTCAAGCACATCTACACTGCGCTGCTGCCGTTCATCGCCCTGCAGCTGGTGGTGCTCGCCATCATCCTCTTCTACCCGCCCATCGCCACCTGGGCGGTGAACTGAGCTCCGGCCGGCAGGACAGGCTGGGAACAACAACGACCGCTGGCGCTTTTCGAGACGAGTATCGCGGGAGCTTCAGGGCATGGGGAGACAGAACCAGGCCGGAGATCACCGGATCCTGAGCGCTCGCGATTCAGGCAACCGCAGAGAAACAGCATTGCCGCGCATGGAAGAAAAAGGTGGCTGGGGTACCTGGATTCGAACCAGGGATGGCGATACCAAAAACCGCTGCCTTACCGCTTGGCTATACCCCAACACCTCAGCCGGACAGGCGGATCGTCCGTCCGGCGCAAACCGGTAACGCCCGGAAGCATCGGGGGGATAGCAAATGACGCGTCCGATCACAAGCGCGGATACCGCCCGCGAACCAGGATTTTCCACCATGAAAAAACCCGCGCGGCCAGTCTGCCGCGCGGGTTTCAGATATTCGGTCTCCAGGCCTCAAGCGGCCCGGCGGTCTGTTTCGACTGTTAGCGGCGGAACAGGTTGGCGATCTGCCAGCCGGCGGGAACCACGGCTGCGGCAAGGGCGGCCTTGATCACGTCGGTTGCGATGAACGGGCCGACACCCCAGGCCAGCGCCTTTTCGGGACCGAAGGCGATGGCAATCCAGGCAGCGCCAAGCAGCAGGATGATGGCGGTGCCGAGAAGGTTGACGGCAAACAGCTTGAAGGCGTTCCGGTCAAGTCCGCGATCGGCGGCCCAGCCGGTCAAGCCGGCGGCGACGACGAAGCCCGCGAGGTAACCGGTGGTGGGGCCGGCGAAATAGGCCAGGCCGCCGCCATTGGTGAACACCGGCAGGCCGGCAGCGCCCTCGACGAGATAGGCGGCCAGTGTCGCAAGAGCCAGCTTGCGGCCGAAAGCTGCGGCAATGACGAAGATCGCCAGCGTCTGCAGTGTTGCAGGCACCGGCAAGAAAGGAACGGTGATCTTGCCGGCGACCGCAATCAGCAGGCTGCCGAACAGGACGAGCGCACCATAGGTGGCATAGCGTGCGACAATACCTTCGGGGGCAACGGATTGTGCGAATGAACGGGCGGGAACAGTGGCCATGGATCTATCTCCGGAAATTTCGAAAGAGCGCGCCAATGCGACCGCTCATTGCAAGCGGTATATTGACTTAGCCGCCCGACAGCAAGACAGTCCGGCCCAAATCCAGGGCCGTCCACAAGGCACCGCCCGCCCCGGCGCGGCAAGCCGGATCGAGCCACAGACCGGAGAGATGCGTGACCGAACCGCAGTTTGACAAGACATTCGAGCCCGCCCATGGCGAGGCCGTGCCCGTTGCCAGCGACGTTTTGCGGGTTACAGCGCCCAATGCCGGTCCGCTGACCTTTCACGGCACCAACAGCTACATTGTCGGCCGTGATACGCTTGCGGTGATCGATCCGGGCCCGGAGGAGGAGAGCCACTGGCGCACGCTGGAGGCCGCGATCGCGGGCCGCCCGGTCAGCCATATCTTCGTCACCCACACCCACCGGGATCACTCGCCGCTGACCGCACGCCTGAAGCAGAAGACCGGAGCCACCGTCGTTGCCGAAGGGCCGCACCGGGCGGCGCGGCCGCTCTACACCGGCGAGGTCAATCCGCTGAAGGAAAGCGCCGACATGGATTTCGTGCCGGATATCGCGGCCGGCCACGGCCACGTGATCGCTGGAGACGGGTGGGCGATGGAAACGCTGCATACGCCGGGCCACACCGCCAACCACGCGGCCTTCGCGCTGACCGGCGGCGACACCGACCTGGTTTTTTCAGGCGATCACGTGATGGCCTGGGCGACATCGATTATCGCACCGCCGGACGGGGCGATGAGCGACTTCATGGCCTCGCTCGACATGCTGGCTTCGCGTGACGACCGGTTCTACCTGCCTGGGCATGGCGGACCGGTGAAGGAGCCGAGGCAGTTCGTCCGGGCGCTCAAGACCCACCGGCGCATGCGTGAACGCGCCGTGTTCGGCCGGGTTGAAAAGGGCGACCGGCTGATTGCCGAGATGGTCAAGGTGATCTACCGGGACACCGATCCGCGGCTGCATGGCGCAGCGGCGCTGTCAGTGCTGGCGCATCTGGAAGACCTGGTCGGTCGGGGCGAAGTGGTTACCGATGGCCCGCCGGCCATTCACGGCGAGTACCGGCCCGCCTGACCTGACCGTCAGCCGCCGGCAATCCCGAGCAGGCGCACGTCGAGATCCTGCAGGAATGCACGGATCAGTTCGGCGTTCAGTCCGAGGTCGTGATCCCCGTCCCGCGTCGCCGCGCGCATGTCAACGAAGGTTGTCTGTTCCTCTTCCGACAGGCGGACAAGGATATCCTGCGGGATCCCGAGCACCAGGGTGCGGGCGCGGTACTGGATGACAGCGAAGGTCGGAAGCGGCGCCAGCGGTTCGTTTTCGATATCCGGGCGCGGTGCGGGCAATGGCGCCCGCGCCGGGTCCGCCTCGCCGTTCGAGTTTGCGGCCTCGTCCTGCTGGTCAGCGCCGGCAGGATTCGGCTCGAGACCATCGACCAGCGCCTCAACCCCGACATTGGCCACCGGCGTCCATTTTCTCTCCTGGGCTACGGCCTGAACGGCAAGCAGCACCCGGTCGATTGCACCCTCGTAACGCCGTCCGGTGACCTGAGCGTAGGCTCCGGCCTGCAGCCGGCGCTTGGCCGGGTCTTCACCATCGGACCGCGGGATCCAGGAGCGGGAAATCCGGGGTGGCTCAAGCCATTGCGGCGGATCTGCAATATCGGTGGTGACGTCATGAATCCGCGGCAAAAGCACGAAGCGGCTGGCCGCCAGTCCCACCGGAATCAGGATTATCAATGCCATAACCATGCCGCTGAACGAGGCGTGGCCGCCTTTCGCGCCGATATGCCAGAGCATGAAGAAGCCGATCATCGACAGGCCCAGCACGAATACCGCGATCACTGCCGACAGCAGGACAGCGGCGATCGCATTGGGCATTTCCAGCGTTCCGACACGGTGCAGAACCAGCGCCATCAACGCCAGGAGCACGGCGAAGCGGCCGAGTCTGCGCGACCAGGAAGCGGCAATGGAGTTGGGGCGGACGGGACGGAAGGGCATTGCGCGGCCAGGGTCTCCGGGCGGATGGAGCGCGGGATGCGCGACTTGTTGTGATTGAATTCATTAGCCGTTCATGGCTGCCGCGGCAAGCGCCTCACTTCAGCCATGCTTGCTTCAGACTATTCATGCGGGGGGCAGATCAGACCGGACAGGTTTCAGGTTCCGAAGGAGATCCACGATGGCCGATGACGCCCCGACAATGCCCGTTTACGGCCCGACACGGCCGGCATCCATGCTTACCGCAGGGGACATGCCTCCCCGCGCTTCAGATGATCCGGAACAGGCGCAACCATCCAAGCGCCCCGCCCCGCTGGCGCTCGATCTGGTCGAGCTGGATCTGGCGCTGGATCTCAGCGACATCGCCGATCGCGGATTTGCCGATGCTGTCGGCGATGCCGCCAAGGTGATCGGCGGCGAGTTTCTTTTCGATCTTCCCGCTTCCGGACTTGTAGAGGATGCACAGCGGATCGCCGTTGTCTGCCTGTCGCGGCAAAATGGCGGGCGGTTCGGACTGGTGCTGCTCAGCGCCGGCGGCGACCGCGTCGAGACAGCTGAAGCCGATGAGGCGACAACCGGCCTGGTTCAGTTCGCAAGAGCGTTCGTGGCGGTCCTCGAAAAGCTCTGATTGTCGGGATGATGCATTTCGGTCGCGGGCCTGAAGCGGCTTCGCCCTGCCCCGGCACTCAATTGAGCCCGGGGCAGAGACCGCCATTGACTACTCCGCGGGAGCGACTGCAGCAGAGGCAGGGTGTTCGCGGGAAAGCGAGCGCAGCAGCAATTGGGTCAGGGCGGCACCGGCCATCATCGATGCCAGGCCGAGAAGCGAGGAGACCGCCAGCACCGAACCGCCGGTGAGACCGGCGCCGATGGTGCAGCCGACAGCGAGAATACCGCCGAAGCCCATCAGCACCGAGCCGGCGGCATAGCGCCAGACCGGCGGCGTGCCAGGCTCTGAGAAGGTCGAGATGCGGAACTCGCCCGAGAGCAAAGCCGCGACGAACGCACCGAGGATCGCGCCGATGAGGACACCCTGATCGAGCCCGGCAAAGCCGCTCGCAAGCGCCAGTTCGCCGGTGGTGGCGAGCGGGCGGATGAAGGACAGGCTTTCAGCCTGGATCGGCTCGAAGACCTGGGTGGAAAGCTGCCAGGTGAAGTACCATCCCGCGGCGACGGTGAGGCCGATCATGATGCCGCCGGACAGCCGCCAGACCGACAGCCGCGCTCTGACCGCAAATCCGAGGGCAACCAGCGCCAGAACCGCGCCAAACGCAATGCCGGCCCAGCGTTCGAGGCCGGCATGAAACAGCAGGTCGTTGCCACCGATGGCGGCAGTGCTCCAGAGGCTGCCGATCGTGTCCCGCAAGGGCACCAGAACGCCGCTGTAGGTCGCAAGAGCCGTCACGGCGATGATCGCGATCGAGAAGACGCCACGCAGGTTGCCCGACGCACCGAGCACCAGAAGCCGCGACACGCAGCCGCGCGCCAACACCATGCCGGCGCCGAACAGCAGGCCGCCGATGATCGCGCCCGACAGACTCTGCGCGGTGGAGAAGAACCGGGTTTCCGACACGTCGATCATGTCGGCGCCAAGCAAGGCCTGCACCGCGAGGATTGCGGCGGCAAAGCCGGCCGCCCAGGTGGCGAATGGCTTGAGATCGCTCTCGCCCATGACGGAAAGAACCGCCGAGCGGGTGCAGTAGCGGCTGCGCTGGGCGAAGACGCCGAAAGCCAGTCCAAGCACGAGGCCGCCGACGAGCGCGGTCTGCGGCTCACCGATAAGGTCGATCAGAGGGACGAGGTCCATTGCTTCAATCTCCATGAAATGTATCTGCAAAATACAATCCATCGAGACCGATGAGAGGGTCCGGACTTACAGCCCGGACGCCATGGTTGGTTTATTCTTCTCCGAAATCCCGGAATCTTGGAACCAGAATCTCCCGTGACAGATTTGCCTTCTCCCCGGCCCCCGGCTTCGGGTCTGTCTTCGGGCCCGGCTCAGGCCGTGCGGGTTTTCTCGATCGCCGCCTGGGCGGCGGCAAGGCGGGCGATCGGCACGCGAAACGGCGAGCAGCTGACATAGTCGAGACCGATCTGTTCGCAGAACTTGACCGAGGCCGGGTCGCCGCCGTGTTCGCCGCAGATGCCAAGCTTGATGTCGGGTCGGGTTGCCCTGCCCTTGTCGGATGCGATGCGCACCAGTTCGCCGACGCCTTCTATGTCCAGCGTGACGAAGGGATCC